>JAABUW010010861.1_pt1 | contig 10018 bp, 12 predicted proteins | sample 5560081 | NCBI WGS metagenome assembly JAABUW01 (sample SAMN10711882, study PRJNA513363) | rock metagenome | isolation source: Antarctica rocks | place: Antarctica: Victoria Land, Knobhead sud | reverse complement strand
TGCTACCCACTGCTGTACGATTGCAAAGGGTTGAGTTGGAGGTGGTGTGCGCTGATGTGACCAGAGCTGATTGGGTCTGGAAGAAGCGCAACAGCACAGGTGGGAGCTGCTCGGGGCTGCGCTGGCAGGTTGCCAAAACAAGCAATGGCTGCGTGGCAGGAATCTGCAAGGCACACAGATTGTCAGCCCTCGCTTGGTATGCTGTGACACATGGAGACGAGGAGCGCAGCAGCAGCAGCAACAGCAGCAGCAGCAGCAACAGCAGCAACAGCAGCAGCAGCAGCAGCAGAGCAACAAAGGTTTACAGTATGTTTGGCTGTGAAAGCCAACATCTGCCCTGCCACATACATCATCACAAGGCACAGAGGCTGACACATTGTCAGCAAAAAACACCTAACAAAAGGCTTCCAGAAACAAGACTGTCACCGTGATGCAAGTGGGTGACCCTTTGCAACAGGGTTAGCTAGATGTTTTGCTGAGGCTGCAAGAGCCAGGTCCACAGTTCAGAAGAACAGGGCAGCCATGCAAGGTCTCACCTGCTTCACAACCTGCTCAAACACCTTCCAGATCTCCGACAAGACATACACCTCAACACTCTCGGCATTGCCCTCGCGCTCCACATCCAATGCAGTCTGTCCATGAGTCACAGGTCCTGTCTTTCCAGCTGCTTGTGGACTCTGGAAGTCAGCAGCAGTGGCACGACCAACAGCAGATGGGCTCATCAGCGTTGCTTCTTGGTGCTGTGAGCCCAGGGCAGAGCTTGGTGTAACAGCCTTAGACCCTTGGGGACTGGGCAGGCTCATGGTTGGGCTGGCCAGGGGATCTTGATAAGGCTGGGGGCTGTGTCTAGCAGCCCTGGTGCCCTTAGGGCTAGGCAGGCTCATGGTCGGGCTGGCCAGAGGATCTTGATCAAGCTTAGGGCTGTGTCTAGCAGCCCTGGTGCCCTTGGGGCTAGGCAGGCTCATGGTGGGGCTGGCCAGGGGATCTTGCTCAGGCTGGGGGCTGTGCCTAGCAGCCCTGGTCCCCTTAGGGCTAGGCAGGCTCATGGTGGGGCTGGCCAGGGGGTCTTGATCAGGCTTGGGGCTGAGCATAGCAGCTCTCAAGGGCCTTTGGCTGGGCAAGCTGAGTGTAGGGCGGACTGGGTCAGCCTGATCAGGCAATGACCCTGCAAGACAAAATGCTCATGTCCAACGGGCGCTTTTTGCTCAAGCTTGTGTGATCTTATCAAGGTTGTGATGGCGCTTGGGTCATGCAAAGCGTATTTGCTCTGCACAATATTTGCTCACTCATTTGTGCACTGAAAGTATGTGTCTTGTCTTAGGGCCAGAACTGTACAGTACAACATCGGTCTGTGAGCCTGTTTGGCTTATGATACGGCTGTTGGTAGTCACTTGAGCAAGGGGCAAGGGTTGCCCAATGCTTCTGCCAAATGGAAAGTTGAGCAAGCAAGTCAATACCTTGCAAACATGCATTCAGGCCACAGACAATACTAACAAGCTGCCAATGCCTTGACTGAGAGCGTTGTAGGCAGGCCTGAACCGAGTCAGTCACTAGTAAGCCAATCAAAGCCTGGACAAGCCAAGTGAACAGCACAAACCTGATGTGACAGGCTGCTGCTGCTCAGCTGGCGATGCCTGTTGGAAGGACAGGTGGCGAGCAGGAGTGGAGGTAGCCTTGCGACCTGGGGTAGCAGACGAGGTAGGGTTGCCCCTAGAGCCCCCTGAACCGCCCTGCCTTGCTTGCAACGACACCAGACCCCTACTAACACATACAAACTCATACACAGACATGCGGAGACAGCTCAAACCTTGCAACTTTGAAATAATGTTTTGCAGCTACTTAGGCAGAAAGGTTACAGCCAAGCGCACTAACAAAAGGCCATGCAGGCAAATGTTACCGGAAGGGTGAAATGGAGGCGGGGTAGGACTTCAAAGGGGTGATGGAGGGCTGGGCATTTCGCTGGGGAGTAGGGCCGGTTGCAGCCTGCCTTGTGGCAGGTGCCAGCCCTTCTTCTGCTTCTTCGCTGGTGAGGGTGGCTGTCTCCAGGGCCCAGGCCTCCAGGGTGGGTAGGTAAAGAACCAGAGGGGTATGACTGTTGGCCCTGCACATAAGCACAAGATTCTCACTACTGGATCCAGATTCCATACCTTCCCTGCCTGTATCCCAGCAACAGCACTGTTGAGCGTCACTTTGGCTTGTCTGAGAGTCAAAGCACTTGGCAAGTGTGTGTGAGGAAACCTGTCTACACAAACAGCCCCTATCCCTACAAGGCTGACTCAGTAAATCTTTCACTCAGCTATGATGGCAAATAATACAGGCAGCCCTGTCACTCAGCTATGATGGCAATATATACAGGCAGCTTAACGCTGCAGTAACAGCTTTTAGAGGAGTGAGCCTCCAGCATGGCTGTGCAGCCCAGCAAACATAATGGTCTACAACAACAACGAGCCTGTATGATATCTTGAGAAGCTCTGTGCGAGCATTCATGCTGAACTTTCAGTCTCTTTGGCATTGACGCCCTCAAGTTGAGCAATTTAATAACTATTTGGAAAAATGCAGCATTTCTTGTCAATTGCATTCTTCTTCTGCACCTGCCTCAGAACCACCACTCGCTGGTAAAGGCAGAGACTTTGGAAGCACACTGCATCTCCCCAAGCAAGCAAGTGGACTTTCAGGCAAAGCTGCAAACATGAGCAACAGCAGCTACAGTCGACACCTGTGCATTGCTGGCCCACGTCTTGCTGTGCATTCAGCACTTATTCCACTTTCCAGATTGCCCCCTGAAACAGGCAGACTGATGGCATAAGCTTGCCTGTGTCCTGATTGGTGCAATAACACAGGCAGACTGATGGCATGGCTGGCCCAGACAGTTTGCCATTCACCAGAACATGACTGGAAGGCACCAATCAGGACATGGGCCAGCCATGTCTTGAATGGTGCCTTCCAGTCATGTTCTGGTGAAAGGCAAAGTCAGCTGTAACAACAGGCAGAATAATGTTCACCTGTGCATTGCACACATAACACAGGCAGACTGATGGCATGGCTGGCCCACGTCTTGAATGGCGCCTGCCAGTCATGTTCTGGTGAAAGGCAAAGTCGGCTGTGATGACAGGCAGAACAACCTTCACCTGTGCATTACACACACAACACAGGCAGACTGATGGCATGAGCTGGCGCATGTCTTGAATGGTGCCTTCCAGTCATGTTCTGGTGAAAGGCAAAGTCGGCTGCAACAACAGGCAGAAGAGAAAAGAAAAGTTTGCGCTTTTCAGCGATCATAACGGGAGCCTCCTAAGGCGGCAGCCCGGAGCTATGACCATAGGCCATAGCCCCAAGGGACAGGGAAAATCCTCAACCCAACAACAGGCAGAATAACCTTCACCTGCGCATTGCACACACAACACAGGCAGACTGAACAGTCAGTGTTCTGGTGAAAGGCAAAGTCGGCTGTAACAACAGGCAGAATGACCTTCACCTGTGCATTGCTTCCTCCAGCATTTGCACCAGTCCCACAATTGCATCTCCAGAGCCTCCAGCAACCAGCATGGGCAGGCTGATGGTATGCACTTGCACCCCTTGCGCCAGCTTGAGTAGTGCCCCTGCTACCTGCCTCTGTCCTGCACCTTCTTCTCCACATAGGAGCAGCTTGCAGGGGCGAGGGGTGGGCTGCTGCTGTTGGCCGGGGTCTTGTGTAGGAGCTGCATAATGCAGTGGAGTCTGTGGAGGAACATGACTGCCTGCAGATTGAACGTACCCTTAGAGGTGAGGAGTGAAAGCAGGTGCAACTTGTTTCAGTTTGTGATATACTTATGGAAACCTGTGACGCTACCTTGCAAACCAGATTTGCATCTCATGGTGCCATACAACATTGACAGAATAGTCATAATTACGACAATACAAAAGTACCAATACTTTTTGCAACAGTAACAACTGCAATGATACAACAACATCGTAACAATGATATCATTTCAGCAAAAAGCACTTGATTTACAACAAATGATACACTGTACAACAAGAATGATACAGTATCATACATACAATGGGGTATATCTTGCGACACTGCACTGATCTTTGCAGCATTGCAACAGCACTGACAGGCCAGAAGGAACAGACACACAGTATATGAGAGTCTCATACCTGATTGATGCAGAGGTGGAGCCTCTATAGCCCCAAGCTGAGTCAGCACTGCCTCTAGTCTACTCTTTTGCCTCCCATCCTGAACTTCTTCTTGCTCTTGCCTGTCACAAGCATCATCACCTTCCCCAGCAGCTTCTAGGGCACTTGCAATAGGACCCTGCCAGGGCAGCTGTGCGCTTGTGATACACCGTAACGCCGTGGTAAGGGCAGGTAACAGCCCCGGCACCATGTGGTGAGGCATGGCTTGTGCATGGCCAGAGGACAGAGCAGATATGTTCTGCCTGGCAGAGCAAGGGCGGGGAGCTGCAGCCAGTGCTGCCTGCCAGTCAACTGCCTTGACCTTCAGCTTCTCCAGCAGCTTCCATGGCAGCTTTCTTGACAGACTCCCAGGCAGTTTCTGCTGACCCTTCTTGTGCATGGCCCCATGCTGGGGATGCAGTTTAGGCTGCTCTTGCATGTTGCTCTGCTCATCTACCTGGTTGGGCCCAGGCTGTGGCTGTTGTGCTTGAACCGGCTGCTGCTCATGTTGAACCTGCTGATGCAGCTGTTGCAGCTGTTCATGCTGCAGCTGTGGGTGATCGGCAACATCCTGCTGCTGCTGCTGCTGCTGACTAGAAAGATGCTGCTGCAGATGCTGCTGCTGACTGGAAAGCTGCTGCTGCTGCTGATTGGGGTGGTGTTGCTCTTGGTCTTCACTTGTGTCACAGAGCTGTTCAACCAGAGTGGGTGCAGCTCTGGAGATTGCTGCCATGACTGCGGCTGTGCACAGGGCTTGCAGGTCTGCTCCGGCAAAGCCCTCAGTGGATGCAGCAACGCGATGAAGCAGAGTGCCTGAAGGCACCTTCTGCCACCTGCATCACATCACAAGCTTCTTGCACGCAGTGCATATTTGCTGACAGATTTGTCAATCCCCTTCCTTCATTGAGGATGTGCGTTCTCCTGTGTCGGGCACATACGGCCCTGAGCAGCTTCTTGTATAAGCATGTATGACCATGAGCCCGGCAGTCAGTAACCAGCACTCATGTGTGTAGTCTGCACCTGACTTGTGCACAGTGCATGGGGTTCTATGGCTATGTACATTTACATGAACGCAGTAGGTGCTTGAAAAGTGCACCCTGCATTGTGCATTGCACATGTAGATTTGTTGCTGTGTGCTGTCCTGCAGATACAGTTACACAGTGCAGATGGCTGATGGCAGTCATGACGTTCCTCATATGATGCCTTCCTCAGTTGCCACACACCACATGACAAACATAGACACCCAGACTCTGTGCTGAGACAGCTGGAGATTGAGGCTGCTAGACATCAACATCAGATCAAGCAATGTGCTGGTGTTGTGCTATTTGCTGAAGGTGGTAGATTGCAAACACTACCTGCCAGTGTGAACTTTGAGGATGGCGGCCCTGTCTGCAAGAGAGGGCAACCCAAAGTGCACCTCTCTGTCAAAGCGGCCAGGCCTGCGCAGCGCTGGATCTATGGCTTCTGGCCTGCATTGCTTGCAGCAGTCTATCAATGTTTCCTGTCTTTAAGATTTACCAGGGCAGTCATCCGACAAGAACTAGAAAACCAACACACGTTTAGCTCTGAATGTTCAGGGCGATGCACTCAAACAAAACGCACAAGCGGTCTTGTAACAAAGGCAATGTCCCCACACACTGTCATGTGATACAGGCTACCGACCCACAACTACTGCCTTTAGGCTTATCTAAACCAGAGCTCAATCTAGACTTATCATGACAGCATTGCTGCTGCTGTTGCTCAGCTTGCACATGAAGAAAACGAGTTCAGCTACAGAAAACCGACATGAGGCATGCAACAGTACAGCAACGACGTCACTAGTCATTTCACAGTGGCAGTACTGTGTCTATCGGGCAAACAAGATGAGCTTGAGTTCAAGTACTGTGTCTATGGAGCAAAGATCAGAGAGCCCCAGATCATGTACTTTACTGCATCAAGCATCAGACTAGGGGCAGCCCATTGCACCTGTTGGTGGCCCCAATGACCACCACAGCACCCCTGTCCACCACCCCATCCATGAGTGCCAGAAGAGTAGACACCACTGAGGCAAAGACCTGGTCGCCGCCGCTGCTGTTGGAGGAGCGTGCAGGCACCAGGCCGTCCAGCTCATCCAGGAAGATGATCGATGGTGCACACCTAGCAGCCTGTGTCACACATGTCAATGCTCAGTGTGATTCACAACAAGGCGCATGCCTAGCAGCCTGTGCAGGTTGATGCACATGTCCATGCTCAGTGTACGTCATAACAGGCTTATGCCTAGCAGCCTGTGTTACACGTGCCAATGCTCAGTGTGAGTCATGACAAGGCTGATGCCTAGCAGGCTGTGTAGGTTGATGCACATGTTGATGCTCAGTGTGAGTCATAACAAGGCGTATGCCTAGCAGCTTGTGTTACACATGCCAATGCTCGGTGTGAGTCATAACAAGGCTGATGCCTAGCAACCTGTATAGATTGATGCACATGTTGATGCTCAGTGTTTCATAGTGATTCATAGCAAGGCTTTGCCATAGCAGTGCCAGAGGCAGAGCAGCAGTTTGCATGTATACAGAAACCTGTTGTCTCTGGTGGTGAAGAAGCCGCAAAGGCATGAGTGAAACCTTTTGCTCAAAGATACAATACCAGCTGCATGTGATATGTATTGCTGACAGCAAGAAAGCTTCAAAAGGACACATGTTGCATGGGACAAGTCAAAAGCTCAAGCTCCTCCTCTGCATTGTGCAAGCAAGCTTGCTGTGCTGTGGCAAACAACTTGTCTTGCAGAAACCTCAGCACCATACATGAGCTCTCAAGGGCAAATTTGCACAGGTTGGCAATGGACTCATGACAGACTGAGTGTGAGAGCTGTGCTTAGCATAACCAGCAACAGCAACTATCTGTGTGTGTTGTCTGCAGACCAGATTTATGCATACTTCACAAACAGCTGTGTGCATACCTCGTCAAACAGCTGTGTTTACACCTCATCAAACAGCTGTGTGCGTACCTCATCAAACAGCAGCCTGAGGGTGCGTTCTGCCTCTCCAGCAAACTTGCCCAAGCAGTCGGCCCCCTTGCGTGCAAACAGCGTGACTGGTGTGCTGCTGCTGTGCCTGCAGGCGCCTGCTAGGGCCCTGGCAACCAAAGTTTTGCCACTTCCTGGAGCCCCGTGAAAAAGAATGCCCCTGCATGTGTGACAAACCATCAATCTGGTCACAGTCACAGTCAGGAACCCCATGAACTAGAATGCCCCTGCAATGTGGCAGACGTTAGTCTGGTCATAGCCACTTTTAAGAATCCCATGAACCAGAATGCCCCTGCATATGTGGCACAGGCAATATTAGCCATGAAACTCTGCCAATTGAGGATCAGGTTTCTAAAGAGCAACTGTACATAACAATTTCCAGGTGTCTGCTGAGAAGAAGGCAGCTTGCTTGCACTGCAGCTGGCCCAGTAGGACAATGTTTGTGCCTGAACTGTGCTTCCACAGCTAGTCAACAGGGTCAGTCATGACACACAAACTCCCACATGACTTCTTAGATTGCCCCATGTTCAAAGCTGGCAGCACACCCCCAGCATGAGGATCCACAGCATGAGCCTGCGGGCTGCCCTTCAGTCTCTCACATACAGTATACTGTACATATACTGTACATATACTGTACGATTCTGCTGGTTGTCACACCTGGGTGGCGTTATGCCCATGTGTTTGAAGACTTCAGGATATTGCAGAGGCAACAGCACCATTTCCTTGAGCTGCTGGATGACTGAGGCATGACCTCCAACTGCTGCCCACCCCTCTGACACCACATTCTTCTCCACCTGAGTGAGCTGGGGTCCTTGACCTGTGCCTGCGTGGGAAGCCTGAGGAGCACTGCTTGCCTTCCTCTTCTGACCTGCAGGCCTGACCCAAGCTCGTTCAGTGCCCATAGCATGGCACAGCATGGGACAGCATGGCTCAGCATGATGTACCATGGCATAGCATGGTGTAGCATGGCATAGCATGGTGTAGCATGGCAGAGCATGGCATAAGTTACAGATGCTAGCATAATATGTTGGTTGCGCTTTTTGACTATGCAGCTGACAGTCAGGTTGTCGACCAACCCTGCTACGGTGTGCATGACAACAAGACTCTTATTGGTCAGGAGTGTGTGGGCACGTTCTTGAAGCGGTTTCTGGACAACCTGACAGCTAGTGAGCTAGCACACGTTCTCAAAGAAGTGCTTCAAAAGAGTGCCCACAGACTTGTGACCGATAAGAGTCTGGGTGTCATTTCACACCATAGCAGGGTCGGCCAACGAGCAAGGTATGGCTATGGCAAGGCCAAAGGTCCCATGTATTCATCACGCAGGAATTGCGTAGTGTCAACGATCTTTCAGCAAACATTTGTCTCCTCCTAGGGTCAGGCTTGTCCAGTGCTGAGCAGCTGTCTGTGAGAGATCCTGTTTGGCAGTCAGTGTGACAACACTAACGCAAGTCAGTGTGGTCTGAATCAGAATGGATAAGGTCACACCGCATGGTAGTCTCACCTAGCACAACAGGGTTGAGCCTGAGCTTGTCTCTGGCCAGGCGGGCTTTGTCCTTCTTCTGGAAGTGCTCTTCATCATCAGAGCCTGCTGCCAGCGTCACTCTGCAAGCAGACACAGTAGACATTGCACAAACAAAAGGAGCTGTAGCGCATGCTCAGGTAGAAACAACTCTCAATATTTTACTGATCAAATTCATTTGAAATTTCAAATAACGTACATTTATTCAGCTGTTGAACAGTGTACCTAACATGTTAAGCTGAGTGAAGCAGCTTTTGAGCCATGCTTGATGGCGCTTACCCGATGCAGCATTGCATGCAGGAACATCGGAGGCAGAGGCAAGGGAGGGAGAGGGAAGAGGGGGGGGGGGGGGGTTTGGATGACAATTCAAATGGGCCCTCATGGGGTAGGGCCTCAGCTTCGGCATGAAAGTGGTTCTGTGCCGGCAACCATAGGGATATGCCATGTACAATAGGCCAATCACCACTAAACTCGGCGGGCGTGGTGCTCACGAGACGCCTGTAGCGTATTGAATCGTCACATTGGCCCCCTGTGTGCTTGTTATCATGTGTGTGGATGAAGACTCTTACAGGCCCTGATGCTCAAACAAGGTGGGATTATGACAGGGAATGGAGCAGTACATCAGCTTTATGATGTTGGATAGAAATGACATCCCGGATGCACGTGTACACAGAAGCACTCCTGGGGCGTTACATAGGTGCAAAGTGATCAAAGATAGCATTCAAGCAGAGCAGCTCACTTGGCCACTTCTCTCAGTGCAAGATGACTTCCGCAACTTGCCAATTCAGGCTGAAGCTTTTAGACGTAGAGTGACTGGATGTCATTGCAGTCGTTTTGGGCCAACATGATAAAATAACACTCAGCATTCAGCAAATACATTACTAAATCTGCCTCAGGCAGCTGACCACAGACAGAACTCAGATGAGCCTGGCCACTTCTTGATGCTCATACTCTGCAAGGAACATGCCTACGATATTCTACAAAAAGAACAGAAAAGACTACGCCTTTTGGCGTCGATTTGATGAGAAGCCAAGGATTGTACCTGCCCAGGCCTACTGTAGCCTAGGTGTGCCCCAAAGGCAGGGCTGCTTACCTGATGTGCTCTCTGAACGCACGGCTGTGAGCCTTTCAAGATTCAATCAGTCTGACATGACTGCATGCCCAGAGACACGGCAGCCAGTTTGCATGCTTGTCTCCTGTTAATTCATAACCAAGACACCACATAGGTGCCAGCTGATACCTCGTTTCATGTCGCAGGCGTTTGACAGCTCTCCTAGCGTTGCGCATCCTCTCTTCAGGGGGTGTGTCGCGCAGGCGCTGGATCCCCTGGGCCGAAGACCCGTTCA
>JAABUW010010859.1_pt1 | contig 10019 bp, 10 predicted proteins | sample 5560081 | NCBI WGS metagenome assembly JAABUW01 (sample SAMN10711882, study PRJNA513363) | rock metagenome | isolation source: Antarctica rocks | place: Antarctica: Victoria Land, Knobhead sud | reverse complement strand
CGATCGGGCTTGGCAACGGGATCGGCTTTCGGGTAGACTCTTTTCAAGGCGTAGCTCCTTCAGGTCTTAGCAACCGAAGGCTACGCCGCTTCTTTTCGAATTTCCCCGAAAATCGTCACGAGCTCTGAGCGACAAGCAGATGTCGTTCACGTGCACTGAGTTCGAGTGCTTCGGGAAGACGACCAAGGGTGCGGCGTTTTTCGAAGAGGTGAAATGCATCCTCGCGACCCTCGATCCCATCTTGGCGACATGACACAGATTCAAAGCCGGTGCCCAGGCGGGCAACGCGGTGATGGTCTTTGCCGAAGCGATCGATGACCCGCCACGCCGTAAAAGCGATGCACGCTTGCCGTCTACCCATGGAACTTCGAGCGCGTACTCGAAATATGGCTCGAATCAGGCCGGGATTGTCGTAGCGCCGCGTTCCTTCAGACGCAATAACACGGAATCTCGCGCATGTCGAAGGTGCAGTGCTGTTGCGGTCATGATATCGTCTGATACTCGCGAGCGCATCGCCTCGAGGATGGCTTCGTGTTCTATAATCGTTGCTTTTCGGCGCTCTACGTTCGAAAGCGAGAGCAAACGCCAGGTGACGATCTCCTCGCGCAGATCGGTGAGCATACGTCGGAGCCGCGGCCCGTCGGCATGTTCAACGAGGTAATCGTGAAATGCGGTGTCAACGCGTTCGAAGGCGGTCGGGTCGTCGAGCGTCAGCTGCATGTCACGCACAAGCGCTTCGAGTTCCTTGTAGTCGCGCGTGCGCAATGTCCGTGAAGCTCGTTGTGCGGCAAGCCCCTCCAGAAGTTCGCGAATCTCATAGATGCAGACGATTTCGTCCACTCGAAGTTCGCGAACGACGCTTCCACGCATGCCGCGAGGCTCGACGAGCCCCTCGCTTTCGAGGCGACGTAAGGCCTCACGTACCGGCGTCCGGCTCGCTCCGAGCGTTGCTGCAAGATCCGCTTCGATGATCGGGGAGCCGGGCTCGAGTTCACCGGAAATGATCGCGCTGCGAAGTCGTTCGTGAATCTGATCACGCAACGACCGCGGCCGCTGGAGCTTCGCCTTTCGAAGCAACGTCTTGTTCGCGGCGCCCCCGATCATCGAGCAAACCTTTCATGTATGAGCCTCGGAGTTCCTGTGTACTGGATCCAGTATCCCGTTGACTTCGCGGCTCAAGTCGTGATAAGGTCCACAACGCTGGATACGGGATCCCGTATCCAGCGAATTGCTTGGACCACACTGTCTGGAGAACGATGCATGCCGAAAATGACCGCGATGGAAGCTGCTGTACAGGTGATGCGAAGCGAAGGCGTCGAGCTCGTCTTCGGGGTTCCGGGCGCGGCAATTTTGCCACTCTACGAAGCGCTGCGGGCCGACGGAAACATTCGGCATGTTTTGGTTCGCCATGAAGAGGGCGGCACGCATGCGGCCGAGGGCTATAGCCGGGCGGTCGCCGGGAACATCGGCGTGAATATCGGTACGTCGGGACCCGCGGGAACGAACATGATTACGGGGCTCTATTCCGCTAGCGCCGACAGTATACCGATCCTTTGCATCACGGGCCAAGCGCCGCGCGCGAAACTGCATAAAGAGGACTTTCAGGCGGTTGATATCGCCGCGATTACAGCTCCCGTCACGAAGTGGTCAATTACCGTTATGGAAGGGGCGCAGGTCCCGTCAACATTTCGCAAAGCGTTTCAACTTATGCGGTCGGGACGCCCGGGTCCGGTCCATATCGATCTGCCGATCGACGTCCAAAAGGAAATCATCAACTATGATCCGCAATCGGACGCGCCGCTTGCGGTTCAAAAACCGAGCCCGAATCCAAAGGCGATCGAGCGGGCAATCGATATGCTCTTCGCGGCGGAGCGGCCGCTGCTGATCTGCGGCGGCGGCGTGATCAATTCGGAAGCCTCGGCCGATCTCGTCCGGCTCGCGGAGTTCACAAATACTCCTGTCATCCCGACGCTCATGGGCTGGGGCACCATTCCGGACGACCACCCGCTTAATGCCGGCATGATGGGCTTGCAAACACAAACGCGTTACGGCAACGCGACGTTCCTAGCGAGTGACTTCGTCATGGGCGTCGGCAATCGTTGGGCAAATCGCCAGACCGGCAGTACCGAGGTGTACACGAAGGGTCGCACCTTCGTCCATATCGATATTGAACCGACGCAGATCGGACGCGTCTTCAGCCCGGACCTCGGAATCGTGGCCGACGCCGGTCTCGCTCTCAAGGCGCTTGTCGCAGAAGTCGAGAAACGCGTGGCACGCGGCGCGCTGCCAAATCGCGAGACGTGGGCGAGCGACGTTCGGAACCGGAAACGTACCATGCTGCGCCGGACCGATTTTGACAACGTCCCAATCAAGCCGCAGCGCGTATTTGCGGAAATCAACGCGGCGTTCGACGACGACACGCAGTTCGTCACCGCGATCGGGCTCTATCAAATCGCTTCCGGGCAATTCCAGAAGGTCAATAAGCCGCGTAATTATCTCATATGCGGGCAAGCCGGCCCACTCGGTTGGGAAGTGTCTGCATGTACCGGTGCCAAGCTCGCGAACACCAGCAAAGACGTCGTCGGAATTATTGGCGACTACTCGCTGCAATTCATGATCGAAGAACTCGCGGTTGCCGCCCAATACAAAATCCCGTTCGTGCTGGTCTTGCTCAACAATGCGTACCTTGGCCTCATTCGGCAAGCCGAGATCCCGTATCAGATGGACTACGAAGTCTCGCTCAGTTTCGAGAACATCAATGCGCCCGAGATCGGCTCCTACGGCGTCGATCACGTCAAGGCGGCTGAGGCGTTCGGTTGTCGCGCCGTTCGTGTGTTCGAACCGGATAAGATCGCTGCGGGAATTGCCTGGGCAAGGCGTGAGGCGCACGACAAATGCGTGCCGGTGATTGTTGAGATAATCACCGAACGCGTGACGAACATCGCCATGGGCGTCGAGATCGATAAGATCAACGAGTACGAGGACGTTCTTGACGTGCCTGGCACGACTGTCTCGGAAAACGAATTGGTCCGCGCATAGTGCCAACGTTTAATGCGAACCTTACCATGCTCTACACCGAGCACGACTTTCTGGACCGCTTCGCAGCGGCAGCGCGCGACGGCTTCAAGGGCGTAGAATATTTGTTCCCCTATGCGTACCGCAAGGACGAACTCGCCAAGCGCCTCAACGAGAACGGGCTACAGCAAGTTCTCTTCAACCTTCCCGCTGGAGACTGGGCGGCCGGCGAGCGCGGCATTGCGTGTCATCCAGGTCGCGTCGGGGATTTCAAATCTGGCGTAGCACAAGCAATTGCATATGCCAATGAGCTGGGCTGCCGACAAGTCAATTGCCTGGCCGGTAAGGTCCCGCCGGACACAAGCACGGCATCCGCGCACAGCACGTTCGTCACGAATCTACGGTACGCGGCGCGGGAGCTTGAACGCGCTGGAGTGTTGCTCTTGATCGAACCGGTCAATACCTATGATATGCCCGGCTTCTTTCTGTCGTGCACGACACAGGCACTCGAGATCATGGATCAGGTAGCGTCATCGAATCTCAAACTGCAGTACGACGTCTATCATATGCAACGGATGGAAGGTGAGCTTGCGGCAACGCTTGAGAAACATCTTGACCGAATCGCGCACGTGCAGGTCGCCGACAACCCGGGCCGTCACGAACCCGGTACCGGTGAAGTGCATTATCCGTTCATCTTCGATCATCTCGATCGTATCGGATATACGGGTTGGATCGGTTGCGAATACGTTCCAATCGGGAGAACCGAGGACGGCCTCAGCTGGCTCACGTCGAGACGCAAGCACGACGCTGCTACCGGAAGCGTACAATGAGCAAGATTGGCTTTATCGGCCTCGGCGTGATGGGCCGGCCGATGGCAGGTCATCTGCAGGCAGCTGGGCACGACTTATTGCTGTTGTCGCGCGGGACGCTGCCGAGCGACTTGCTCGCTGCCGGTGCCGTCGCTTGCGCATCTGGGAAAGATGTCGCAAGGCGGGCAGACGTTATCATCACGATGGTCCCTGATACGTCGGACGTCGACGCCGTTCTCTTCGGTGAAGGCGGCGTCGCGGCGGGCCTTTCCAGCGGGAAGACGGTCATTGACATGAGTTCGATCTCACCGATCGAAACGAAGAAGTTCGCGGCCCGGATCAACGAGCTTGAATGTATCTATTTCGATGCGCCAGTCTCAGGAGGTGAGGTTGGCGCGAGAGCGGCGTCTCTGACGATCATGGTCGGCGGACCCGAAGCAGAGTTCGCGCGTGTGAAGCCGCTCTTCGACGTCATGGGTAAGAACGTCACCCTGGTCGGTGGCAACGGTGACGGGCAGACGACCAAAGTCGCGAACCAGATCATCGTTGCGCTCACGATCGAGGCCGTCGGCGAAGCGCTGCTCTTCGCCTCAAAGGCGGGCGCGGATCCCGCAAAGGTTCGCAGCGCGCTGATGGGCGGCTTCGCCGCATCGCGCGTTCTTGAGGTCCACGGCGAACGGATGATTTCGCGCACGTTCGAGCCTGGCTTCCGGATCGCACTGCATCAGAAAGACTTAGGCATAGCGCTGTCGGAGGCGCGCGAACTTGGCATGTCGCTTCCGAATACGGCGACCGCGCAAGAATTGTTCAACTCGTGCGTGGCGCATGGCGGAGCGGCGTGGGATCACGCGGCGATGGTCCGCGCGCTCGAGATCATGGCTGATCATGCGATCGCGGATCTGTGAGCAACACGAACCCCCATGGGCTCGTCAGTATAATTCCGGCTGACACTCGAACCGCGGCACACATATGTTCGTCGGGACGTCTCGTCATTTGACCTCGGGCGTACGAATGTCACGTCCGGGAGGTAGACTATGTCATAGCGATGATGAGCATCTCGTCACCAAAGCTTCGCTTGCTCGATTGGATCCGAGCCGCTCACTAGATGTTGCCGGAACGACGGCGTCCGCCGCGGTACGAGCGGTCGCGCCGAAGGCGGGGTTCGGCCCTGCCGTCAGCAGCGGGGCCGGCGGCGATCGCGGTGCAGCTTGCAAAACGCGCCGATGCTTGCGTCGTGCGCACTGCGAGCAAGGCGAACGACGCGTGGTTTCGCTCGGTCAGCGTCGAGCCCGTCGTGCTCAGCGACCGACTCTTTGCGACGTCGGTGATCTCGCAAAGCTTGTTGCCTGGGCGCTATCGTCATGCCGGTTGTTGCGGTTTATCACCTCGAGCGCGTCCATGAGCGGATCGCGAGATCGCGTAACGCAGGAGCCGCGGCAAGATCACCGACGTCGCACGATGGCCGCCGATGCGCGACCGCAGCGCTTCGAAGCGGCTGGTAAGCAACCCGCGCTCCGACCATGGCCGGCCGCCCGAAGGTGTTGAAGACGTAGCCCTGACCGAGGCGACGATCCAGACGGCTATGTGTTGCGCGAACGGAATGAACTGGCCGAGTCCAAATGCGCCTACCGTCGGAGCGCGAGCTACCCGCAAACGCGTTGCGAGACTGTGATCTTGACCGCAAAGCCGAGAGCGGAGCTTGTGTCGCGCGGCAAAACGTCGACATGCGTCACCGCGGTAATTTCCGCCGCGGAAGAAGCGCAGCGATTGTTTGCGGCGCTGGGCGATCTCGCCCTCGCCGACCTTAAGAACGCATAGCCGCGGCAACGAGGGAACGCAAGGGGACGTTACTTCTCCGATCGAAGTCTATCGGGCGATGGACTTCGCTGATACCGATCTCTTGCAGCGGTTGGAATCGACCCCGCATGCAGCGCTGGACGAGGAGGCTTTCGGGGTCGTCGTGATGTCCGGCAAGGGTACGGTGGAGGCGTACAACGTGTTCGAGTCGGGAATGGCCGGATTGCCAGCAGACCGTGTCATCGGCCTAAACTTTTTCACCGACGTTGCGCCTTGCACAAATAATTATATGGTTGCTGGCCGTTTTGAGGAAGAAGCCGAGTTAGACGATACGTTCCCATACGTATTCACGTTGCGAATGACGCCCACACGTGTTCGTCTGCGTCTCCTCCAATCGGCGCGAGCGCGCTTTTCGTATCTGCTCGTCGAGCGGGCTTAGCCTCGATGCAGGTCGAACACAACGAGCACGCTCTTCTTGAATTGTTATATTTATGCCCAGCCGCAATCGTAAAGTTCGATGCCGCCGGCGCGATTACGCTCATGAATCCGCTCGGCGTTCAATTGCTCATCCCGCTCTCCCGGGACGGCAATATTGATAATTTTTTCGACGCAATGGATGAGTCCGCGCCCGAAATTCGCGAGATGGCCGAGCGCTTTGAACACCGCGTTGGACGCATTTGTGACGAACATCGAGTAATTCACGACGTTCGGTCGGCGAAAGGCACGCGTTCGGTACTCTTGTCCGTATCGGTCCAGAAAATCGATACCTCTGTCTTCGTGGCTGTGATCTCTGATGTGACCGCGGCCGCGAAGCGTGAACAATTGGTTCGAACAAACGAGGCACGACTTCACGCTGTTTTCGACGGCGTCAAGGAATATGCTATCTGTACGGTTGACGCGAACGGCATCATCACGAGCTGGAATCGGGCTGCTGAACGCTTAGAAGGTTACCGCTCCGATGAGATCCTCGGCACCTCGGCGGAGGTGCTGCTGCCAACAGCCGGTTCGGGCCGGGATTCTCTCGCGCTTCTGCTCGAAGCGGCGCGTGAAAACGGCTCGCATGAATTCGAAGCCTGGCGCGTCCGAAAAGATGGCTCCAGATTTTGGGCCAACAGCGTGATCTCAGTGTTGCTGGACAAAAGCGGCGACAGCGCGATCGGGTTTTCGATCTTCACTCGCGACCTCACGCAGCGCAAACGGTCGGAAGATCAATTGCTCGTGATGGCCGCCACGGATCCATTAACCGGCGCCTACAACCGGCGAGCCTTTTTTGATGCCGCGGTTCGCGCGGAACATCGCTGGCGTGACAACGGCGCAATGGCCACCATCCTCATGCTCGATCTCGATCACTTCAAGCTCGTCAACGACACCTACGGTCACGATACCGGCGACGAGGCGTTGCGGCATTTCGTCGCCATCGTGCACGGAGAGGTACGATCAACTGACATCATTGGACGCCATGGCGGAGAAGAATTTCTCGTGCTTTTGGCCGATACCGACGAGTTGACGGCCATGCGCATCGCCGACCGCATTCGGGAACGCCTTGCGACGACGCCAATGGCGTTCGATAAGCAAGCACTGACCCTTTCCGTCAGCATCGGCATTGCGCAATTAGGAATTGCGGCGCACGACATGGCCAGCCTGATCCGTGCGGCTGACGACGCTCTCTACCAGGCGAAGGAAGGTGGTCGCAATTGCGCTACGTACGCGCCGCCGGTCTCGGCGACGTAACGTCGGAACGCGCGGCGAGCCACCTTTCAAGAGCGTCGGCATCGAGCGGCCGCGCGAACAAATAACCTTGCCCAAAATCGCAATCCCTAATTCGTAACCATTCCCGCACCGGTTCTGTTTCTATTCCTTCTGCGATCACGCGATAAACAGAACCAATCGAATGTTCAACAACCTGTGCGCTCTCCGTGAGTTCTAGTTCAATCGCGTCGACCGGTACACCGTGCCGTGCGAGCAACCTTTTTATTCGCGTTGCGAAGCTCGGGTCATCGAGATCGAGCATCGAGACATTGATGCCGATAGTCAGCACCTTACCGGCGGCTCGCCAATGAGCGATCTGACTGAACGTGTCTTCCAATATCCAGTCGGTGAGCGACCTTATGGTTCCCGTGTGTTCGGCTAACGCGACGAATTCCGAGGGCGGCACAGCGCCCATTGACGGATGCTTCCAGCGGACGAGCGCTTCCGCCCCAATACACTGGCCGGTGAGTAAATCTATCTTCGGCTGATACACCATCGAGAGCTGGTTCCGCGATGCGAGTGCTGCCGGCAAATCGCTCAAGAGACGGAAGGCACGATGATAGGCGCCGTCGCGAGCGGCATCATACCGCGCCCATGTTCGATGATCGTTGCGCGCGTTCTGCACCGCGCTAATCGCCGCCCGAATGAGGCCGTCGCCGTCCTGGGCGTCGTCGGGAAAGGAGGCCAGACCGGTCGTCGCCCGGGTTGCAACGTGGATATCGGCGCATGGAATTGGCTGAGCGAATCTAGCATCAATTCGTTCTATGATCGTTTCGATGTCATGGAGATCGCGCTTCGAAAAGACGGCTGCGAAGCGGTAGCGCCCCAAATTGTAAAGCTTCGCGCGGGCCGGGATTATTTCGCTTACGACCTGCCCTGTCGCCAAGATGAACTTATCGGAATAGCGGTCCCCAAGCGTCCGCACCAAGTCTTCGTAGCGACTGGGATTCGCGGTTTCGACAACGACGACGGAGATCGGTTCGCGTTCGCGCCCCATACCGTTGATGAACGCGTCTAAATCTTCGCGAAGGCGGCTTTGGTTGGGGAGCTGCGTCGTTGCATCGATGTAGCCGATCGCTCGCCGAGCTCCCAATTCGTCGACGACCAGACCCGCGAGGTCGAGCAGCGTCTCGGCGTCCGCCCGGCTGAGCTCCTCGCGCGGCCTGTCGTCCATCACGCAGATCGCTCCGACGCTCACACCTTCGGCCGTAACGAGTGGCGCTCCGGCATAGAATCTGATGTTCGGTTCCCCGACCACCAAGGGGTTGTCGCAGAAGCGTGGGTCGGCTTGCGCGTCGTGGACAACAAAAACGCCCTCATTGTCAAGGGCGTACGCGCAAAACGCTTCATCGCGCGGCATGTCGGATACGGTCAGGCCCAGGTGTGATTTAAACCATTGCCGGTCTTCGTCGATAAACGTGATGCTGGCCATTGGTGCGCGTAGCAGTTTGGCCGCGAGGCGAGTGATGCGGTCGAACGCCGGCTCGGGCGGCGTGTCGAGAATTTCGAATTGTCGCAAGATCGATAAGCGCTCGGACTCGTTGGCGGGGATCGCCGGTCGCGGCAACCGCGTCTCGAGGTTCGGTTCGAAAAATGCGACGCGTCCTGCAAGCGCCGGCTTCGCCGCGACCGAGGCGGCCTGGGCGCGAATCAGAAGTTCATCAGCTCCCGCGCCGTTGCTTGGCTTGAAGGCCGCGCCGATTCGCGCGTCGAGAAAAATGCCTTCCGGTCCGGTCCGGTCGTGGGTCGCAAACGGGTCGCTGAAGCGTGCTAGGAATCGCTCGAGCTCCGCCGCAGCTCCGTCGCGCGTTCCGATGCCAGGTAAGTAGATGCCGAAGACATCGCCGCTAAGCCGGCTGACCGTCTGTCCGAAGCTCATCGCGCCGGCGAGAAAGCCTCCGACCTCCACGAGCAGCGCATTACGAACCGCATCGCCAGCGCTTTCGACGATGGACGGAAACCCAGCGATGTCGAGGATCGACACAGTGCACGCGTCGTTCGCAGCGAGCGCATCGCGTAATGACGAGCGAAAACGTTGCCAATTGAGAAGCCCGGTCAGCGGATCGTGGGCGGCTTGATACAGAAGTGTGTCGGCCTGCCACGCCTGCTCGAGATGGTGCTCGAGAAGTGCGGAAAGTCGCTTGATATACGTCCGATCTCGGGCCGAGACATCACTCTTTGTGCGTGAAGCGAGCGACAGAAAGTAGCTCTCACCGGCCACGGAAAACGCGGTCGAAACGACGCTCCGCACGCCGAGGGCCATGAGTCGATCGTAGCCTGGCAGGTTCGGCCGTTCGGGAACATTGGCCCACGAGCATGTGGTCCCGGCGCGGTGGACGCGTTTGACGAGCGTTGCAGAGAGCGGATGACTCATTCCAACCGGCGTCAACGCGCGGGCGATCTCGGTATCCATGCCGACGTTCACCACCGCTTCAATTACGACGCGATCGATCGTGTCCCGGGACGTGGTGTACGAGTCGAGGTTACGTAGCGACGGCTGAGATGCGATGGAGGCCGTTATTGCTCACGACTTGGAGTCCTTCGAGCTGCATATAGCGACGCTGTAATTGCCACTCGTCGTTCTGCTCGAGTAAGAGCGCGCCGATGAGCCGGACGATCGCCGCGTCGTTGGGGAAGATGCCGACGACG
>JAABUW010010857.1_pt1 | contig 10022 bp, 15 predicted proteins | sample 5560081 | NCBI WGS metagenome assembly JAABUW01 (sample SAMN10711882, study PRJNA513363) | rock metagenome | isolation source: Antarctica rocks | place: Antarctica: Victoria Land, Knobhead sud | reverse complement strand
AATCTGTTGCAGTGTGTCTATCTCGTGCGCCAGCGTTCTCACCACTTCAATTCTGCAGCTCCAGGCTAGTTCATTCCGGAAACATTTCGATGCCGGGTGGACCAGGACGTTTTGGAGCAGGAAGACCTACTACCATTGTGAGACGTGCTTGCTGCTTTTTGCAACCTTGAGCTATGCGATATAAAAACGGCGCTGACTAAAGGTGTTGCAGGAGCTCGAGCCAAGCAGCTTCGCTGCTCAGGTGGAATACAGATCCAACGTAAGCTCAGTTAGCAAAGCTGTCCAAACTCTTATGGTCTTGTCCAGTATGCACTCGGCTGCGTTTGGTGTTTGTAGGTGACTGCATCAGCTCCACACAGGTTCTATGGACAACACGCGGCTGGTCTCTTTACAGGATCAAACAGGTAACAGAACGAGCATACCATCACTGGCCAAGCAAGCCAGGTATCACCCAATCATGCCAATATTGCTTGGATCAGAGCAAGCTACTGGCAATGTTTGGGGCTCCTCAAGTCAATGACTGTGCCTGACATATCTTTTTGACTGCAGTTCTACGCCTCAGGATGGTCAGAAATGCAGCATCACCCCTGCAGCATTCCAGCAGCCATACCCTGAAGCTGTGGGAGCTGGGCAGGTGTGGTGCAGTTACTTCTGATGTACATGCCCTGATTGGTTGTTGCTATGCATGCCTTGCAGACAGCAGCTGTGGCTATGCAGGCGAGAGAGGATCAAGCAGGGCAACAAAAAGCATTGACAGCCAGCCAGAGAAGGCTGGGGCAGCTGCTTGAACCCACTCGCGACACCAAGACAATCCAGAGGCTCCATGTGATGCATGGGTGAGATTTTGGTTGTAGCAGGAGAGGACACCCCGCGCAATACTTTGAAGAAGCTTCACATTTCCATGTTTTGTGCAGGATGCTTGGCACGCGCAGCCAGCAATTGATGGCAGGTTTGTCTGAGCCGTCATTCATGGCACAGGGCGCGCGTCCTGCTGCCATGTTGTTGATAAGGACCAGTCTTCACACAGTGGTCAGAGCACCAACACCTGGTCCATAGACCAGGCAGGACAGCAGCTGGCACAACAGTCTGGAATCTCCAATGGTGCAAGCACAGAGCTGGAACCTGAGCGCAACCTTGCTTCAGCTGAGGCTCATCACAGTCACAGGCAACATGAGCGGGCACATGCACATCCCAAAGTGTGTTGTGGCACATGCCAAGGGTTGACTTACAGCTAGCCTGTTAATTTCATCTCAGAAAAATGAAAATGGTAGCTCACGGTCCTGTCTGCACATGTCACCTGAGACTTGCAGCTGTATGCGCAGCAAGAATGGCATGCTGTCAAAGATTTTAGCTGTACATTTGAGATTGGTGCAGCACACCTGAATGACTCGTTTTATCATGCTGCCAGCGGGGTGTTGATCATATAGTCAATGGCGTGCAGCTCTGCAGTGCTTTTTCAGTGCTAGGCAAGCCGGAGCTATGAGTATGTATGCAGGCAGTCGCACCTGGCCTGGCAGAGGTGGAGGTTGTTGCGCCTGATTCAGTCAAGCAAGCTGGAGCCAGCAGGTCTCAGGTGCAGGAGGCGCAAGCTGCCTTGCCAGAAGCTTCCACATTCACATCTGCGGCTCAGGTGAGCTTGTCTTGCTGCTCTTCACACAATCAGCTTTGGTGCCGCATCGATGTGAGAGTGGCAGGCTGCAGAGCCCATGCAGGCATGTGGCAGTGCAGGCATGTGGCAGTGCAGGCATGTGCTGAGGGTACCTGTGCAGAGTTTTGGTTGCATCAGTGCAGCAATCAGCTGACCCAGTCGAGCTTTCTAACTCTTCCCAGCTGTGCTAATATTGTGCTCTTGCCCAGATCCCAGGAAAGTCCTTCTTTTCGTCTAGCAATCAGCTGACAGTGTGAGCGTGTCTGCACAGGCTTTGGCAGCTGACAACAAGACTGTGACTCAGTCCCTGGTGCAGCTCAAAGCTCAGATGCAGCAGCAGAGTGAGATGCGAGCCGCTGCTGAGCGCCAGCTGTCTGATGTGCATGCCAGCGTGCAGAGCATGAAGACCCAACACCTGCACATGCAGTCTGCTCTCACGGTCAGTGCTGTGCCTGGAGGCTTGCTGCTGTTTCATTTTATTTTCCTTTTTTCATTTTATAACTTACAGTCTGGGGTGTGGAGCCACTTGTGACTCATCAGACTGTTGACCATTGCCTCTGAAGCACAGTGGGATGATGCTCTGCATCCAATATGTATGGCTGAAGATATGGAGCGGTGTATACTGCAATGTGCATGTGACTCTGCCAGGCCAAAGTGCACAGCCCAGGCCACATTGCATATGTCTTTGGTTGAGCTTGTGCAGATGAGTCATGTGACCAAGGTCTTGTCTTTTACTCTCTTGTCTGATTTTGTGCAGGATGCCGCAGCCGGCAAGGCTGCTCTTGCTAAGGCAAACCAAGAGCTGCAGGCTCAACTGAACCAGCAAAGCAACCTCAACAGTGCCTTGATATCACAGCTGGCAGAGGCACAGCCCAAGGTAAGCAGCGCTGTGCAGCTTCCTGTAGCTAGACCAATACAAAGTACAAAATGTCGTGACCCGCCAGTTTGACACCGCATGATACACAGTGTGTTCTGGTCATGCCAGCATCCACTGCCGGTGTCAATCACTCAATAACCTGTCGCAAAATCACATTCAAGAAAGAAGGCCCAGAACAGACACATGCAGTCTGTGCAAGCCAGCTTGTTGGCAAAAAAGGGTAAGAAGCAGAGTTGCCCTCAATCAGAAATGAGTGCAGTAGTGAACGGTTGCCAGTTGCTTGGCATTGACGCACTGGTTTGTGAACAAATGACCACTTTGTCATGAAATCATGACTCCTGTCCTACAGCAAGTACCTGACACAATTTTCTGTCACAATGCATTGTTGTGGCAATACTTGGCTTGCTGGAATGATACCATGTATCTTTTGTTGTGTACTAGTATTGCGCATGGGGTCACACTGTACGATGGCAAGCATTTCTTGCAGGTGAGCACATGTGAGAAGTCTTCTATGACAATGGGGGCTGGTGGAGAGCAACAGCACATTCCTGCATGTGACTAGGGGGTCCAGACTGATGAGCACAGCATGCACCGTCACCCTGCTGCTGCTGCGCCAAGCCAGGCCCAGATGTCTGGACAGGTGAGGCGCCATGGTTTGGTGGACAGATTGTGTCAACGGCCACTGCTGCTGGTGTAGCTTCACTACTACACTGCGTTTGCCTACACTGCTGCGCAAACTGCCATTTCTCTGCAATTCCTCTGCTGCTACTGCTCACCCACAGTTGTGACAGCCTGGTTGCACTGTGCTGCTGCAATGACATCTTGCTTGAGCTGACTCGCCCTTGAGCAGGTCACCAGCATGCAGTCATGATTGCAACACTTTGTTGGCATCTGCACAGCAGGTGTGTCACTGGCTGCAGGAAGCAGGCACATCTGGCGGGCTGGAGGCGTCCAGCTCCGCCCCCCAGGTGGTACCCCAGGAGGCCACAGCATGCCCTCAGGTAAGGGGCACACCCAGTAAGCAAGCACCCTCAAAATGTCCCTTGCCTGCTTGCCTGGTGCTGCTGTAAGACCTGGTGCGTGTCTGTGTGGCTGTGTCATGCAGCAGTCATCAGCTGCATTGCACCACATCTGACCCTGCATGCTTACAGGATGACCAGGGTATCATTGCCTCCTTGCGGCGAGAGATCAACAATCAGGAGCAGAAGCACCACAGGCAGATGGAGACAGTACAGGAGCAGCACAGGAGGTACTACGCACTTATGTCAGAGGCCACGGTATTGCCCTATTCCCTTTCACAAGCTGCCTAGTTCTTGCTGGGCTGTCACATGTCATAATTTTGCTGTCTACAGACTGTACATTTGTTGTACTCTTCTTTTGCTTTGACTGACTTTGGACTGGACTGAGCTGGAAAGTGTTATTATTATCATTATTATTATAGTCTTGCAACCATGCTTACATCACTGGTAGCGGCTTTGCACCTGCTGTTTTCAAACTGTAGACTTGTTGTCACTTCAATCACTGGAAGGGAGTACTGAACACACCTGTGTAACCTTACTGCTTGCTGTCACCTGCAGCATGTGCTTTGAGCAGTGCTAGATATCATGTGTGATGCTGACAGCTGCATCTGCCAAAAGAGGTGATCATGAAAGAAAAAACAACAGTTTATGCTTCTCAGCGATCATAACGGGAGCCTCCTGAGACGGCAGCCAGGAGAGGTGATCGTGATGTATGAATAGGTGCTTATGTGCGCAGGTGGAGATGAACATCATGCGCATCAATTTTGAGGCAACCGAAGTGGCGCTGGCACGCGCTAGAACCCCTGTTGGGCTCAGGACATCTGTGCTGTCTGACATCGCCAAGCTGATGGAGGGCACTGCCTTGGGCTCTGGAGACCGGGCATCCAAGCTGCGCAGACTGCTCCTGACCTGGCACGAAGGTCAGCACACATCCTGTTGCCTCCAAAAAAATAAAAAAATAAAAGCTTTTCAGCGATCATAAGGGGAGCCTCCCAAGGCGGCAGCCCGGAGCTCTGTTGCCTCCAGCTTCACTCATTTCTGCAAGGAGGGCCTGCAGCCAAGTCCTGCTTACCCTGCAGCACATCAACCCATATCAAAACGTCCTGCTGTGGCCAGGTCCTGCTTGTTGGTGTTGCATCCCCAGCTGTGGTCAAACCCCTTCATGCAGCTTCTGATGCGTGTACTGCCTCCTTGCTACTGACATTGACTTGTGCCCTCAAGTGCTTTTATGCAATCCTGTCGTGTATCCGGATCTTTTCCATGCATCAAATTGCTTCTTTTGCGCAGTCACATGACATGTGTGTGTGTGTGTGTGCACTTCTGCAGACAAGAACCGCCAGGGCCTTCGGATTGTGTGCAAGTCTGTCAGCCAGATTCTGACGGATGAGCGGAAGCAGGCCAGACAATGAATCCGCGTTCCTGTGAGAGCTTTTTAGTCGTCTTGATGACTAAGTGCTGGTCTACAGCAGGTGGCAAGCAGAGTTCATTAGCAATGACCACCTCTGATGTCAGATAGCAGTTTGTCCTGCATTTTGCCTGACACACTCTGGACAGAGCATACATGTTCACTGGTGATTGCTTGTTTCTGCATCTGTATATAGATTGTGCCTTGATGAAGTAAGGCAAGACTTGAGTGCAGCTGCTGTTTGATTAGAGAGGGACCATAACAGAATCTAAACATCTGATATCCAGCCTGTGCTTGATGACATGTCATCATGCACATAAGCTGTGAGTGCAATTACATGAACACGCCTGAGCTACCTAGGACGTGCAATGTAGCTTTTATGCAAGATATCTTGATTGACTTTTGTTGGACAACTCAGTAAGCTTTTGTGAATTTGCACGACTGCAACAGCATGTACAGTACATCCACACTGTAAGGCCAACAGCCCAGGATGCCTTTTCACCGCTCCTTAGAAGTTTTGATGTTCATGACAGCAAACTTTCAAGCAGCCTTCTTGATTGACTTGAAGGAAAACAATTTATTTGGAGTGAGAGGTTGACCACAATGGGTATCAAGCCTGAAAGATTATAACGACGTAATTTGATGCATGATGAATGCAGTGGTGTGGCAACAAGTTATTGCTTAAATGTACCAGGATCTAACAGGGAAAGTGTATTTGAGATCCAATCTATCAAGGAAATGTACCAAAACCTAACAGGAGTGCACGTGGTCTGTCACAAGATACGTACGTGTGATGTGCATACGAGACTTAGGTCATGCCAACTGTGATACTGGCTTGCCGAGCAGCCTTTCAGTTCGTTCTGTGCTAGCCAAGCAAGCTCACCTGGTAAAAGGGGGTTTCTTTACGTAGTATGAGAAAGTGTTATTTGCCAAGTTCGATGGACAGCATTGCTGCGGGCACTGTGGACTGTTCATCGAAGTCATGCAACAACTAACTCGTCAGTCACGCAAAAGGCCCTTAGTCATTTTACCTCATTGACCCAATTGCCCAAATCGCGATGCGAAACGCTCCAGTTCGTGTGATTGCGCATCGCAGCTGCAGCAATTTGAGTGCAAGCCCTGCACAGAGTGATTTGCTGCTTCAGCTCTAGGCCTGGCGACTATCTCGAGGTTGCCTGCGATCGCACCAGGTATAAGCTTGCTAACGCGTGCTGCAAAGTTGCCGTCGCAGTTTGTTTGTCTGCTAGACCCGCTGCTTGGCTGCCTATGCAAACTGACTTACCGACGAGCATCCTATGTGACACTTGTTCCAGTTGCCCACCGAAGAGCGGTCGTCGTGAACCATGGCCGTTGGCTCTGTTGTGGTGACGATCCCAGCTCGTCAGGGCAAAGCATTGCACCTGAAGAAAGGTCAATTTATTCATGTCATTAATACTCATGGCAGTCAGGTTGTTGACACCTGGGCGTTTAAAGAAGATGACCTAAATGAATTGATGTCCATGGAGCACACACGATCTGCCATCCTCTGTCTCTGCCCAAGGTAAGATACCCTGCCGGACAAGCTTGCCCTAGATACCCCATCACATTGCTTCATGCCGCCATCATTACACACAGGTTGGTGACGTTCTTGTCACAAACAAGCGGCGGCCTATCTTGACGCTTGTAGAAGACACATCGCCTGGAGTTCACGACACTTGCATGTCAGCTTGTGACATCTACCGGTATAGAGGCCTCGGTGTGGAAGGACATCATGATAGCTGCACAGACAATTTGTTCCAAGGTAGGCTGGCAGGCAGGAAGCTGTTGTTCTGTTCACAGACCAGAATGCAATATATCAAAATGCAATTTCCATACCATCATGCCAAATGCTCACCTTTACGTTGGCCTGCTCTTCCAGCGCATTTAACATGCGCTTCACAATGCATGCAGGCATCTGCATGCAAGACCAATATACACTACCAAAGAGCGCCTTTGTTCAGAAGTGCCAAAGTCAGTAAGATCCCCTTGGCCTCTTCTGTTGTAGGCATGAAGGACATAGGGCTGGTGCCTCCAGAGTGCCCTGCCCCTTTCAACCTTTGGATGAATGTCCCCATGACCTCTGCACAAGATGGTGGCAAGCTTCACTTTGCTCCGCCGGTCTCAAAGGCAGGAGATTATGTCACAATGAGGGCAGAAATGGACTGCGTCATGTGCTTCTCTGCCTGTCCCCAAGACATGTTACCTATCAATGGCACCCTTGCAAAGGCTCTCCTGGACCCTTCTGAAAGGGCAACTATCTATGATGCCCACTATGAGGTCCTTCCTGAGTCTGCCTTTCCAGCTGACCTGTTCCCTGTACCCAAGTCCAAGTACTTCTTGCAAGGTTGAGGGAACGCTATATGCGTCAACGCATGCCCAAGCTCATGTCTCCTGGGTTCACTAAACAGAAGACAACTGCACAAGCTGCAGCAGGATGCATGATGTCGCCTTGCACTTGGAAAGTTCAGCAGCTGGGCCTGCACGTTTCCTTTTCTCTGGGCAAAGGTTTTTTGGTAGCAGCTACCAGCAGAACCCAGACGTAGGCAGTGCCAATGAAGTTCATCATTGTTCCAGTGCAATTTCAGCTGTGCAAGGCTCCCTGATGGCTCCCGAGGGATCCCTGATGTCTGTGAAGCTATGAATAGGCCCTAATCCATGCCCACAGTGCTGTTGTTTGCACTACTTTGTCGTATACGGTTATACAGATTGATAAAGTGGTAATACAGAGTGATAAAACATGATGCTGACCAGGCAGTCTGGTTTGGTGTCATCATCATGACATGTGAAATACAATAACACAAGTTCTTGTGGCTTTCAGTGCTACAGTTACTGTCCTACTGTGCAACACTAATGCCAGTAGTATAGCACGGGCTCCCTTGGTCATCGAGGCTAGCTGATGACGAAAGCAGACTGTACGTACTGCAGCATGAGTTATCATGGGCCATCGATGACCACGGCTGTCTACTGCGCAGCGACACCGACCAAGCCGGTCTGCTGTGTTGCAACATGGATATATATGCGAACCATTGCTTGACGATGTCTGACTTGTGAGATGAATGTCTAGATTTCGATATCTGATGCAGCAATTGCACAATGTGCATGTCATGTGCAGCTGCAAAGTCTGTGGGAGCGTGAAGGGCCAATTCTCATGTGCAATTGCATCAAAAAGCTTGCATGCATGCTGAACAAGCTTGTTCTCGAGAGGTGCCTACCAAACTAATTGACTGGAGTGCAGGCCCGAGCAGCTCTGAATCTGGTCAGAATTCTTTTAAAAGGTTGCACACGAAGATCATATCTTGTCTTAGTGCATTCAAAATCCAGCATGCTGAAATTATAGGTCACAGAATTAAAGGCAGCTGGACAGCTACAAGAGTACAAACGATATAATTCGCAGTCTTGCAACTGATATGGTGAGCTGGTGTCATGAAGGAAAAAATGAGAATCGTATGCCACAGTTGTCATGTTGAAAGCAGCAGCCTTAAAATGCATTCAATAGCATGTCACTGTCACATGCACACACAGTACATGCAAACAGGCTGCGCTACTGCTGCCGTAGCACAACACATGACAAGATTCTTTCGTATCACAAAGAAAAGACCCAAAAAGTCGAACTGGCTGCTTTTTCACAGCAAAGGGACACACGCTCATATTGACTTTGTTGAGAGTCTCAACTTGAGACGTCTGATGCAGGTGAGTGCTCATACAAATTGTCTTGTACCCTATTTATAGCACCAAATTCAAGCTTTTCAAAAGAGCAGGGGCGCCAAAGGGAGACTTAGAAACAGCAATCAAGGTCAAATTTGTGTCAAACTCAAACAGTCATTGTCTTAACAGCTTGCACTTTGGATGCTAAAGTGACTGCCTGGTGCCAAAGGGGGACAAATGGTTGATGACAAATATGACGAAAGATGAAATTACGCATGCAAGCTGTCATCAAAGCACTTGACACATCAACATAATCCAATCTACCCTATTTATGGCACATGTACATGCAGAACACAGAGCATGAAGGTCTATCAGCGTCCATAGCAACCGCATGAACAATCTTGTCTTGCACCACCCATTACTTGCAGAGCTGCGCTCTGTTGCATCCACCAACGTGGCATTTCAGATGCATCACAGACACCTCCAGGTCTCAACAGCTGGAAGACTCCATAGGCGGCACACCCCGGCTGCCTCAGCCTTAGGATAGGCTGGTGTGCGCCCTTTCGCAGTGTGAAGGGCTCTGCCCTTCAGCTAAGCCACGCTGATAGGCAGCTTGTGGCCAGCAATGCCCTTTGCAGCTGCCTCCTTAGCCTCATGGCCCTTCAACCAGTCCAGCTCCTGTAGGCAACAAAGGCCAAAATCCAAATCAGAAAATCGCACACCAAACGCTGCCTTGGTGTAAGGGAAATCATCAGCAGGAGGCTTCAGAACATTGCAGAGGCAACCGTCACCAAAAGAAGGTACACATGCACTGCACCAACTGCATGCAGAGCAACCCAGCGCACTTGCTGCAACTCTGTACAAGTTTTGTCCACATGCCATGCTGGGAACATGCCCATCATGCATAGCTGTATCTGTCATATAGTCACTACGCAGGAGCATCGCATGGGAAACATTGCCATGCAAAGCTATATCTGTCATATAGTCACAACACAGGGGCATTGCATTAGAAACAATGCCATGCCGGAAAGTATGATTGAGGAGTGCTTACCATGTAGCGAGACTCGGCCATTTGTTGACCAGTGATGGGGGGGTACTTCTTCAAGGGCCCCTGGCAGACTGCTGACAGGCAGGGCTGGCAGAAGTAAGCCTGCAGTACCCATAATGCCTTAGTCAACCTTAGTGTGATGAGATCAGGCGCTGAAGTGGGATTTATGCGTCAGCTGCATTGCTGATGTTGCCACATGCAGGTGAGATGGACAGACAGACAGACACACAGTCAGCTCAGCAGGCACAATGCCAGCAGGCAGGCAGGTAGGCCAGCAGACAGACAGACAGACAGACACAGTCAGACAAGATGAGAGGAGCAGCATAGCATGCAGGACTGACGGTGTGTCAATATCGTGTGTC
>JAABUW010010854.1_pt1 | contig 10025 bp, 7 predicted proteins | sample 5560081 | NCBI WGS metagenome assembly JAABUW01 (sample SAMN10711882, study PRJNA513363) | rock metagenome | isolation source: Antarctica rocks | place: Antarctica: Victoria Land, Knobhead sud | reverse complement strand
ACCCCGCTTCACGCTCATGAAGGGTTCAGATTGATTGGCTGAGTTTGTCGCCAAGTGTCACCTCTGCATCCGGGCCCTCCGAGCGCAGCGACATCGGGCCCAACTGCCCACGCGGCCCCTAAAAGACGAGACGTCGACCCTCCAGTAACTGAATAGGCCAAGAGAAATCAGTTATGATGAAGGTAAAATTGGTCGTGGCTTGGCTTCAATACCCCACATGAGTACTCTAGGATGCGGGTCATATAACGCTAGGTCCTTAGCATATCATTGCAATTAGATGCAGGGAGTGACACGAGTGCTGGTATGCCAATGGCAATGGCATCCAAGAAATGCCAAGAGATGCACCTGATCCGTTCCTTTCCGAACTCCGAACCTACCTTCGCTTGTATCTATACAGTGGCACAATTCCTATGAAATGAAGCGGAATTGGGAAAAACTCACTGCTCACGAAGCTAGTAATCTTTGGATATCTTGTCTATGACTGGCGTTGATAGGCATGAGTCCGCTGTGGCAGATGTGAGCGTCTTGCTCAATGCTTCTTCCCAACTTCAATCATCGGATGAAAGGGACCCGCTTCCTGGGATTGAGCTCAAGATGTTTGAGCACGTATCATAGGTAGAGGTACCAGCCTGGCTGACTCGATAGATCATAAGCGGAATTTGGAGACACGGGTTTTTGTCAATACTCTTCTCACAGACACGTAAATCACGATTCCGCATCGCAATGACTCATAATCGCATGCCCCCAACTCGAGGACAACCCTGCCCCAAACCTTTGTCTTGACCTGACTTCAACCTAATATAACGTCTGCTTCGTAGGTCCGAAGACTGAGAGTCCCAACGCCTTCGCCATTATGTTTGCTGACGAGTGGGCTTAGCGCCTTGCTGGAGGCTGTATCTCGGGACCATAAGCTATCGAACGTAAACCTCCTGTAGATGAGGTTGCCTTTGCGTACCACGAGTTTTGCTTTGGATAGCTGCTCAAACAGATTGGGGTCAACAAGAGGCATGCGGTCGAATAATCCCTGCGTGGTCACAAGGGCTCGTCTTTGAACTCCATCTTGCTGGAGTCCATATAGTTCTGCCAGTATCTGCAAGCTTGGCTAACTTCCTCGTCATCAGCAAGGTCGATGCCATCGTAGATTGTGCCCTTCGCAAATCCTTGTATGGGACGTGCCACATCGTTCATCACGTCTGAGACGAACCACGGCACCCGCTCAACGTGTAGCATGATCTTCGTAGCGCCCTTGCTCTCGATGAGATATCCCAAAAAGACTAGACCTGTCAGTAGCTCGAAGTCCGCCTTTTCCAGGGCTAAACCAAAAGACCTAAGCTTCGTGAACAGGTCTCAGACTTGCCTATTGTCTTCTACGAGTATGTTCGCCTTGGACGCCTCTCGCACAGCTCTGCCCTGCCGGCTGCAACTCTTCGACAAAGAGAGAAAGATAGAGAGGGAGTGACAGATCTGTAGCGTTCCCCTATAGACATGATTGTACCAGCTCTTCCAATATAGCCTACTGCTTCGCTTCGTCCACATACTCGTTCTTCTTTGCTTTCAGTATCCCTCTGACCCTCTTAATTAGCTCGATTGCTCCCTTCTTACCTCCAAGTAGCGACTGTCGCTATCTCGTATCTAACATATCAAATGACTGCCAGAAAGGCGTAGACCTTGAGGGAAAGTTGTGCACGACGCGATACGTGTAGCTTTCGGCTTAGAGCCATGATGAGTGGAACCAGGTGTGGTCCCTCAACATCCCTAGTTCTTCTTGGATGTAGTGGTCGGCGTCTGAGCCGCCATCCTGCGATACTGGGATCAATACAGTATCGCATTAGCATCGATGACCTCAGCGATGTCATTTGCGACTTAGTCAATCCTTCAGCCGCAAGGTCTCCTTCTGACAATCCATTCTTCTCACTTGTCGAGCGTATCTCGCCGATGGCGGTGCCGAGGATCTTTGGCCAGTGGTCCCTAGCGGTACCGCAGAAGAAAGAGTCGGGTCAGCATGATTTGATGTTGCTGCAGGCCGTTAGCCTGTCTCATCACGGGGAGACTCCCTTACCAGTGACAGAGCCTGTGAGCTGGAAGTTCGGGATCCCCATTGCATGCGGATCTTTTCGAATGCAGATGTCTAGAGCTCAGGAACGGCATGTGGGAAAGTGATCGTTGAAGTCGAAGGACAATGATGGGAGCCCACACCTCGACGGGTCCTGTCCCAACGTCATGCCGGGTGTGACCTAGGAGATCGCGAACGTTCGGGAGAGGCTAGACCTGCGACGCAGTGCATATACCTCGGCATCAAGCTGAAGGCCACAAGTAGCATCTGCAATGCCTTTCATCGGAGCTCGGCGATATTCTATCCTCGTATGCTCTGAGCTGCTCTGTTGAGCTTGTCTGGATAACTACAATGCCTGCATTGTCTCGAGCAAGCAGAACGGACAAGTATGTTCGTACCTCAGGCTTCTCTCATCGCATATTCATCTCGTCTTGACACGGAGGCTACTTTGGGAGACAAATACCTAAAGTACGGAGCTCCCTCAAAGAAGCCAAGAATTTCGACTAGAGAGCCTGCCCCTCATAGCTCCAAGGCCGAACAGCGATACTGGGAGTATTACCTCAAGGGCGCCACATCCGCCACATCGGTCTGGGTCATTTGGAAAGAAAACATTCAAAAAGTCGAAGAATTTTGTGGTTCGCTACGATCGTGGTCGGCTCGTCAGCGCGCATGCTGCTCGTCCCCGATGTGCTTGGGTGCTGCACAATTAGTCGGTCAGATATTGTAGATTGAAGCTGTTCCGAAGTGAACACAATGTTTGTGCTTGCAGGTAGTAGCACAGGGTTTTCGCCAGTACTGCCCATTCCTCTGTCACAGTGTCTTTGCCTTCTTGTACGTTAGCTCCAGACCGTGAGCCTGCTCAAATCAAGCTGAATACCAGCACCAGAAACAATAAATTCCTGGGCAATGTATCTCGGATTTGAAATTCTCAACGTATTAGGGAACATTATGATAGTCGTATTGTCGAGTCCAGCAAGTTAATTGTTTAGCGCGACAAAGATTATTTTGGCGGTGTCCTCACCAAAAGACTCCTTGTCGCGCTAACAATTAACATCCTGAATACCTTACATAGTATATAGCATGCCGTCTGTGGCATCCACCATCCAGGACAGTTGCGCTTGGCCATCCAATATGCAACCCTGGATTGCAACAGATCTAACCCAAAGTGGTCGACAAATCCCTGGGATAGACTCAAAAGTCTAGAACAAAAGCGTCATGGTTCGACTTAAAATAGTCTGAAACCGGCACTAGCAATTTAGCTGCTTCTCCGATTATGTGATTGTTTTCCTGGAGGGCCAGCGATGCCCTCATGTTGTCTCCTGCTTCAGATGTGAGACTTCGTATCAGTTGTCTTGCCTCGCAGACTTGAAGACATCCAAACTCCTCACTGCGCTTGATGCATCCGAATGCGACGCATCATTGCCATTCCTTTGGCGATGAACAGAGGCATAACGGCTATTCATACTTGAGACTCGACAACAATCTGTGCTATTATTAACCAGGGTATAATTACCCAAGCTTTTTTAAGATTTGGTACTCCTTACACATATCAATGGACTCGATCATATATGGCGCTCTGACCAGGCTCTCATTCAATTATCTTCCTTGAATGCTTCCTTTGTGACTCGAGGTTGGCGAGGCGAACGAGAGGGAAGCACAAGTCGGTATGTTTTCGCCTACCAAACATTCCACAATTCTTCGCGCCGTATCCATTGGACGACTTCTGTCGCCATCGAATGGTGATGGTGTGCGTCCTGGGCGGCTATTCCCAGATGCGCATTTGATTGGTTGCATCTGGAAAGCGCTGACTGGGGGTGGTCTTTCCCCACCAACAGATCTCCCATCCTCATTGGCCTTTCGAAACCTCGGGGCGACAATTGCTACACTCATCCACTCGAACATATCCTGCTCCTCCCTCACCACCATTCGTACTGTGTCCACGTTACCAGCTGAAGGCGACGCATCCACTCCGATCAAGAAGCGCTGGAGTACCACCACGTCGGCCGCAAAAGAGACCTAGGTTCAACCCAAGGGCGGACGGCCTCAGAGCCAGGAAACGTTGAAAGCCAAAGGCGCACCCCAAGTCGAGTCGCCAATCAAACATATCGAGAAAGAGAAGGATACAGCGCTTCGCTGATAGCTTGGAGTTAGTCCCTCACTTGTACTCTTTCGCCCTTTGATTGGCCTCCTTCCCTCACCATCCATTCGTCAACCCTGAAGATTCCTGAACGGGACCGCAAGTCAGCGCCAGACGCCTCAATACACATATCTCTGCCTCCTTCACATCTACCCTCTTGTGTGTCATCCCACCATCTGGCATGGCACCATCACCATGATTCAATCTGTTCTTTTGTACACTACTGACACCATGTCCGTAGAAGGACCGTACCTTTCTCATACACATCCTGATCGTCAATCGATTCGCTCCAATGTTTGTTCTAGGAAGGGTCAGATCATCGGCGAGGTAGCATTTGGGCCTTATCAGCAGTACATACAACCAAGGAGGAGTCTGGTCACGTCCCCTCAAGGAATAATAATGCCGGCTTCCACGAGCTCACAGTCGCTACTGGCCTCTTTACCTTCTTTCATGTCCGTATTTGGGAACGGTCCAGACAGACTTGGAGTCAACGAAGCCAACGGCGCGGCATCACAGTCACCAAGCAGGGCTCACTTCAAGAGGCCGCAAAACTTCACATCGCCATTCACTCGTAGTGACTCTGTCTCTACCTTCGAGTCTACAGAATCTTCGCCTACCACTACTATTTCCACAATCGAGTCATCACTGACTGAGCCTTCACCTCAATCACCACCCGAATCTCCAGACTCTTCACTGCCTCTTACATCATTCAAAAACTTGAGAACCAATTCCGTACCAGGGTGGGGCATCATGGGTGACCCGGACCGCAGAGACCATTATTCAAACTCATTCCCCATTTTTCCAGGGGTGGAACGCGCAGACTCACCAAATAAGAAGATGCGCAACATGAAAAACCTGTCGGTAAACACGTCCGCGTCAAACCGGCATGCTCCAACATTACCAAAGCTAGGTCTTTCGAATCAGTCAGGGGCATCCCATGCTTTCTCCGCGCCTCCCACACCAGCCTTCATAGTCCCACCAAAAGTCCCCAGAAAGAAACCTAGTACTCTAGGGCTCACGATCACCACACCAGAACCTGTTTCTTCTGGTCAAACAGCACAGGAGATACCAAGCGCTGTTCCACAGACCTTTTCAAATCACCAAGTCCAAAGCTTGCGTGCGCTGCAGACGTCTACAAGTGGATCTTTATTCTCACCTACCATTGCCCCTGAGGGTGGAATGCGACTGCCACCCTTCAGCCAGCCAGCCTCAACAGGCAATTTCGGAAAGGTTCGGCCGCCACTCAGCGTCTCGCCTCGGTCTTCCTGCGACGACACAATATCATCTCCAGTTACAAGGCAAACGTTAGATCACGTCCTAGAAGAGACTGACTATGAGCTTCCTTTATCTCAGGAAGTTAAGTCACCTGCCTATCCACAAGGTCCAGTGTGCATCTACGACCCGCTCGTGTATCTATATCTAGAGCCGAGCCATGTTGAAGCACGTGAATTCGATGTCGTGCTGAACGTAGCACGAGAGGTCGACAACCCTTTTACAGTAGCTGCAGGACAAGCGGTAGGATCGCAGTCACGAATCTTGGAGGCGCAAGTGGCGGCCGGGGCCGAAAATGGAGGTCTCGCTGGCCGAGACAGCATTTCGATACCGCAGACAGTGGCTACAGAGCAATCAATGAAGTCTACTCTCGATGCGCCGGCAGAAGATGCCAAGAGAACAACGCCAAGTACTCCAAAAGCGACTAGGCCAGAACCCGAATATATTCATGTTCCATGGGACCACAACACTAATGTGGTAGATGATCTACTCCGCTTGTGCGAGCTTATTGACAATCGAGTCCGGCAAGAGAAGCGAGTATTGATACATTGCCAATGCGGAGTGAGCCGATCAGCTAGTCTAGTCGTAGCATACGGGCTTTTCAAGAACCCCCAGCTCACCGTTCAAGAGGCTTACGATGCGGTCAAGAATCGAAGCAGATGGATAGGACCCAACATGAATCTGATCTATCAGTTGTCCGAATTCAAGTCCAAGCTTCCCAAGGCACACCCCTCCGGCACATCTGCTTGGCATTTGTGGCGGAATAATGTGGGCTCAGGGCGCCCTGATCCAGCGCCAATCTTGAGCCTCAATTCGAGGTCTGGCCTCGGAACCTCTTCGATTCGGGCTACACCCAAAGCATCATTTAGTATACCCCCTCAACATCCCCGTGAACCGACCATCTCACGCGCAAGTTCCTTTAGTCCTCCAAGGTCCGCCCAATTCCTTCAAACCTCCAGCGCGGGAGAGATCAGTCCCGGCCCATCATCAGCGCCGGCAGACATCCACTTCGCACCTGCGGAACCTGTAGCAGTTGAGACGAACGCACTTGTCGACAGTGCCGCAGATGTGTCGTCTTCACCGGAGCTAATGGATATGGACGCTGACACGACGCTACCATCATCTTCGGTGGGGAACGAAGCCATCGAACAGAAAGCAGCTGCTCCTGCAGGCGGGGTAGCAAAGGATCTCCAGGAGGTGGCCAAGGATTTGGATATGACTGATCATAATTCCGGTCCCCTTGCTCCACCAAAAAACTTGGAAGTTGAAATTGAGGCCTTACTCTCTCCCAAAGTTGCCAGTCCTGTAGCTATGGACATTGATATTGATGAGCCAGTGTCTCCAACGACCGTTGTCTTTCCGACACAGAAGATAGAAGAAGCCCCGAAACCCAGCCTTCCGGTCCCATCTCCAACGCTCCCAGCTGGCTTCAGCAGCCTCCTCTCTCGACGGCAAGGACCTTTAACCCTGCGACGATTCCCCTTCCAAAACGACGTACCGCAATTGGTATCACCTCAGCTGCTCCAGAGAGCATCCGATCCGGATGTTCCACCGACTCCATCACTTCTCTCTCCACGCGCTGCTGAATTCACAGCCAGCCCATTCCACCGAACCGTTGCTGGGGATCTAGCTGGATCGTCACTTTTCGAGCAAGGTATCATGAGTCCAAAAGGAGAAGACCCGAGAAGTCCAGCTCACAAGGGCGAGATGCCTGTTACTAGAAGCATCTTTGATATGATATGAGAGGGAATTTGATCAATGCAACCACAGCCGATATCCTTTGCTTCTAAAGAGGCATATTATAGCTGCATGCATACTTATAGCGCATCCACGGCTCCGAGCCGAGTACTGCGTTCCCTCAACTGGGGGTATCTCCCAATCTCAAAAGCCCTTCGAATGCTTTAACAACGCATGCATATCACGCTATCTCCGGCTCAGGCCAACAGCCGGCGCTCCATCTTGGAAACATTATATCAGGTATGAGCAATCAAGCAATCGCGCCGGTAACTAGGGGACGACATTGATGAAGATGATGAAACGGGGGTTTCATGGATGACATGTGAAGGGAACGGGACGAAAAAGGGAAGAGGGAGACGACTGGGACCAGGATGAGGGGGGACCTGGCCAGGAGCCGAGCATTTTCCTCGCTCGTCAGGGTATAATTAGAGAGACATGGTTTGCACGCATGTTTAGACGTTAACGACAGCTTTGATCGCAATTAGCGTCCGACACAATCCAATACTAATACTTCAATAGCTCCGTTTGTCTTAGTCCGTTCACTCGGTCTTAGCATGTGAGGTCTCGTGCTCGTGTACGAGCATAGCTTTTAAGGTCTGCTCAGTCTTATCTGATAGCTCGATAGTCCTCTTCTTCGTCTGCAGCCAATCCTTGCACTATACATGACAGCTTTGTTCCATGCCTAAAGCCTCTTCACGCCCTGTCTGACACTTGTATACACTCTTCTTGTAGAAAGTGCGATGCAATATGTTATCCTATCTTAAATACTCATCCACTGTTCCTCTAGTCGAAACCACATGCTCGGTTTCCAATCACCATTCCCGTCTCCATGTATTCAGTATGAGTGTATCTAGATGGAGATGAAGAAGTCCGTCTGATGTTCTCATCGTGGCTTTGTAGTTAGTAGTCAAGCGTATCCCTATCCAGTATTCATGTTCATTTACTGTGCACTTTATCCATCCCTTCATTCCTTTTATTTCCATTGGGGAAGAGTCGTGATGAATATTTCGTTTTGAATAGGGTTTCAGCAAAAGGGTTTATTCTGCTACTGCTACTGCTACTGCAATCATACACCTTAATACATGAAATGCAATGTCTCGTTCGGCTTTGAACGAGAATGAGAGTGAGAAAGATACGTCATGTAGTCAATATTGACTTTTGATGTATCTTGTTTGAAGCAGGGTATACGTGAGGCGAGATGTATATGATAGCATGTTATGAGATGATGTGATGGTACAGGGACTGTGATGTTATATATGGGATTCGGATATCGGAAGCAGGGATTACTTGTCGGCGGTGTGATGAGGGCTGAAGTCTGGTGGTGAGGAGTCAGTAGACTAAGTGGTGAGCGACGTGTATGTGCTGAAAGAAAAAGAGACAACCTCCACCATTGAACCAGCCGCCAATAGGAATTGAACCTAGTTCGAAGTATATTGATCCGGCTGACAGTGGAGAGAGAGGGAGCTTTTCAAGCGATGACGTGGAATGAAGTGTTTTCTTGCATCGACGACGAATTCGTTAGCTAAAAAAACAGAGAAATTGTCTTCCCTATCAAAATGCTGGTCGAACCTGGGAGTCTCGAGTCTTGATTGGAAGAGTAAGCGTCCTTTTCACCTTCTGCCCGGACTATGGGCCTGCCTGTTCATTCTATCCCATGCTCTAAGCTTATCCATACAGTGTACTATAGCATGAAGACTATCTACCCCCTTTTCTTAACTTGAAAACCTCTGGGGGGAGCCTTTTCCATGAACCATTCCTTCCGTGGGTATCGATGTAACGTCTATATGCAAGTGCTAATTTTCCAGAGACGATTCTAGCAGATGAAATGCCACAGAAGAAGTCGCTGTAACGCCGAAATATAACGCTAGATTAGCCTGTAGATGATCAATGCTTATCGGAAAATACACCCTTTAGGCCTCCAATTCCTCAGAACACCACCCATGCTCCTTCACCTGCATGATGCTAAGTCTCTGATCGACATCTCGATTCAGCATTGCCTTTATCAAATCTATGGAGGGCTCCGACATTATCCATGGTATACGCAATTCGTGATCCAAAATCTCGTCAATGCTGTAGAAAGGATTTTCTTTGTAGATTAGGGTGTAGAGGAGGATGCCGAGGGCCCAGATATCCTGCTCTTTGCCGCGGTAAGACTTGCCTTGGAGGACTTCGGGGGCTGCGTAGTCTATGATGATCATTAGTAAGATCTTGTAGAGGGGAAAACCAAGCGGCTTACCAATGGTCCCTACGAAGACATCAAATGGACCGTTCTTGATGTACGTCGCGCTGCCGAAGTCGATAAGTTTGACTTTGCCTTCGCCGTCAAGAATTATGTTCTCGTCCTTAATGTCGCGGTGTACAACCAGTGCTTTGGTGTGGAGATGGTGTAGAGCATCCACGACTTGCAAGAAGAGGTTGCGGCATTCGGCTTCATCCATCGTTGAGCGCATTTCGATGTAATCGAAGAGGTCCATGCCTGGTAGCCCATGAGGTGTCATTTCGATATAGTAGTTGATGTCATCCTCGAAGAAGTCTGTCATCTCGACGATATTAGGATGCCGTAACTCCTCATTCCGAAGGTAGTCCAAGACGTGAATCTCCAATGGCACCGTTCCCAGTCGCCGGTCCCTAGTCCAGGTGTCGACAAGGATTCGTTTCTTAGTCACGTACTTTAGTACAACTTTCTGAGCTGGGGGTTTGGCGTAGCGTGTCAATTTGACCTGGCCATAGGCACCCTGACCCATATCCTCGAGAACAACGAAATCTGTGATCTTCTTTTTCTTTTTCGGTACTTTGCTGGTGTTGGCGACTGATGTAGATTCGGAT
>JAABUW010010853.1_pt1 | contig 10025 bp, 13 predicted proteins | sample 5560081 | NCBI WGS metagenome assembly JAABUW01 (sample SAMN10711882, study PRJNA513363) | rock metagenome | isolation source: Antarctica rocks | place: Antarctica: Victoria Land, Knobhead sud | reverse complement strand
CAATGGTAGAGGTAATCCGGTTAAACCGTTTGGTGGTGCCTATCATGGACTTATCTACAGTCTCAGGGCCCCAAGCTAGATCCGCACCATACTTTAGAGCGAGTAGACGTGACGGCAACTCTCCAGAGCGGACCTGATTTGGAGAATTAGAATGATCCTTTTGGGAACAAGGATGCGTTTCTTGGGAAGCTCTCATAATGTGGCTCAAGTCTCAAATTTATTCCCAGATGAGCAAATGATTGAGCAGGAAAGGATACTAACCATTGGAGCGAGAACGATTTTACCCCGGTAATCCACCCCGTTCTTTAGTATGGGCACTCTCTTCGGGGTAGAAGCCATAATATTGACAAGGCTACGGAGCATCAGTCACGGACAAAGGTATGGAGATTCACATCGCTGCACCTTCGAAGAAGGCGTGCCTGGTGTGCCCGTTAAATGGCCAAAAGAATTGTGCTTGTACAATTATTTATGCAGCTTGTGAAGAGATCCTCCACTGTGCTTGACGGAATGAAGTCATCTCTTGATTGAGAAGCCGTGAATGAGTAGTATTATATCAATTGAGAAATCACAGGCACATGCGTTATATTAAGCCGCTTCGAATCACTTTGCAAGCGCACCACAGCATTCAAATCGGCCCAAGGGCGCTGCGTCTTCACCGCACTGCTGCCCTTTTCACACTGGCTCCCCACCCAGCTCCGAACCCCACTAGAAATCTTGGTCCCACTACACCTTGCTCGCGAGCACAACAAATATCCCGACACCTTTCCACAACCACTCCGCAACTGGTCACCATGAGTCAACTCCCTATTAGTGAGCGGGGCCACCATGGCAACGTCCCCGGCGCGTATGCAGTCAGAAAGAATGGGCCTCCTAATACTCTGGAGCACCGCATCTACATCGAGAAGGATGGAGTTCCGGTGTCACCATTCCATGATATTCCTCTGTACGCCAACGAGCAGCAGACCGTCCTTAACATGATTGTGGAGATTCCTCGGTGGACCAATGCTAAGATGGAGGTCTGTGGTTTCTACAGCGCTGAACCATCGTGATTTGGCAATAAGGACTAATGTGCTTCATCCAGATTTCCAAGGAAGAGCAGTTAAACCCTATCAAGCAAGATATCAAGAAGGGCAAGCTTCGCTACGTTCGCAATTGCTTTCCCCATAAGGGTTATCTTTGGAATTACGGAGCGTTCCCCCAGGTACGCAGCCACGGCATGTGTAGAGGGTGCCCTATTTGACTAGTGAAATGTAGACTTGGGAGGATCCCAACGTCGTGCACCCGGAGACGAAGGCCAAAGGTGATAATGATCCCCTTGATGTCTGCGAGATCGGCGAGCTTGTTGCAACCCCAGGCCAAATCAAGCAGGTCAAAGTTTTGGGAGTCATGGCACTGCTTGATGAGGAGGAGACCGACTGGAAGATCATTGTGATCGATGTCAATGACCCACTGGCACCAAGGCTCAATGACATCGAAGACGTTGAGCGACATCTACCGGGCTTATTGAGGGCTACAAACGAATGGTTCCGTATCTATAAGATCCCAGACGGCAAGCCAGAGAACCAGTTTGCCTTTTCCGGCGAGTGCAAGAACAAGAAGTATGCTACGGATATCGTGCGTGAGTGTGCAGAGACGTGGGAGAAGTTGATCACTGGCAAGACCCAGCCTGGTGGAATCTCACTGTGAGCTTCGGTGTCCGCAGATCCGCATTCAGACTCCATGGACTAATCGAGATACTAGCACGAATGTCTCTGTTCCTCACTCGCCAGACCGCATAGACCCCAGCTCTCTCAACATCAAGCCTCACCAGGACCTGAGGCCCGCGCCTATTGACGGGATATATGACAAGTGGTTCTTCATCTCTGGCGCTGCCGTATAGAGTCGATCTCCTACAGCGACTTGATCCACTCATTCAGTAGACGGTGGGCGAACGCGATCGACCCAATAAAAGTTGAGCATGACAGCAAGTAGATAGCATATCATAACCATTGCATTCAGATTTCACGCTCATGAGATGATAAATCTTTGACTCCAAGCCCTCAGCCGGCGAGCTCAGCCTTTCGATTCAACCTCCTAGAATGTCGGTCCACCTCCTCCTCCACATCGTTAATCTTCAGCTTTTCGGTGTCCAATTGCATCTCTTTCCCGTCTTCTGTGAAGGCAGTTAGTTGTATTTCCATTTGCTCACTGCGAAGTCGCATCACGTACTGAATTTGAGGCTCAAAGAGCTAGGCTCCTGACTATCTCGTGGGAGTACCTTAGTATTGACTTTCATCGTAGTCCGGGCATTGGCAGGTAGATTGGCCAAAAAGATCCGGCAAGTCTTTGAAGCTTTTGTGAATGGATTGAACTTGGTGGTCACTTCTGTAATGTGTTTCGTGATCATTTTGCAGAAGCAGTTTGTAGCAAAATGGCGAGTAGGATATTTCCAGTCGACTTCAAAATCCAAGCCAGCGCGCCTTGGCGGGATTCGCCCCCAAACCGTATCCGTCACCTTCGCCGATTCTCCAGGTTCCAAAGCCAGCTTCTTCAGCTTAGCGATGAGCGCACAAGCACTTAACGCCCGCCTGACATCGCTTTTCGAGTCGCTTAAGCAGACACAGAATTTGATTACACGCCTTTCTAAGCTACCTACGCAACCAGGCTCTAGCCCATCAAACCCAGAGGAAGGAGATGCGCGTGTAGAGCTAAGCGCAGAGATTCACCAGAGCTTGAAAGAGCAGGAAGAAGATTTTGATCTGTTGCGGCAGGGGGTCGAGGACCAGACGAACAGCGTAGACTGGTCTTCTAGTGCCAGACCCAGAGGTAGTGGGAGAGACAGAGAAAGGACAGATCTTGCTTCTCAGATTACGCGTTTGGGTGAGGATTTGAAGATGTATGATGACAGTATCTGTTTCCTTGAGGCTCATATCTGATACATGTTGCAATAGCGCTCGTGTTCAGTTCCGCAAAGCTCAACTACAAGCGAAGCGCAACGCTGAAGCTGCAAAGCGAAAAGAGAGGGAGCTCTTGTTTGCTGGAATCCAGGAAGGCAGCAATACTACTGCTTACGGTCGTCGAAAAGGTCATGAGAAGTTGTCGGAACAGGAGGTCTTGGTCAATGCTTCTAGTGACGTAACTGCGGCCCTGAGGAGAACACATAACTTGATGATAGCGGAGCTCGAAAGAAGCAAATTTGCACAAGAAACTTTGGAGAATTCTACAAAGGATCTTGCAACCCTCTCAGAATCTTACAATAACCTCGACACCCTCCTCTCATCCTCGCGCTCCCTCGTCTCTAGCTTGATATATTCTCAAAAATCAGACACCTGGTACCTTGAAAGCGCCTTTTATATCCTCGCTGTCACTATCGCCTGGCTTGTTTTCCGCCGTATATTGTACGGACCTGGCTGGTGGTTACTATACCTACCCACTAAGTGGCTTTGGCGGTTGAGCCTCTTTTCCGTACAACTTCTGGTCGGAACGCTGTCAGCGGCAGCAGGCACTGTTGGAGCGAAGAATCAGAGCATCGTTCTCTCTCACAGTGCGGCCAGCATCTCCACGAGCCTAGCACAAATACCCACTGGGACGGGCAAGATCCCAAAAAGGTTGCCTGGTCAGCCTGCGCCGTCGATCATGGCTGGAGCTGGGGGATACGGTGCTAAGATGCAACATCCTAATCCACCAGTACAGTCTTCGCAGGAACCGCCCAGCGGGGAGAAGACTTTGTCTGCTACAGTGGGGGAGATAGCCGAGGATGGCCAAAAGAAGGAAGGAATCCCAAGAGAAGAAGGGCAGAGCACGGTATTGAGAGAAAGGACAGAAGAAGATGGTCCACCTAATCCGAAGAAAAGGATGTGGGAGGAGCCAATCAGTCAGTCAGAGGCGAGCGGACAGCGGGATGAGCTATAGTACCGCATACCGCCTTGCTTGAAGGGCGCACCCGAAGCCAAGCTCTGCAGCAGATAGGTAGCCATAGCGGAGCAATATCGCTGTCTCACTATAGTTAAGCTCGGGACTAGTTCGATTTGCAAGAGATCCATAGGTATGCCGAGGTACAACACTTACTCAGCGTGCTTTGCTTCTACTTAGCAAGAGTCAAGTATTCGGCAGCAATCATCACTTCCCTCTGGACCAACATTGCTCCCAAATTCCATCATGGGGGAATGGGCGTACCTACATATCACTAATCCGGAAGCAATACTCCTTGAATTAGAGAGGCCAAATGCAAACGAGCTCCGCATGCTCCATCTTGTAAAGGAGGCTGACGCCCTCCGTCCCCGCTGGAACACCCTCTATAGAGAAACCCTCCCCGCCCTTGCCCGCTCCAAAGACCCAGTCCAGCCTCACTGGCCAGTACATCTAGACCATTGCTTCGCCCGCATCATCTACGATGCTGTCATCGGCTTCTCCAGAAATCCAGACAACGGCATATCCGGTCCTTGGACAGATCGCTTGGAGGCCCCTGCTGTCAAGAACATGCACCCCGAGAACTTGAAGGAGTGCATTGAACTCGGCGAAGACATCGCCTCAGGCAAGGTCGACCTGGTGGAACTGGACAGGCTGAGTCTCGCCGTGCGAGGGAAACAACCGAAAGGAGGGAAGCGGAAGAGAGAAGGACCAGATGAAGAGGCAACGCAGGGAAAGAGAAACAAGAAGGGAGAGAGTTCCACCTCGAAATCTAAATCTCGCACCCAAAGTCAGCCAGATATCCGCTCTGCCATGGGCGCTCCCTCTTCCAAAGCTCTGAGTACTCCTTCGCCGCCACCACTGCCCGCCGCAATCGACCCAGATCTTTCTTCGAAGATACACCTCCATCCAACCCTCACTCCCTTCCGCAAACGCGTCCTCCTCGCCCTATGTCAGGTTCCAGAAGGCCAATACACGACCTACCTTGCAATCTCAAACTACCTGCACAGCTCCCCCCGCGCTGTCGGCAATGCTCTGCGGAATAATCCATTCGCGCCCAGAGCACCATGTCACAGGGTCGTGGCTGCTGACGGGGGCATTGGGGGATTCGGCGGCGGCTGGGGTGTCCAGGGGAAGCATAACGAGGAGAAGGTGAGGCTGTTGAGGGAGGAAGGGGTGGCGGTATGTAAGGATGATTCGGGAGTGACGGGGAGGGTTTGGACAGGCTTTATATGAGCATTGCTAGGTCAACATCGGGGTTATGGCAGCTAGTGATAAGCTGTGTCGGGTATCCTAGGGATCGGTATCACCATCAGCATTAGTATCAGCGTATAGGCGTTGAATATGACGGGACAATATCCAATAGCATAAGCTGTGAGGTGTGTATGTAACACAATATAAGGTCTTAGGGAGCACGGCCCCACGAGAGCTTCCATTGGGACTCGTGCTTTTGATCATTAGTGGAGTAAAAGGTGGACAAGGGCTGGTGACGCCAGCAGCAATAAGATACAGTATATACCTGCTATTGTTCACACAAGCCTGTAGCATACATTAATCGTAACGCAAACGAGCGGTAGACCTCGCCGCTTGCAAGCTCGCTTGCAAGCCAAAACAAACCATGGTCAACGATATCGGTCATAATCTTCGTCCTTCCCCAACAGGGAGCGGACGCGAAACAGGACGCTCCGCAACATAACGCGCCAGCCCGCTCAAAGACAACCCAGTAGCGAATCATCCGTCATCCCAGGGTATCGCGAGATCATGAATGGAAGATAGGCATGAAAACAGGAAACCTCCTAGTACGCCTTGATAGTCCCAAATTCAAACGGCAATTATAGCCTTCTTTTTAATTCCCCCTCTTGCTCCATTATTCATCCAGGTGAAAGTAGCTATACACAGCAGTCAAGGGCTTGATTCGGTGCTTTTCCGCTTCTTCCAAAAATTGAAAATCGATCTCGAAGCTTTTCTTGTGACAACTCGAGAATGCGTACTTCTCACACTGCCGTTCCCAATGATTGAAGTGCGGACATCGTTATCCTTGACACGCTCTATTACGCCATTGTTCCCGAACAGATACCCACTCCCGGGCCGCTCAAGGTTGATGACCTGGGGTACGCCTTTGCGGTCAGGGCTTGTCCAACCGTCCACTCGATTTTGGGAAGTTTTCTCATCGCTATCAACAGTTAAAACGCTGGTGGCCTGTGTTCCTGTTGGAGAGTAAGGAGTGGATTGGGACACGGTCGTGTTGTTGGTGTGAGCACCAGATGAAGAACGATGATGCACTGAATGCGAAGACGGCCTGGCAGCTGTTGAGTTCACTGCGCCTGCAAAGCGATTGGAGCGCGGGTAGTCGCCTTCATGACATTTGCTACCTCGACGTGAAATGTCGCCACCGCCGGATCCTCGAGAACTACGACGGCTCTCATTGGTAGCCAATACAGTTCCTGAGAATTGCGAGAGAGTATCTTCGGAAACACGTCCATGAGGCTGTCTGTTCTCTGTAGTTGCACTCGAGGAAACAGTCCTAGATCCCGAATCTGAGCTTGGGGCTAGCTGCAGCTGACTGGGCGAGCTGTTACTTAGCCGTCTGGTGGTCATGGTGGCATGAGAGGCGTTCGTAGCAGGGGAAGCACCTGGTGAGTGGTGAGAGTACGAGGCTGAATTGGCAATAGGATTGTTATTGCTGAACGGATGATAACGGGAGGAGCGGCGGGACAACTCGTGTTGTTGAGAGAGTCCATCATACGCAGCGAGGTGGGGTGGAATGGAAGAAGCGGACGCCCGTCGTGAATCATCGGCAGCCTGAGCAGCTTGTGCGAGAGGTGAACTTTCCAACGGCTGGGACGCGGGTAGTCCTTCAGGGTGCGAAAGCTCTGGCTGGCTGGCAGAACGGTCAGGGCTTCCGGAACGCGGAGACAGGAGAGGATCCAATGAATCTTTTATCCTCGTCCCTTTCAACTCTTGCTTGGCTGTCTCGAGTTTAACTTTCCTCGTCCAGATTCCTTGGTTCGCTTTCATCTCGTTGACGGCAAAGACCATAGCAGGCAGAACATCAGTGACAGCCTCAAACAATGGGCGAGCAAATATATTCATGAAGCTATTTTGTGAATTGCCGAGCTTTATGAGATTGCCCAAGTCTGGCGGACCTCCAAAAAGCGTTGTCGGAATCCCAACATCCTTTTCCATGACACCTTGGTTTGCAAATTCGTGCTGAAGAATATCAGCCCACTGAGCCGCTACGTCGAATGGGCGTGCCTAATGAATGATTAGCATTCATCTATCATTTGAATGTCCACATAGACTTACTACGTTGCTAATATCAGCACACTTAACGAGTAGTGCGCACGTAAGAACCCGATATTCGCTCAAGGTCTGTGGACTCCAGCCATCCGTACCATGATTGTGGTGCACCTTGTCTTGTAAATTACCGAGGTCCTTCATGTAGTTGAAATGTAAACTCATATCTGTTGCCAAGATCGAATTGATCATGAGTGCACGCATTGACACATCTTCGAAAGCAACCTTCCAGTACCGCCGTAGAATCTGTGAGTATGCTGCACAGTGGAACGCTTCAAGCACCGATCTATCGTTATATAGCTGAGCAAGTGGGGCATTGAGTGCCACAAGAAAAGCGTTGTTGACGCCTGGGTGGCCAACGTCGTGCCCAATGGCAGTTATGAGCAGTGTCAGGGCATCGAACGGCTTCAACAAGGCAGCGATTGGCGAGACAGCAGTCTTTACGCCTGTCGACGACGAGATGGGATATGGTGGCAACGTCCCGAGCTGTAGGAGGAAATAGAAGATAGCTTGCATAACGTCTACGACATGCCGAAAATTGTGGTAGTTGACGAAGTCGTTGTAAGCTGCTCGGCTAGCCATCAGAAAGGTTTTGAGCTCAGGCGCGGATATCCACCATTTAACTAGCTCTGGCATACTTAAAGCGTGCTGTAACATCATACAGGCTGCATGAACTAATTCCTCTTCTGACCAGTCGTGTCCTGAGAAAGCCCATGATCCAATGGCATCGGCCAAGCGTGCTTCTTTCTTCAAGTCAAGATCTTGTAACTTCTTGTGGTCAATTACTTGGGGAACCTCGTCGGGATGGCAGATGCCCGTCATTAGCCCAGAAACCATTGCTTCTCGAAGATAAGCATGTGGTTTGTTATCGGTATTTCCAAGCCAGGAGCGCTTCCGTGATCGCTTCTGTGCAAGGAACTTTGCACGGTCCTTTAAAGCCTCTTTCTGTGCACGGTATGCTGGTACTGACAAAGCGTGAAGCCGGTCCTCCTGTAACGGACTTGTAATGACATCTATGGCTCCAATGTTCACACACCTCAGTGTGTGCTGGGCATCCGCCTGGAACATCCTACTAGCGTTCCATGTTTGGCTAGAAGACTCGACGCTTCTGGTTGAGAAAGCCCCTGATGAAGGTCGCGATGAGGAATGCGGAGTACTATGGATAGCGTCGGACTCTGCTCTGTAGACCATAGCTACGGGCACGACCAGCTTTGACAAAGCTGAGTTGGACACTTCGGTTGAAATATATTGCAGGAGGGTGAGACCGTAGGACTTAGATAGTTCAGTGGCGGATGAGACACTGTGCGAATATTCGCCCAAAGAACCACCAATTCCATCATCAGTCGGGGTCCCCAGCATGACTAGTACTGGCTGAGCATTGGTGCTGATGGATTCTAGCTGGACTATCTTGGCCATGCAAGTATCGCCAGAAATACACGTATGTACTATTACCCATTAGTTTTCGGACGTATACCTGAATGGGAAAGTGTCTTTATTGCACTCGAGAGGCTGCTAGACAGGGGCTGATCAGATACAGGGGATGACGAGACATACCTCCATTGAAAACGGACAAAAGACTTCTGAGGTTGCTGCGCACCTCTTCCATCTCTCCTAGAATTGACCTGAGGCATTCAGGAGTTCGGTCATCCCCTGAGCTGTCATTGCGAAGGTTCTCATTTTGTGAGTGATCCGGCGACAAATTCTGTATCAGCTTCCCGTCGAGGTCTTGGCTCACTCGGTTGTCGACATAGACAACATGATAATCTGCATATTCCATAACGGCTATTCGCAGCGATTGGATGCTACAACCCGTATAGTCAACGTCTCATGAACTACGAGATTGCTCTGCGAGTGCCCTTGCTCCAAAGTGGGCAACGAGACCTTGCAATGCGCAGGTGAAGGCCAGCCGAGGGAAGTGACGAGAGAGAGGAATGTTGATCCGAGCTTCGTGCCTCCAATGTTTGGTCTAGCTTGAGCAAAATGGTCGATGATTCAGGCGTCTGCGGGCAAAATGAGGAGGCAGGTTTCAATGGACCGCGCTGTTCGTTACACGACAACCTGAATTGCTGTTGCTCAATTGAGCGTTCTTGATGATCTAATGCGAGTTGTTCGGGCGAACTGCGAAGAAAACGTGTTGCAAGCGACCACTGCTGCTCGAATGCTGTCCCGGGAAGCGTCCGCTACGACTCTCGCTGATCTGATAGTGACGATTCGCTATGAAAATGGTGAGCGCCAAGATACGCTGCAGAACGTTGCTGTGGATTCTCCTCAGTACCCAGGGAGTCGAGGCAATCGGATGCCTTGGGTCGTGATGGTCCTTACGAATTGCAGTATTGCGCCGCCTGTCCAGGTGCTCCTAATGGAGGACAACCAGCTCCCTCCTCTTTGGTATACTTGACCTCGAGAGTCTTGTTCTTCTCTTGCTAGGTGATGTCTGATCGAAGCGGCGCCAGCGTCGCGGGCAAAGAGACGTTGGATTTATGCGCAACATCCGGTGCGAATGGGGGAATCAGTTGTGGCTGGAAGACTCAGAACATTCGAGCGCAAGGCGAGGAAGGCTTGGACGAGATGGTCAATTCGATGAACAATGAGGAAAGGTGATTCAGGTAGCGACGATGGTGTGTACAAGAAGAAAGCGCGATGTGTTGTGTATGGTGGGAGGGTGCAAGTTGAAGAGAATTGGGAAAGAAGCCTTTGCTACGAACTCTATCTGAGCGTGCCCTGGGCTCCAGGATAGCATCACAAGTCTTGGCAAAGTCTACTTCTCATACTTTATTGAAACAGCAGACAAAGGGAACGGGGTACTGAGATCTGCTGGACGTGGCTAGAGACTGTTCTAT
>JAABUW010010848.1_pt1 | contig 10028 bp, 1 predicted proteins | sample 5560081 | NCBI WGS metagenome assembly JAABUW01 (sample SAMN10711882, study PRJNA513363) | rock metagenome | isolation source: Antarctica rocks | place: Antarctica: Victoria Land, Knobhead sud | reverse complement strand
TTATGTTCGCCGTGGCGGTGGTTTTCTATGTGTTGTTCAACAAGTATAATAAGGAGGAGTCGAAGATGAATCGCGTGGAGCGGGAGGCGGATGAAGCAAAGGTGGGATAGAGAGTACAGCAGAGGATGGGGAGGCGACGGAATTCAGATTATAGATGCTTATATGTCAATTCATCCGGAAAAGTTCACTGAGGCTTGAATTTGAGTGAGTCGGCGATGTGCAGCTGCGCAGAGTCTTTTCCTTGCATAATGACCGTCCTCCATGTTACAGCAGACTACCTTGCCACCCACTGCTCCGCATGCCCCATCGCCAGAGGTTCAGTCACCCTTGCATCAGCTTCTGTGTTCGGTCCGGAACACGTGTCTTTGTAAGGTGAGCATGCGCGAGAGTCTACTCCCGGACGGGGCACCAGGTGGTGACGCATTTCGCAACGCTTCCTGCACGCTTAGTTATGCTCGCGACCTCACCGCATATAATAGCTTAGTGGGATACTCGATTCCACAACAACGTTTACACGGATTGACATTGGGCACTTTCTCAGGTGTTTTCTATGGTGTTTGCTAACTGAATTCTGGGGAACAGGTCAGGAGAGTCTCAAAATAACGTGCTTGCGCGGGTGTACTATACTTCTTTTGTATGCCCTTTGGATTGCGAGACATTGCTAGTAACGAACTAGCAACTTCATTAAACGCTTGCTTGTTAGCTTGTTTTTTGGAGACATGGATGTGTGACTAGATTTGTTGAGCGGGCGGGTATCACTAAGCGTGCAGGAAGCGGTCACGAAATGCGCCATTACCTGGTGCGAATTAGTGATGCTATATTACGGTAAAATGCGCGCTGTTACCGTAATACGGTAAAATGGACGATTTTTCCTCGTAATACGTAAAACGCGCTAACCCCAATATAGAAGCTCGCGATTTCGCTAGAGTACGTAATTAAATTACGTGATCTAGATTGAATCTAGCATCTTTGAATCTTAACAACAATAAAATCTCTATCTTCTCTTAGGTCTCTGCTAGAGTTGCACAAAAATACTGTGTTGTAGTCTTCAAAAGCTTTAGTAGTTATTTATCTTCGCATATATCTATAATATCTAGAATATATCAAGAGAATCAAGTTGTTCTTATCGCGCTTTCTAATAATATTTGCATCAAAAACAAGGGAATTTCTTATAATTCTCTTAGTTTTCGATTTATTTCGATAGAAAGTCTGCTCGATAAATGCTTACTTTACATATTATTCTTAAGATTTTTATAAGAAAGAGTTAAATCTCTATAAAAATGCTGTAATGCTATAACTATAACATTCCAAACTCTGTTGTAACTTGTAGCCAAATTACGTTATATATAAAGACAACGTTTAGATTTTGCTTTAGCAATAAAGAGTTTTTTTCTTAAGAATTTCTCTTTGAATTTTTACAATTTATTTTTCTTATAATTGTAGATCTATCTTTCTATTTTGCTCTTTATATGTATAACATATATCTTAATAGCGTTACTTCTATTATACAATTATATAATTTTACAATAATAAATTGTCTAATCTTCTAAGAACAATTGTTTGTTAAAATATCGAATTAAGAATTTAAGAAAACAATTTGTTTTAACAAAAGCAAATTTGCAACAAAAATAACTATTGCAAAAAGCAATACAATTGCAATTAGAAAATTCTTTATAATTATTAACTTTTAAAAATTATTAAACAAAAAGTATAGCAATTTTGATAACAAATTTTTGATTAAAAACAAACTCGAGATAAATACAAGTTCTATTTTTGACAATTTTAAAATTAACTACAAAACTTTTCTAGAAAAAAAAAGAGAGAAGTTAAAATAACTTGTTGCTAAATATAAGTATTAACTTTTTTTAAAAAAAAATTAGAAACTTCAAATCTTGTTATAAGATAACAAAATAAATATATTGTTTATACAACAATATTATATAGCGTCTTCGAAAAACAATATTTTAAAAAATAATAAACTATTTTTAAAGAAACAAAAATTAATACTCGATCTAAAGTTGTCTTATCTAAATAACTACTACAAAAAAAATTTCAAAAAATAGAAAAATTAAATTAAAAGTACAAAGATTATATTTAAATCTAATTTAAAGTTTTTTTTTATTAAAAATTATAAGATTTGTTAATATTAATTTTTTTTGCACAATAGTTCGATAACGCAATAAAATAATTACAAAAAAACAAATTTTATTACTCTAAATACTTAAATATTCGAACAATTTTTATAGTATCTAATAAATCTTATAGAATTATTTAAGAATTGTCGACTAATTATTGCAATTAAGTATAGTTATATTAAGCAAAATTTTATACAAAGCGTAAACAACTTTGTTGTCTATTTAAAAATCTTAAAAACAAATTTAGAACTTTTTACTAAATTTTAAAAATAAGATACATTTTTAAATAAATTAAAAGATAAGACTTATAAAAGAATTATTGTTATTTCTAGTTTTTTTATAACAAGAAATGCGCTTGTTGCGTTAATTGTATATATAAAAGACGCTATTATCTTACAAAATAATTATAGAAAATAATTTCAAAAATTAAGTTATAAATTTTGTTTTATCTTAAGAAATAATTGTTTTGAACAAAAATTAAACAAAATAGTTTTTAGATTAGACTTTCGCAATCTTTTTTAACAAAATTAATATAAAAATATTATTATATTTTTTTTGCAAAACAATGCAAATAACAATAATTGTATAAACAAAACTCGCATATATTACAATTGTAATTAGCAAAAATATATCTCTTTTAATTGCTCTTTTTTTAAGAAAAAAAACTCGCAAGTTAATACAATAATTGTTATAAAATCGAGTATATTATATATTACGCAAAAGATATTATTATTTCGATATATTAGCAAAATTTTCGACAATTCAAAAAACTAGAAAAATCTATAATAATTATTGTTGTTATTGCAAATTGCAAAGCAAAAGTTAATACAATTTTAACAAAATTGTTTATATATATATTAGATAAATACTATAAAAGAGTAGCGCTTCTAAATAAAAAAGTATATATTAATTGTATTTTTAAACAATAAACAAAAATATAGTATCTAAAGAACATAGATTTCTTGTTTGTTAAAATTAAGATTTTTTACAAAATTAAAATACAATTTCTAAAGTTCTACAATATAAATATTAGAATTTACAATAATAACAATAGAAAATATATATTGTATTAAATTTTTTACTTTTTTCGAAAATTGCTTAAAATATAATTGTTAAACTACTATAAATAATAAAAACAAACTTATATATTAATTAACAAACTCTTATATAAAAATATTAAATAATAGAAAACAAAATTATAATAAATTTTTTCGAGAATTTTTTATTATATATAAAGAACGCTTCAATCTATATATTTGTAACAAGTAGTATTAGTATTATTGCAAAAACAATTTTTTTTTTAATTTTTTAGATTTCGATAAAGATTTTATTGCACAAAAACTATTTTTTCGAAATTAATATTTTTTTACTTTTAGAATATAACAAAGATAATTATACTATAAATTTACAATTTAATATAAAGTTGTTGTTTAAATTTCTATATATATTATTCGAAAAAAAACTTGTTATACTTCGAAATTACTTACTTAAAAATTAAGTATTAAAATATATTTGCAAATCTACAAATTGTGCAAGCGCTCTAATATTATTTGTTTTTAAAAAAAATAATACTTTTTAATTTTATATAGATTATTAAGAGCTAAACTCGATAACTATTAAGAACAAATATTTACTATTTTTTATTAAAAAGATACTAAATTAACTAATAAATATATACTACTTTATTAAGTTTAATTTTAAAAATATATACTATTGTATTTGTATATAGAAAAAAGACAAATAAAAGATTGTATTTTATATATACTATAGTTTTTTTAAATATATAATTATATTCTTTAATTTGTTTAATACTTTTACTATCTTTTAAGCTTTAATTAACAAAGTATTGCAAAATTTAATAGACTATATTTGCGTTATTTATCTAAATAATATTCTAATTTATTTTAAAATTTGCAAAAAGTATTAAAATTATATTCGACAAATACTTAATTTATTAAAATAGTTTAAATTATATATAAAGCTTTCTAAATATATTTTTTTAATATAGAGTATCAAGTTTCTAAACTATATTGTTAGTAGCAAAAATATTGTTATAAATATATTATAAGTAGAGTTAATTTATATATAGTTTCGATTTACTATATTGCGAAAGTTGCAAATATTTCTAAAATTTGCAAACTTTTATCAATATTTTATTTAATACTTTGCAAAAATAATTAGATTCTTAATCGAACTATTTAAAAGTAGCAAACAAAAAAAATAAAATAAATTGTTTTTGTTTAATATTTTTGCTTTAATTGCGTTTTAGATTCTTATTAATATTTTTATTATTGTCTTTATATTAATATATTTCGATTTTAAAAATTAAATTATAGTTAAGATTAATATATTAAAATTTGCTATTACAATTATTCTTTTTTAGCTTATACTTTGCACGCAAAACAACAATTAAACAATATAATATTTTGTTGTATTTTACTTTAGAAAGATAATTTCTACTAAAATTTGCTATAAAATATATAATTAAAAGCTATTAGTTATTGTTGCAAGATTTTAGCAATAATAATACTATTTTAAAGATAGTTATTTGTCAATTACTATTCTAACAAATTATAACAATCTAAAATATTTAATAATAATAATATCTTTTAATTGTTGTTAATCTTAATAGACTCTTTTGCTTGTTAAGTATAACTTCGAAATTAAATATTAAACAAAAAAAATTAATTTTGCAAATAGATTATTAAGATAATTAGATTATAAAAGCAAAATAAATAACAAAATCTATTTATCTATTTTTTAGAACAAGCTTAAGAATATTACAATTGCAATTATCGAAATAATTTCTATTTTAATTAGAAATACAACTAAAGCAATATTAACATTAATTTGTACTAAAATTGTTTTATATATTTAAGATATCTTTAATACTAAAATATTTAATAAATTATTTGTTAAAAATATTTTCGAAATCTTTAATAATATCGATTCAAATATAGAAAAAAGTATTGTAATTTAACAATTGCAACGCAACAATATTAACGCAATATATAAATACAAGAACTTAATAAAATTTCTTTTCTTAATTCTATTAATAGCAATAAAGATATTTTAGAAAAAGAATATTCTAATATTTAAAGTAAAATAGTAATTAATTACTCTCTCTTAATGCAATAAATATACTAAATATAAATAAAAATTTAATAACAATTTACTTTATTATTTTTGCGCAATCTATATATTAAATAAAATTTTGCTAAAATCAAAATTGCTATATTTGTATTATAATAATTTTTTAAATAAAAATTATTTTAAAGTTAAAAAAACTTATATACTAATCAATCGAAAATTCTATTAATTTTATATATTTGCTAAAATAGAATTATATATTCGAAAATACAATATATATTAGCAATTCAAAATATCTTAATATTGTTTATATAATAAATTTTTTATACTATTTGTATCTACTTAATCTTAAAAGAAAATCTTTATAGATTTTATTACAAAACTTTTTTCTAATTGTAATAACAACAATATTTACAATACAATTCTTGTTATTGTAGATCGATTTTTTAAGATAATACTATATATTTTAGTTAAATTAATTTAAATAGCAAAAAATTTAATTGATATTTTGTTTAAAAGAATTCTTCTTTTCTTTAAAAGCATAAAGAGAATTGTATTTAATAAAGATATATTGTTTATTAATAACTACTAATTCGCGATATATTATAGTATTTGTATAAAAAGAAAACTAAGTATTATTTTTTATTTATAAATAAATAAGCAAACAAAAAGACAAAATTAAATATTAGAATACTATTTTTGCTACTATTATAACTATTAATAAAATAACTAAAAATTTCTCTTATTAATAGCTTAGTATATATATAATAATACTATTTATTTATTTTTAAATATATTGTTTCTTAAAATTATATTTAAGTATTATTCGAATTTCGATTTTAATTAAAATAACAAAAAATACTTTAATATTTTTGTTGTCTAAAAGTATATATAAATTTTGTAAAATAAATACAATTATATAAAAAAACAATTAAGAGACGCACAAAAAACGTAGACAAAATATTATAATAAAAAAATTAAATTTTAGTATTACAAAGTAGAAGACAAGATTATACTCTTTATTAAAAATTTTAAAAATACTTAATTTAAGAAAAAGCTTTTCTACAAATATATAAGATTGTTCTCTATTATAAATATTGTCGAAATATAAATATATTAATTGCAACTCTTAAACAATTAATAAATTTATTTAATTTTCTATATTTTGTTTTTCGAACTCTATTATTAGAACTTTAATATTATTAAGTCAACGCAAATAATATTAATAAACAAAAAAAAAAAAAAAAATAGAGAAAATTCTAAATAAAAAAAAAATAGAAGAAATTCTACTATTTTATTCGATAAAAAGAATTTTTTTTTTGCAAAAATAGTTAAATATTAAAGCAATTCTTAATTTATGCAAATACAATACTAAAGTAGTTTTACAAACAATAGTAAGTTGTTGTTTTTGTTTTTAAAATAAAAAAATTATATCTTTAAATAAATTAAAACAATTTAGCAAAACAAAATTAATATAATTTGATCGACAATATTGCGCAAGCAAAACAGGATCTCTACTATTGTTAAAATATATAAAAAATTAAGTAAAAATTGCAACTTCTTAAATTTGATTATAATAATATAAAGAATAATATACTTTTGTTATCTAATTCTATATCTTTTCTAGATAGATTTCTTAACTTAAATAATTTTCTAGTAAATGCACAATAAGTTTTAATTGTATTTATTATCTAAATTAATCTAATTGCATTTAATAACAAGATTCTTCTTTAATTTTCTTTTTTAATTGTTATATATATTAATTTTTAACTTAATTTTTATTGTTATTGTTTGTGCGCAATAATATAGCAATTGTAAATATACTTTTAAGTTTTTGTAATTGCAATAGAAAATATACTTATGCAATTAGCAATAATTTTTATTTTGTAGACAAGTATATTTTTAAGAGTTTAATTAAAATATTTAGCTTAATTCTCGAAGAAACAAAATTGTATATATTGTTAGCAACAATATTAATATATAAAAAAAACTTTTATCTAAATATTTATATTGCTTTTTTTTAGAAAAATTTGATTAATATAATTTCTAATTAGAAACAAGACAAATAGTATTGTTTTTAGCAAAATTTTTCTTAAATTATATCTAATACGTTATTTAGATATCGATATTAGCTAACGTAAACTTCTTTTTTTTCGAAAAGTTAAAATTGTTTTTCTTTAAAAGAAGTTTTAATAAATATATCTAATAATATATTATATTTAGTATTTTTTGCTAAATATTATACAAATATACTAAAGTAATCTTTATATTATCTAGTCGATTTGTTAAAAATAGCAATTTCTTATTGTTATATTTTTATTTATTCATAGAGCGCAAAACAAATCTAATTTTAACAAAAAAATTAGACAACTTAAAGTTGCTATTCTTAACTAAAATTTGCTATACAAATATTAGCAAATTAACAACTCTCTTGCGAAAGCAACAAGAAATCTTAAAATATTAATATATTAATTTTTAATACAATTGTGCAAACTAAATTTACAAAATAACAAGCAATAGTATAACAAATATAGCGCAAATTTTTCTTTTTTATATACTATACAATATATTAGTATAGAAAAAGAATTGCAAAAAAAGCTTTGCTTATTATTGTCTTTTTATTATTTTGTAGATAGTGCAAATATTATAAATAGCAAAAAAATATAAAAAAAACAATATTAAAAACGCAAACAAAAAGATTGTTAACTTTATTTAAAAATTGCTATTAATATTAGTTTTAGCAAGACTTTACAATAGCTTTACTATATATATTTATATTAATAATATTGCGCTTTGCTAGATATTAATTAATATTATTAGAAGTTTGCATTATTTCTAAAACTTATATAAAATATTGAGAAAACTTATTGTTCTTGTTGTTGCAACTACAAATATATTCTATTAATATTATATATATTGAAAAGAAATTGCAAAAAAATTGTTACAAAATTATCTTAAATATATTATAATAATAAAAAGAATATAATATTCTAATAAATAAATATTATTATTGTATCTAATATTGCGCTAATCTAATTTAATTTAAGTACGCAAATCAAAATAATTTACAAAACAAAGAAATTTTTATTGCGAAATTACAAATTAATATTGCGCAAAAAACAAAATATCTAGTAGAAGATATTATATATAATATCTTAATTTTAACTAATTTAAAATTGTAGTATAATCTAATTGTAATCTCTAAAAATAAACTACTATTATACAATAAATAAAAAGTTCTTTTTAGATTTCCAATTTATAATCGAAAAGTATCTATAAAAGTCTTGCTTAATTACAAAATTGTTACTCAATAATATATAAAAGAAATATTTTTGTTGCTATTGCAACAATTTTCTATCTATAATATATAAGAAATATAGAGAACAATACAAGAAGAATCTATTTATATATTTTTATTAACAAACAAATTAATAATAGATACAAGATATAATTGCGATTATCGCGTACTTGCAACATATAGTAGTTAGCAAATATAGTATTAATTCTAAAAATTAAAATTCTAAAAAGAGAGACAATTGTAATATTATAACTATAATATTTTAAATTCTATTGTAATTTGTAGTCGAATTACGTTATATATTAAGATAGCGCTTAAATCTTGTCTTGACAATAAAGAGTTTTTTTCTTAAGAATTTCTTTCTAAATTCTTACAATTTATTTCTTCTATAATTATAGATCTATCTTTCTATTCTGCTCTTTACACGCACAGCGTGCGCCTTGATAGCGTTACTTCTATTACACGATTGTGTAATCTCACAAACGCATCTAAAAAGTCGAGATATCTCTAATATCTTCTCCTCTACTAATAGAGACTTCAGGCATCGCAAAGGAGGCAAGAAACCTCTATAATCAATGCATATTTGAGGTTGTCGAGCATCAAATATATGTCTATTAATAGAGTCTCTTCCTACTAGCGCATTTTACGCTTTTACCGTAAAATGGAAATTATTTTACCGGTAATACGGCGTTTTACCGGTAAAACGGCGCTAGTGGTAAAATGATTTAGCATCACTAGTGCGAATGCCCCCATCCGGCTATACCTCGGGTCATATACGTATCGGGTTAGATCAGCCAGATCCCTCAAGAAACCAAGATCAACACCAGCAATACGACGGAAGGCTTGTTTACTGCCATAGTTGCGCTCAATTGCCAACAAGTCGCGCGGCTGTGTCGGGTTCACAGATGTTGGAGTGTGGTGTTGGGTGGCAATCGAGTGCTGCTTCACACATGCACAAGTGGCAAGGGAGGTAATTACTTGTTGGGCTTACCGCAAATTACAAGGAACAACTTTTGCGGAAACACTTTTATTCGTGGCCCATAGCCCTTAAAGTCTGTAACCTCTCCGATGCTGATGTGCACATTGAGGGGACAATCTACATATACCTTGATGGGTACGTGAAAGCAGACCTCATTGACACCTTCCTTTACTGGGCTTGATGGCAAACTTCTTCATGTAGAGGTAGTGACCCATGTTGTCCTCAACATTCTTCTGAATAAGCGCTGCAGCTTCTCTTCCATATTTCATGTTCCACTTAGCCATGTCTGCTTCGGGCGTCGTTACTTCCTACATTGGAGATCTTGTCAGTCGTTGTTCACACGAACCAAGCAATAGGACCACCTACTGGTGGTTCTGTCTTTAGCGAAGTGCTCTTGAGCACAGCGTCGTGGAACGGGGCCCAATTCTTGAATGCATCTTGGGCTCGCTGCTGATCCTCCTCCGTGTCCCACCGAAGCATCTCACGATCGAACTGCAGACCGATCGATGCGCAGAATTTCTTGACG
>JAABUW010010844.1_pt1 | contig 10030 bp, 10 predicted proteins | sample 5560081 | NCBI WGS metagenome assembly JAABUW01 (sample SAMN10711882, study PRJNA513363) | rock metagenome | isolation source: Antarctica rocks | place: Antarctica: Victoria Land, Knobhead sud | reverse complement strand
CTGATGCAGGTCCGCCTGATTAAAACGCCGCAGGAACTAGCGAGGACCTCGTGCACCGTCATATGCAACGTGAGCTAGTAGTAGGCCTTCACCATCCAATCGAACCGCTACTGGATGCAAGACCTTTATGGAGTCTGGAGCAGCACAGGTCATTGATGACACTTTTGAGCTGCTGCTGATGTACTGGTCTGGGACCTGACCTAGCTGCGCGATCCGATGGTCATGTGTGAGCACTCTGGTTTTTCTGTGGCAACATAGATGCGAACCGTCGTGTTTGCCTCGAGACTGTGAACGCCGGCTAGCTGTGCGACACGATGGCCTATTGAGCCTTCGCGGGACGACCACTTGCAGTACCACGTTCCGACCACTGGGGTGACGAAACTTTCCTGGATGCTTCGCGTTATGTGACGTGAGCTAGCGGCACAACATCTGGGTCCAATCGACCCCTCGAGTCACGCAAAAACCACATCAGCCTTGCGGGCGTCGTTGCATCGCAATGGGTGTTGTAACACCGGGTGCCATCTGTAGAGCACCAGAGCCAGCGACTGAAAACGTGGCGTTGCACAGATTTTGCATACATGAGCTAGTCGTGCAACCCCGAGGACCAACGAAGAGACCCCGGAGCGATCCCGGAGCGATGAGCATGCAAACCACACCGATTGCGAACCACAGTGATTGCCTGCAACGAGGCAGTGGATCTGCAACGTGAGCTAGCCGTATGACTGCGCCGGTCCACCAGAACGGACATGCTTAACACACGAGACGCTGCCTTGAGAAGCTTCGTCGCTGCACGGTCTGTGTCTGCCTGGTCGGTGTACCGGTTTATGCAACGTAAGCTAGCGGTCAGACCCTACGGTCCAACGAGCAGACTCCAGAGACGATGCTGCCCTACAACTACACGCACGGGACAATGGCCGTTATCGTCTCGTGTTATCGTCTCGTACGCACTAGTATATGCCGCATGAGCTAGCTGTGCACCTTCGCCGCCCAGAGGACAGATCTTCGAGGTGACACCGCCGCACGAACGTTGCAGCAAACTGTCTCCATTGCTCAGCATATGCAACCTGAGCTAGCTGTACGATGGTGCAGGCCAGTTAGGTGCTATGGACGAGTGCATTCCACAGTACCGCTCGACTACTTCAGCCAGCAGGGGGCCGTGGTGCACGAAACGAGAGCACCGCCAGAGTGTGGAACCCGACATATGCAAACACGAGCTAGCGGTACTGCTTTTCCCTCGAGTTGGAGGCAGCTGAATGCGGTGTCTGTCTCGACAACGGTTCGAAGAGATGGCACGAGCTGACAAGTCCTCGAGTACAGCAGTAGATGCACCATTGACGATATACACCTGTAGCACAAAGAACGCAACGTGAGCTAGCTGCACTCCTGGCCGGTCCAATACGATGCTGTTGGCCGCAGACTTCGGTTCCACAACGGAAGTATGTCGACTCATCGATTGCGAGCTATGCGTAGCGGTTTTATCTTCATGGCTTGAACGGGCTCCCCGCATGTGCGGTGATGTGCAACCTGAGCTAGTCGTGCACCCCTATCTTCCAACCGAACGCTCGTTGAAGTAGCACTCGATGGCTTCGCGGCTTGAACGACCTGGTCTTCCACGTGTGCTGGGCGCCGCCATACGCAACGTGAGCTAGCTGTGCGACTTCATGGACCAGTCGACCGCTGTCGGAGGCGTACTTGGTCTGTAAGCCCAACGCAGCACGAACGCAGGTCGTAGCCAGTGCTCCTCAATGACGGTGGGGTTCTGACATGCAACGTGAACCAGCTGTGCGATCGTTTGAACCAGTCAACGTTGTGATGCGTGATGAGTCTGAGCAGCACAACGTCTGAACTAGCTGTGTAGCTTCATCAGCCAAGGGAGACACTCATGTTAGTGGCACTTGGGGAAGAATGAGATGTGGCTTGGCCGGTGAGGAGGGAGAAGCGAGAACAAGACGCCGCCATATGCAACGTGTGCTAGTTGTACGTCGTGATGGGCCACACGATTCGTTGTGGATCGCCACCTCTCAAATCAGCACGAATGCAGGCGATTGCGTGTAGCACTGAATATGCAAACGCAAGCTAGCCGTACAGCTCGACCGGCCAACAGCATGCCCTCGTAGCTGGCACTTGTCGTTCAGTAATGCACCGGTGGATGTGCGACAGGTGCCAGTGCGTCGCCATATGCAACGTAAGCTAGTGGTACGCCGTCATTGACCTATGAAGGGAGCTACGTGCACAACCACCGTCAACTCTGCTCTCTTTTGATGGACGTAGCACAACCGCGAACAACACGAGCCGCGACTGACCGGTCTGCAAACGTAAGCTAGCTGTGCGCCTTCATCGTCCTAAGGAACCCACTGAGCAAACACTTCTAACCTCCAGCTGCACGCCGTTCTGGCCAGTCGGAGGATGAACTCTGACTTCGTGCTCTACCATATGCAACGTGAGCTAGCTGCAACACTCCGCAGGGCAATGAAGCAAGAGCGAAGTTCATATATGTGTAAGAAGACGGACGATCGCTGTTTGCTTGACGAATCGGTCCTGGTGGTATTGGTTGTTTTAGACGGTCTGTCGTTCAGCGGATATCCAGTTTGATCACGATCAACTATTTTGGATATCTTCGAGAAGCCTCCCACGAAAGATTGTCCAGCTTAATCTTCCGCATGGAAGATAGACGATGGAGCTTGGTGACAACGGTATGCGAGATGTTGCTTTCTATTGTTGCAAAAATTGCCGTAGAGCGGTACCTAGCTGAGCTCTTAGATCGTGGTCAACATTGCATTACAGCAGATTCTCCGTCATGGCTGCACACAGCTCTTTCGTCATGAATTCATCTGAGTCATCTCGTTCTCATCCTCCTCGGAGCTTTCCTGCTTGCGCTTCCGATCCAGCAACACCTTAGTAACAGCAATCAGCACAGTCGACGCAACAAGCATCCCAATCGAGATGATGTAGCTGGTCCGATACGTAGGCGCAAAACGTTCTAAATAGATATGTGGCGAAATGACACCGTTCGTGGATGCAACGGCCGTGGTAAGGCCAATAGCAAGACCTGCACCTGTAGTACCATTGGTCGCTCGTATCCGTTCCGGCCACAATATGGGCAGCACGCCGATCCCGAATATCATGGCCAGCATGATGAGGATGTATCGGACAAGAGGGCCTTTGACAAGGATGAGGGCAATGTAGCAGGCGAGAACGCAGATATTCAAGATGCCGGCGGTGAGCCAGGGCTTCAGCTTCTTGCGTTGAATGAGCCAGGCGATGATGAGAAGGATGCAGCCGCCGATGATTGGGACGGGAATGGTCAAGATCTGAGAGATACCGCTGCTGACTATTCCGAGTTCGTGGATGACGGTAGGCAGGACTGAGCCGATCCCGAACGCGCCGAGTACGTGGCAAAGCCAGAGGAATGCAAATGAGTACAGCGTCCAGTCTTTCAACAGTGCCTTGACTTGTGCGGTATTCCATGTTTGGTCCTTGCTGTTGGGTTGCGCTTTGGGGCGGTTAGCCAGGATTGCTGTTCGTTCTGGCTCGGTCAAGATATTGGTGTCTTCGGGGTAGTTTGGGAGCCAGATCAGAGTGATGACACCGCAGAGTACGGCGGGTATGCCTTCGATGATGAATAGCCAGCGCCAACCCGCCAGACCACGTTTGCCGTTGAGGAATGATATCGCAAACGATAGTATGCCACTGAGGGAACCTGAGAGTGTGGGCAGCGCAACACCGATGGCGACTCTCACTGGCAGGCGATCTGCTGGATACCAAAATGTGAGATGGTAGATGATCGAGGGCAAGAAGCCAGCTTCCGCTATACCGAGGAGGAACCGACAGGAAAAGAGCCCGGCGAAGTTTTGCGTTGCGCCGGTGCACGTCGCAATAATTCCCCACGTGATCATGATGCGGCCCATCCATAATCGAGGCGTAAAACGCTTCAGCATCAACGTGGATAGGGGTTCGACGATGATAAAAGGGAAGTGGAATGCACCAAGTATTGAAGCCCACTGCACGTCGGTAAGATCGCCGAGCTGGTGTTTGATGTCGGTTCCAGCCTCGAGGTTCATCACAGCCTGGTGAAGATGTCAGTGCGGGTCGAAAGCTTGATCAAAAAGAGCTCTTACTGCGTTGACGATGTTGTGTGACTCAAGCTTGATGATCGTGAACACGAAGATGTACCAGCACAATAGCCGTTTGTCCACTTTGCGGTATGCTCTATCGAGGAGATCATCCTTGTCGACCCCAGTGCTTTCGACAGGGAGGTCTCCGGTCCCGGTAGAAGTACTTGTATTGGACAGATGACGTCCTTGTATAGAGAAATCTCCCTTGAGCGAAGTGGAACTCGTATCAAACAAGGGGAAGTTTTGGAAGGGAAAGTCTCCCTTCAGCGAAGTGGGACTCGTATCAAGAAAAGGCGACTCTCGTGCGGGAAACTCGCCCTTTAGCGATGTGAGCCCCATGGCTGCCGGTTTGGTGTAGGCCAACGTTCTGAACAAAAGATAGACAGGGAGGTGCGAACTGCTGAGGAGATGGGATACATGGAGCGGTGGAGTCGTGCGGAGGATATAACAATATTGCCAGACCTACCACTTCTTTTTGGGTTCACTGCCCATTACTTTCTGACGATAGCTGGTAGGACATGACTGGCGCTTCTGAGGAGAGGTATTGAACACAAGCCAATGACATGACTTCCATTGTGCTGGTAATGGCCGTGGAGAGCCGCGCTCTTCCACACCTGGAGACATTGCCGGAAACAGTGGCTCAAGGTCGAGGTGATGTAGGAAACTTCGCATACTCAGACACTGTAGCACTATTCGTAGGAAACGTATGGAGGAGTAGGTGACGTATTGGAAGAAGAGGTGGAGCATGAAGTCAAGGAGAGGGAAGTCGTCACGCGACAACAGAAGCCAGAATAAGCTTTTCGGCCGCTTCGGCGGTGCCACAGTGTGGCGTAGATTGGACTTTACCGTCGGCGTAAATTTTGTTCGATATTTGCTGGAATTTACTTTTCATAAACCACGTTCGGAACAGCCATGTCGTCCTTCTTCACTCTGCCAGCGTCGCAGAGGAAGCGGAAGCGACCTGAAGCGCCGTCAAAATCTGCCGGTCCTGGCAGACGGGCGAAAAGGAACGACGACGATGAGATATCCGGCTCAGATGTATCGGACGAAGATGTGCCGGCTCGAGTTGATGAAGAAGAAGAGTCGGACGACGACGATGAGGAGTTTGGTGACGAGGACCCGGCAGCGAAACGTATCCGCCTTGCCGAGCAGTACCTGGCCAACACACAGCAAGAAGTGCTCGAAGATGAAGGTTTCGATGCAGCAGATGTTGACCAGGAAAATTTGCGGCGGCGCATGGGCGAGAGGCTGAAGCAAGACACAGCTGAGAGCAAGGGTAAGCTGTATAGATGGATAGCAGAAGGGTTGGACTGGCGAGGCGCAACGACGAAAGTGCTCCGGTCGAAGGATGTCAGTAAAAGCTTGACTGGTGTCGCGCTTCATGGACGAAGTGTGCTGGCTGTAAGCAAGGACCTGCACATCGTAAGATGGGATCCTCCCGAGACTGGCAGCGAGGTGAAGGATCGAAGGCCGAGCAAAAGTTGGAAAGTGGTACGAAGAACTCGAGGCAAGCGGAAGGATAAGCGAGCGCAGCACCACCACGCCGATATATTGTGCGTGGCTGCGTCCGAGGATGGGAAGTTCCTGGCTACTGGCGGCGCGGACAACAAACTCATTGTCTGGGACGCTACAACCCTGAAGCCGCTCAAAGTCTTCCACCAACACCGCGATTCGGTTACAGCTCTGGCGTTCCGGAAAGGATCGAATCAGCTCTTCTCCGCAAGCAGGGATCGAACTGTCAAGATTTTCTCACTGAACGAACTTGCTTATGTGGAGACATTGTTCGGACATCAGGATGCAGTGGTAGCTGTGAGTGCACTAGGCCAGGAAAAGTGCGTGACCGCTGGCGCTAGAGACCGGACTGCAAGATTATGGAAGGTTGTCGAAGAGTCGCAGCTCGTCTTCCGAGGTGGTGGTGCACCCGGTACACACAAGGCGCTCCAAACATTACGACGGGCATATGAGGACGACTCGGGTATAGAACTGCAAGACGATGAAGCATACCACGAAGGCTCAATGGACCAAGTCGCCATGATCGACGACGACACATTCATCACAGCATCCGACAACGGCTCAATGTCATTATGGAACGTCAACAAGAAGAAGGCTGTCTTTAGTCTGCGGCTCGCGCATGGTGTTGATCCTGCTGTAGCTCTGGACCAAGCCAGCGCAGAGCAAGTTCCGGACAAAACACAGGATGAGAAGAGCAGAGGTGGTAAGCAGGCTCGCTGGGTTACAGCGCTCGCAGCTGTGCCCTTCAGCGATATTGTGGTCACCGGCAGCTGGGATGGGTACGTGAGGGCATGGAAGGTCACTCAGGACAAGCGTCGGATAGAACCTTTGGGAGCAATAGGGGTAGTCGAGCCAGTCGACACTCTGCTGGAACGCGAGGGCCTCAGCTCCGACTCGTTGAGTAAGGACGTACTCACGGCTATGCGAAAAGGCGCAAGCGACCAGAGGCGTGTCCCAGGCATTATCAACGATTTGGCGATTACCGAGACTGGAGACAGAGGCAAGGAGTCCATCATCGTTGCTGCAGCTGTTGGAAAAGAGCATCGTCTTGGCAGCTGGAAGAGTTTCGGGGATGGAAGGAATTGTGTCGTCCTTTTCGAAGTGCCTCGCAAGACCCTTGTGGCAGATACGGACGAAGAGTCTGCTGGTGCAGAGATGGACCACCTCCCGGACGAAGAGGCCGAGTTCGAAGGACTTGGCTAACGGTCTGAAGATGAGGGAGCTTATGCCCGCAAAAATGCAATAAGCTTACTACGCTATTTTCGAGCTCGTTAGGCGGGCACAAGTTCGCCGCGATCTCCATGGCTTGGTTGCCGAAGGTATCGAGTGCCTGCCGGTAACATACCGTAGACTCTGTCTAGGGGTGGGGTACGAGAAGCCGAGCCGACATCTCGTAGGTAGCTCCCAATGCATGAAAGTCACCGTCCATATATCAGGTCTTCGAGTTGATCTTCAAGTTGATCTCTTTTCAATTCTATCCTTCCGAAAAAAAGACTGCTGGCTGGTATAACTCGACGAGAAAGATCAATATCCAACAATGTCTCAATCAAAGCTCTTCCTTCACGACCACCCGGCGTCCAGCTATGCCCAAAAAGTCCGCATGGCTTTACGGGAAAAAGGCATTCCTTTCGACATGGCCATACCGGAGAACATTGGCTCTGGGAACCAGATCTCGCGTCTAGCAGCAGCAAACCCACGCATGGAAGTTCCAGCTCTCGAAGATGGCGACTTCAAAATCTTCGACTCGAAGATTATTCTGCAGTACCTTGAAGACAAGTACCCAGAGCATCCTCTCATGCCCGAGGATCCCAAGGCTCGAGCTGAAGCACGTATGATCGAGGAGGTCTGCGATACAGCGTACGAAGCGATCAATTGGGGTATGTTCAGTGAGGTCACTTGGTGTGAGAGGGCGACCGGCGAGTTGGCGGAGAAGTTGCTGAAGCAGGGGAATGAGCAGACGAAGGTTATTTGCGATTGGCTTTCTGAGCGGCTCGGAAACAAGAAGTTCTTCAGTGGCGAGAGTTTTTCATTTGCGGACATCTGTGTTGCGCCGTATGTCAATCGCAGCTGTCTTTACAGCAATGGGCCTGCCGAGGGCTCGCCTTTGAAGCAGTGGCGGGACAGGGTCATGGAGATTCCGAGTGTCAAGGAGACAACGAAGGAAATGGAGGCAGCGACGAAGAAGATGGCGGAGACGATGAGAGGAGGGTTCAAGGCTGGCAGTGGACGGAGGAGGGAGTACCGGGACCATAGGCTTGAGTGGATGATCAAGTCTGGTGGTATAGCAGTGGTGCAAAAAGGTCTGGAGGAGGATAAGATTCGGTTCTCATGGCCAGGAGGCATCTAGAAGTCTCGTTGCCTCTAGCTCTAAGCTGAAAGAAGCTTCTTCGCACCGCCTGTCAGCGTGCCTCCGCTTAGTCGTAGTACTTCGCCGATATGCCGCCGAGGACTGCTTTCTCTTGCTTGCCGCCTTCGGGTACCTTGTCCTGGTTGCCCTTTACCCTAGCCGCCACCCAGTCTCCAGCGGTGATCTCACTGGCGGCGGCGTTCTTTGAGGTTAGTCCAAGCCTCTCTAGCAGTGGGCTATCGAGTGCTTTGAGCTTGAGATCGACTGCTGGGCGTAGGAAGTACAGTAGGCCAAGTCGATCGATGTGAGCTTGGTCTGGCGGTGGTGCGACCACTCGGTGGATACTGCTCTTGAGGTACCCAGCCGTCCAGAAGTCAAGCACGTCTGCAATATTGACCGTCTAAAACGGTTGTCAGTCTCTGGATCACAGCAGACATTATGCGTCATTCTACTCACGATAGATCCGGGATATGGCTTCACCCACTTCCACGAGCCATCGTGCATCCTGATCTGCAAAGCGGCAACAGGCTGGCGGAACAACAATGTTAGAGAGCCAAAATCGGTGTGGCCCTTCGAGTAAAGGTTCTGGTATTCAGCGTTCTCCTCGGCGGTCCGGTGACGGTAGATCATGTACCGTAGATGGCATCCAGAGACGTCGTTATACTGATGGCCCTTCGACAAGTGGTCTTCGGGCAATTCCAAGATGATCGAGATCAACGCCAGCAGCTTCTGCACGGTGTCCTCGGCAATATGGCTGAGATGGGTAAAAGGGTTAGCGAATGTCTTAGACAAGTCAGGGTTTTGCCCATTGATATGTTACCGTTGGAATCGTTCGATCTCTGTACGGTTCTCCTTGATGATGTCTGGCTGCTCACGTTCCATTCCGGGGGCCTCATCAACAGTCAGCAGGTTGTGTGGTAGTGAGAGAGCCACCGAACTTACAAACTTATAGACATTATACATCTCCACGTTGTCGCGCTTCCCAGGCAAAATCTCGCCTGAGCCCTTCGGTCGGTAGCCATTGTAGTTGCCATTCTCGAGATCGGCCCGGTACTTCACCTTCTCCTCCGTCGGGAGCGCGAAGAACTCCTTGCCGATGGCGAACTGCTGGTCGACCTCTTCCTGCGACAGCCCGAAGCCCTACAGAACAGAAGGGTAACAGGGTTAGCAAGTGTCTCAGCCTTTTCGAAGGGTTCCAAAGCTCACCGAGCACGACGTGGGTGTGATCGTGTCTCGGAGAAGCCATTTACCCATCAGTACTCACAGTGATATAGAAGAAGCCGACATTGTGAACCGCGTCCTTAAGTTGAGCAGCAAGCTGTTCCTTGCCGCCAGGAGCATCGAACTTCGACAAGTCCAGGGTGACCAAGTCGGCCCAGTCCACTACTCTTTTGTTGGTAAGGTTCGTGGTATTGAAGGATGGAGAAACTTGCACTCGGTGGTTGTCTCAGCCACTTGCTCATATTTAGGGATCGACTTATAATTAGTGGGCAAGCCCGGCATGGATTGTACGGCGGCCATTGTGTGTGTGTTGATGTTTGGCTTTAGTGGTGGGAGGTTTGTATGATAACCTGATGCAGTATTGGAAAGTCAAACAGATACTCTTGCTGGAATATATTATCAATCCTCCTCATCGCGACCTCGGCGAACTCGAGTCAAAACTAATGTCGCAATGGTACCTTTACGGTACGTATCATCGCCAGCTCCAAGCACGCCATGCCGATGAGCCGTAGGATAAGCATCTTGGCTGACAACATACATAAAAGGTATTCACAACTCACAGCCTACCACTCAGATGTCAGATCAGTGGGCAACCTCTCTGAATGCCTTCATTGACGAGGATGTCGAATTACCCTCCTGAGATGGCCAAGTAGAGAATCCAAGACATCGTTTGACGAGACACAAGATCGATCGATCGATCACAAACAATGAGCAGTTCCCATAACTCACCACTAGAAACATCTCGTAGCCCGATCTCGTTTCTCGTTGTCTTGAAAGCCAACAATGAAGTACTCACATGTCCGTAAGACCATCTCAACTCGCCTGTCTCTCGCAG
>JAABUW010010843.1_pt1 | contig 10031 bp, 1 predicted proteins | sample 5560081 | NCBI WGS metagenome assembly JAABUW01 (sample SAMN10711882, study PRJNA513363) | rock metagenome | isolation source: Antarctica rocks | place: Antarctica: Victoria Land, Knobhead sud | reverse complement strand
CAATTTACAATATATAATATATATTTAACTCTTTTTACAATTTAATCTTCTATAGTTAGTTAAAAGATGCTAGCATTGTTTGAAAAATTATTAGTTATAGCTTTTTTATTAACGTTTAACAAACTTAAGCAATTAAAGACTTTAATTTTTACTTTTTAAATTTAGAAATATCTATTGTACTCTTTATTGTTATTATTACTCTATTAACAATTAACAAAAATACAATAATTATATAGTACGAACAACTTAGTTATCTAGATAAACAAAATATCTATCAATTGATTTACAAAAAGATTTTTAATTTTATTAAATTATTTTCGAATAATATTTATATCTCTTGCGTATACGCAAGAAACAAAGCGATATTTTATCAAATTTCTATTAGACTTAATTGCTAGAAAAACAATCTTATTTATATCGATATTATAGAATTTATATCTCTAGACAATTTCGATAGTATTTGTTATATTTGTACTTAACTAAATAATAAAATTAAATATTTGCAAATAAAATATCTCAAAAACAAGAATAAAATTAATTTGCTAATTTTCTTTAAATACTATATTAACAAATTTAAGTATAAAAACAACAAATACATTTGTATTTGTATTAATAATAACAATAAATATATAAATAAAGTCTTTTAAATTTAACGCAAAAAACGCAAAATATATATCGAATTAACAATTGTTGTCTTTTTTAAAATAAACAAATATATCGAACATCTTAACTAAATCTTAATGCAAAAAATTAATATTATAATTAAAAATACTAGTTTAATTGTAAATTTTTAACTAAAGATTATTTAAACAATTAATTTATATTGCAATATCTCTTTTATTGTTAAACATTTTATTACTTTTTTTAAAGCAAATATTAAGCATCTCTATAATTACAAATATATTTGGCGTATTAATTAATAAAAAGAAGTGTTAAAAATCTAATCAAATATTAATTGACAAAAGTTCTAAAATTGTATTCGATTCTTAATTTTAGTAAAATACAAGAGAGAGTATATCTATTGTATAATAGATAACAAAAGCAAGATTTAACAAGTATTAAAAATTTATTAACTAAACAATAAACAAGCATTATTTAGTTTTAATATCAATTATAGCAAAACTAATTGTCAAAACAATAATACGCATTTGTCTATAGTTTTATTTACGCAATCTAATATTATAAATACTATTAATAAATTTTTAAATTCTATAAAAACTAAATTAAACAAGCTTTTTGTAACAATATTATAACAACAACAAAAAATTATCTTGTTCTTAAATTATATCAAAAACTCTAATAAGCTAGATTTATTTATTTTATTTAAAATATTATCTTCTTTAAACTTTAAAAACACTACTTTTTTTAAGTTATTTTTTAACTTTAAAAACAATACTCTCTTTAACTCTACTAACTCTAATAAGTTTTCTAAAGCTACTAAATTATTAAATACGCTTTAAAATCTATTGCTCTCAAATCTCGATTTAGTATTGCAAAGATATTCGAAGCTTCGATTGCATTAAAATAAATTTGTAAATTTTTTTATTTTGCTATTTAAAACTATATTACTAAAATTATATAAGTCTAAAATCTATGCTAAAACTATAACAAATATCTATTACAAAATAGATTAACAACTAGTTAAATAAAACAAAATCAAATCTTTAAAGCAAAATAATATCTATATTGTTTGCTTAATATCTAACAAATATTATATACTTTGTAAAAGATAAATCTACAAAATTAAACAAAAAATTAATAACAAAATTCTTTGCTATAAAGCTTGTTAAGTTGTTAGAAACTTTAAACAACACAAAAATCTAAATTATATTAAGATTTTTGCAATTGTAATTAAGTTTATAAATTATAAAGCTATTTTTGTTTTTGTTGCTATTAACAATTGAAATCTAAAACAAATAAATATTGTTATTGTCTTTTTTTACAAAAATATTAATAAAAAGATCTATATAAAATTGTTTTACAACTTTAAGCAAAACAAAAAAATTTGTTAATTTAGAAAAACTCTTTATAAGTTTAAGCAATTATTTCGAATATAATATAATACTCTTATAGTATTTCTTAAAAAGTATTACTTTTGTTTATTAAACTTCGATCTAAGCGTTTTTATTAATAATTTTACTATTATTGTTATCTATATAAACAATCTCTTAATTGTTAATATTAACAAAAAGTTTATCGACGCTATTAAAAAAACTTTTGTCAATTAATTTAAAATAATTGATTTAGATTTTGTTTAATAGTATTTTAAAATTAAAATTAAATATAATTTTGCAACTTAAATTCTCTATTTAAATTAAAAAGTATATTTAGAAAAAATACTAAAGAATTACAAAATATAAAAATATAAATTAGTTGCTACTTTTATAAATATATTCAAAATATATATTGTCGACTCGAATTATATTGTCGACTCAAATTATTATTATATCTATTAATTGACAATTAATTTTCTTATATACGCAATACTAGATATTTAACTAGATATTGTTTTTGTTGTCTTAATAATAAACAAATATACTTTCAATCTTATTAATATTTACTAGAAAATTGTTAAACAAATATTTTGTTATTTTCGAGATATTTTTGTTTTTTGTTTTATTTTTTGTAAAAGTATTTGTTTCTTGTTAAACTATATCGACGTTAACTAAAACAAAAATCAAAATACTTATTATTCTATCTTTAAATATATCTTTAATCTAAAGAGTGTTGCTATTAGTTAATTATCTAAATATTTATTAATTGTTGCTCTTTCTATTTGCAAAGTCGAATATATCAAGCAAATATAAATTGTTAAGAAGATTATTTAATTTCAAGTACTATTAAAGCAATTACAATTATTTTACTTATTTCTATTGCTATTATTTATATTAAGAGCGTTTGTTATTGTTAAAAAAAAATTCGATACTCTTAATATTGTATCTAGTTGCTATTATTATCTATTGCAACAACTAGAAAATTATAGCGTTTGCTAAAAATTTTGCGCAATATATTCGAATAAAATATATAAGCATTTAAATTTAATTTGTTCGCAAAACAAATAACTAAATTAAGCTAAAATATATCTTTATTAAGAAGCAAATAGCTAACAAGCTAATTAAAGTTCTTTTTTGTAATATATTTAAAGTGTTTTAACAAATTCTTAAATTAACTTAATAACTAAATTACTTGTAATCTTAAATATAGATACTAGACTTAATTATTTGAACAACTTGCAATTAGATAGTTGCTATATTTATTGTTGTCAATCTTTGTATTATTTATTTAAATCTATACTTATTGTTCTTTTCGCTTTACTAATAAAGTTATTAAGTATTATTGACAACATCTATATAGCTTCTTGTTAAAATTCTATCTCTTATATACTCTTTAAATCTTAGAGTATCTTGAACGCGTAAATATACATACATTTGCACATAAATTGCTAACGAAGAACTTTTATATACTTTTTTCACTTTTGCTAGAAAGATGCTCGACTTGATAATTTTGAAATAAATTTTGAACTTAATAAAATATAAAACATAATTTATATAAGAGTTGATTTCTAGACTTAGATTAAATAGAAGTATCGAAATATTGTAATCGATCTAATCTAGTGTTGACACTACTTAACTTAATACTATTCGATCCAATATTATATAATCGATTCGAGTAGCTCCGACCAATATATATAGATAGACAAAGCTCTAGCTTCTATATAGTAACTAAGCGTTCTACTATCTATTATTTTGACAAACTCGATATATATTGTTGTTTAGCTCGAATAAATATAAATTAGATTTAAACTTTATAAATAATATATTAAAATCGAACAAAAAATATAGAGCAATACTATTAAAATATTAAATTAAAAATTAAGTGCAAAAACAATATATACAATACTGTATAGCCAGATCTTCGAATATTTCGACGGTTTGACGCTAGTTATACTACAATAGAATAACGGTAGAAACGTAGTCGTTCTCTGGTTAAACATCGGTTAAACAGCGGTTGTAATGCTGTTTTCTTTTTGTAATTGTAATTTTTGAACAGTTGAATTACGGTTGAACTACAGTTAGATTACTGTTAAGCTACAATTGCACTACAATTGCGTTACAAATATCTTAAAAGATATTTAATTTCAGTTTGTTGAAAAGCGATAAATCAATAGTTGAAAAGCAATTTAACTATTAGTTGAACAACTGTTGAAAGCATTAACAACTATTAATTGCTACAAAACTGTAGAAAATTTTGCAACAATTGACAGCTAAAAATCAGATTAATAGATAGAAAATCGATTAAGCAACAATTGAAAAACAGAATTGTATTTAATGTACAATTGACAACTATAAGTATTATTGTTGTTAAACTTTTGTTGCGAAAAACTTTCTATTATTATTGCAAGAATCTTTTCTGTCGCATATCTACAGTTTTTTTTAGTTATACTAATTTGTCGCAAAAATTTTCTGCACTATTTGTAGTCTTGCTATCTACTTGTCTATATAGTATTTGAAGTTTTTTGTTATATTGTCTTTTATAGATATATTATATTTCAATTATATTTTAGCAGATATTGATTTGTGTTTTTTGTTGTTTGTTAGTCTAATTTGTAGAAAGCGTCGATAATATATATGCTGTTCGAAATAAGAACAAGAAGTTCGTAAATATATTGTGCGAAAATCTATCAATATATAGAAAGATTTAGAACAGAATTGTGCAAAGAGTTGTGCAAAGAATTTTTATTTTTATATATTTGCTATATAATATCTATTACGACAAAAACATATTTTAAGCGACAATATAGATGCGAGAAGTACTGATTCAGACAATTTTTTCTAATTTCAACTATTATATAGTTTTTTATATTATATATGCGCCGATTGTTGTCTCTAATATATATTAGTTCAACTATAATTATAAAAAACGTATCTAGAATATTAACTTATTGATAAAGACAATTTTGTTGTATTATTTAAAGCGCTTAAAGTCTAGATCGACAACTTGTTTACTATAGTCTTATATATAGATATTCAGTAATTTCTGAATAAAGAGATACTAAAACAAAAATCTTAATAAATTCGATTTTGTATCTATAGCGAGCGTATCGAAGAGTCTAAAATCGATTAAAAACAATTAAATTTGTCGATATAAATTATTACAAATTACTGTATAAACTTTGTCTATATTTTTGTCGATTGTTTGTTTGTTTAATAACAAAAAGCTTCTTATCAACAATAGACAACAGTTTTTAAACAATATCAAAGTTTTTATTAATTTCGAATATGTTTTTCAAAATTTAGCGAAATCAAAATATATAGACTGACTTATAATATTATATACAAAGAAATAATTTATAAAATTTGATAATACTGTGTAATCTGCTATAGTTTTAAAAAATCTAAAAAATATATTAGTTAATATAGACTTATCTGAATATTACTTATATGTATTTTATCTTGTATATTAGAATATTTATATTTATAATTGTAATATACTTGCGCGTTATATCAGCAATATAAAAATCGATATATACGTTCGACAGTGCAAGAAGTTTTTGAAATTTATTATTTTTAAATTTACAATCTCTTTTCTTCTTAGTATCTGCGAAAGACTTCGATAATTGCGTATATTTTTGAAGTAATAGAATATTGTTTTTAGAATTCTCGAATTTACTATTAATAGCTTCAAAAAATATATTTTTTAAAATTTTATTTTTTTTATTTGCTTTGTTAGCATTGTTTATATTGTTGTTATTGCTACAAAAGATTTTTTTAGAAATTTTTTCGAAATCTTTCGCAATATTTTTTGCAGAATCTATAATATATTAAATAAGAATCTGATATATCTGTCAACTTGTTACTATTATATAATGTAGATTTTTCGAATAGATATATTGTTAATTTCTTATTAATATGTTGATTTTTGCTATTGTATTAAAGATCTTAATAATTTTGCGTGTATTAGTATTATCTTTAGATATAAGTCTAGAAGTCTTCTATATATAGTTTATGTTAAATCAAATATCTATAATATAAGAATACAAAATAAAAAAAATTAACAAAGAAGCTTGTCCAAACTCTGACAGAAATTAAAATTAAATATAAAATATAGAAAATTGTATGCGAAGTCAATCTAAAAAAAAGCAAAAATACTAAAATATTTTAATATAGAATTGATCTCTCTTTTTGTTGAATATTGTAGTAATCAACAAGTTTTAAAGAATTCTATTTAATTTTTGCTACTCAGAATAAGATATGTTGTAAGTCCGAAACAGTATTAGATCGAGTAAAAAAATTAGATACTAAATTATTGAAATATCGATTTTGATTTTTATTTTCTATAGATAGATTGTTTTGTTTTTATTAATCAAGTCTTTTGTGTACTCTCTTTAATTAATAGTTTCTCGATAATATCTTCTATTGCTGACAATATCAAATTTTAAATCTTTTTGTTTCTTTTTGAAACAGTAGCAGATTCGACAACTTATTTGCACAAAATAATAAGAAAACTCTCTATTGTAAATCTATTGTAATATATTGTCGAACAACGCTATCTCAAAAACGCAAACAAATATAATTTTTCTATTAATAGTAAGATCGATCTCTCTATTCAAATTTCGTATAGACTTAAAAATAGATTCTATTGTGTTCTTAATATTAATTTTGTGAAATTCTAATATAAAAATAAAAATATTTGCTATTTTATATCGCTTCTTGTAAGTTAAAGCAGCAGACGTAAAATAAAATATTTTGAGAGAACAATAGTTGTTTCGATAAATCTTAAAATTGTCTATAAAAAAATAATAAAAAAATAATAGATAAAATCTATTAAAGACTTCGAGAAGTTTTTTGCGATCAAAATAATCTATCTTAAATTTATCTTGAGTTTGATAAAGTTGACGTACAAATCAAATAGTAAGAGATTTTATATTTAAGACGCGTCAAATATAGTTCTCTTTAATAGATATAGAATTTTCGTTTTTCTTATCGAAATCTCTATCGATATAAACGCAAAAATGCTTGTTAATCGAAGTAAAAGATATACTGAGTTTGTAGTTCTCGATAATAAAAAGTTTGTTGTTCTCAACAATAAAATTTTTATCGAAATTTTTCAAAAAAAAAAATACTATCTATAACAATCTGAAGCTCGAGAACTATTTTATTTTGTTTTTTAAACTCGACACTTTTCTCTCTATAGTTTCTATCAATAAAAATAACACAATTATATTGATATATAAAGTTCGCATCTAATCTAATCTTCAGAATATTTTTAGAAATTATAATTTTGCGTTTTAAGATATAACAGATATCTTCAGAGATAGATTTAATAGAAAAATTTCAAAATTTTGAATATTAAAATTCAGTAAATTTGTTGATTCAGTATATTATATCGAAGTGTATCTTAATTTGCAATTTGATAACAAATAGAATTGTTTGTATAAAATTAAAAAACTTATATTAGTATTGCTATATTAAATACTCAATTTGCTCTTTTTGTTGTCGACTTTTTAGTTTTTCGACAAAAGAAGATAATTTCTCTATTGTAATTTTGATCGCTTTTTGTATTAATTGCAAAAAAAATATATATTGTCGAATTTGACGCTTCAATATATCGAGCTTTCTTGAAAAAATATATATAGAATTGTCGACTTCGATAAAAATATTATTTTCTGCAAAAAATTTCGATATTTGAAGAATCTCTCTAAATCTGATATAGTTAGTTCGGGAATTGTTTGACTTCTTGAATTATAGATTAAATGTCAGATAAAGTAGTAATAATATAATATTTTTTTTCTTTTGTTTTTCTACAATCTCTTTTTTCGAATTGTTCGACAATATAGATAAGATAGTCTTAATAGATAAATAGTATAATAAGAAGCGAGAATAAAAATTTACAACAGAGATAGATATTGTAAAAAACTTTTTCTTATTTTTGTTTTTGTTTTTCAGATTCTCTATATATTGACATAGAGTAAAATTTTGAATTTTTTAAAAAATATTGTAATTATTATTCTAAACTGATTAGCAAGTATTTAAAACACAAAATTATATTTATTAGAAAAAGTTTCAGTAACTTAGTTTCAGTTTTAATTTTCAATTTATATTCTATCTTCGATAATATATCTATTTTCGATAGTATTTTTTGCTCTATCTTTGTCAATAGATTTCTATTAATATATATCAAATTCTCTCTATTACTGCTGATTTCTATTATTTCTAAATTTCGCGCGCTATTACGTTCTGTTATATTTTTATCTCTATTGCTATCGCAGAAAGTTTTCTCTTCGACTATTTTATTATTGGAACTGCTGTTGCTGAAAACTTTTTTTTTAGCTATATTAGTATTTTGACTGTCGCTGCAAAAAACTTCTAATTTGTGAAAAAATCTAGATATTTAATAAATAAAAATTTTTGTATAGTTTTTTGTATAATTTTTTTCTAAATTGTCTATTAATTCTTTTGCAAAACAGACTTTTCTCTTATCGCTTTGTATTGTAGATATCTTATTAGAAGAGTCAAATCGATAGAAAAAATTGTAAGTTGTAGAAAAATTGGCCGGTAAAATAATATCAGAGAGCAGATAGTTATCGAATTAAAAAATATCAATAATAGAAATAGAGTTGTCTGTAGTATATATAAGTCTTGCCAATATATTAATATAGCGACGACGTAATATTCGAGATACTATAATAATAGCTTTGAGCTTTAATAGTTGACAGAAACAACAAACAATAATATCGATTCAGTAGAGAAAATCGCAATAGTTGAAAATTACTTCTTATTGTATTAAATTGCAAAAGTTATTAATTTATTGATCTAGCTAAACTAAGACACATAATCTGAATTGTAGTTTTCAGAAATTTTATACTAACGTCTATAAATAACTTCGTCTATATAGTTATTGCAAATAATAATTGATCAGTTTTTTCAAATTATTTCTTTAGCGTCCAATTTACTCTGCCGAAAGCTTCAATTATTATTATATATTATACATATCTTTTTATATAATATCTGCAATAGATATGTTGCAGAAGATTTCTGCAGTTTTAAGTCGAGAGACTGATCGAATTGAATTAGTAGCTATTATATTGTATACAACAATAGCAAATATTTATTTCGATTTTTTCTATCTATCAAATATCTATTCTCTCTTTGTTTTTAATATAATTCTTTTAATAACTATTTTTACTTCTAGTATATTAGAAATTTTATTCGATACAAAAACAATATTTTTCAGTCGAATCAATTTCGATTTCTGTCAAATTCAATTTTTAATATCGATAGTTGTATTTGAATCTTCGATCTCTAAATTTTTAAAAATTAAACAATTAAGTAAAGCTATTATCTCTAAAATAATTTTGTTTATAATTTAATAAAACTTTGTATTCGAGAAAACGTTATACAGATAATATTCGAAAATATAAATAACTGCTGCAGAACTGTTTATTTGTCGAAATTAATAAATATATTAATTTTCAATTAAGATATTGTAGTATAATTTCAAAAAATATATTTATCAATATAGAGATTGCAAATTCAGTTTAATTGAGTCGAGACTATATACAAAAATCAGAATTATTTTTGCAATTAAATTTTCTATAAAGATTTGAATAATTTGTTTTTGCTCAACTTTTGTTTAATACAAAACAAGAAAAATAGTTTTGATATCGACAAGTTAAAGAAATATATATATATAGAGTGCAATTTCAAAAAATTGACAAAAAATATCTGTCTTTTCTTAATTACAAACAATCTATAAAATAAGAGATTAGTAAAGTATCTGTTAAAGACTTCAGAATACAATTCTATTAAAGACTTTATATAGTATTAAGATATGTCGAAGTCTTCTACAGTATTTTCTGCATTAAAAGTTTTTCGAAATATAAATATAATTAATTTTCGAATTATATTAAATATAATTTTTATTTATTTTTATTTTTTAAGAACAAAAGTAAGCAACTTTTCAATAAATATATTCTTAAGTTATTAATATTTAATCTTTTTATTTAATAAATAATTGCAATAAACAAATAT
>JAABUW010010841.1_pt1 | contig 10032 bp, 10 predicted proteins | sample 5560081 | NCBI WGS metagenome assembly JAABUW01 (sample SAMN10711882, study PRJNA513363) | rock metagenome | isolation source: Antarctica rocks | place: Antarctica: Victoria Land, Knobhead sud | reverse complement strand
CTGAAATGAGCAGTCACAATGTCATGGCTGATGTGGATGCAGAATTGCCAGTAGAACACCTACAGGCTTCAGCACAGACTCATCAGAGTCAAGAGTTGCATGTTGGGGATGGTTTGAGTAGCTTGTGTGCATAGCAGCTTTTAGCTTGCCCTGTGGTTCCCAATGGCAGCAGGCAGCTCCAAAGTAGCACATTGTATATGCACATGCGTGCAAACAGCTGTAATGACTTGTAAGTGAGCATCACATGTGCAACCAGCACATGTCATGGCTTTGCTGCTGCTTCATGTACTGCTAGTAGAACACGGCTCACAAAAATACAGCTGGCCTTGCAAGAAGAGAAGCTCCTACTTCTCTATCTGGCTGAGATGCCTGCAGCAATTAGTTTGGCTCTTGATGACGCCCCAATGCTGTTGACATCTGGAAGTACAGCACACATGGGAACCATACGATAACAGGACTGCAGCGGCATTGGCTGCCAGTAGTGGTTCTTCTGGCCATAAATTGTATCACAGACATACAGCAGGTTACTGGTCTGCACAATCTGCAGCTGAACATGATACTGTCTAATGTAAATTGCGCGAAAGCAATGGCGGTAGAAGCGTGACGAGGACCGCTTTAAGCGCTATCGACTGCTGAATTTCTGACTGTGCAACATCAGCAACACGCATAATTGCTCGACTGCTGTTTACCGACATAAGCGGCAGGGACGAACTTCGCAGAGTAAAAGCACCGCTGTAACTATGCTCTGCACTGTGTGAGCGTAAAGCGCGACTAACTCCAAGCAGGCTTGCTCTGCCTCTGAGAAGCACAAGATGTCGAATGCCACTGTCATCACAGAAGCGCAATTGGAGGCGATGCGCGCCAAGGTAGCAATACTTGCGTTGTTTTCCTGACCTGGTTGTGCATGCCACGGAAGGGCTGCTTGCGGTTGTAGGTGTACCAGCACGAGGCCACGCCTCAGCAGACAGAGAGGCTCAGATTGAAAGCTCTCAGCACCCAGCGAACAGCTCGTTGGCCCAACACGCTGCAGGTCAGCCACTTTTTGGGTGGTGCTCACTGGTACCTCTTGTACAGGTCACACCACTTCCCGCAGTCACTTCCCCAAATCACTGTACAGCACGTACGCAGGCGCGGCGTGATGCCAAGGAGCAAGCCAGACGAGATAGACTGGCAGCAGAGGAAACCGAACGTGTCCTGGTGAGCCACTTTGCATTCCGAACAAAGCCAAGCCATAGATTGCACGCAGACGCTTAAAGCCAGTGCATTCCGCAGACTTGGCAATCATCTGCATGTGCTGCAGTGTGTCACAAGAGTTGTTTAGCCAGCAACAAAGCTGCGACAATCAGCAGGTCCAACCTGCAAGCAGGCCAGCGCAAGTCTTTGGCACCACACCAACTACCCTTTTCTGTCAGCATCTCTCTACAATGTCACCTCCATGGCTTGCATTGGTTGTGATCACCTTGCATGCAGATTGATGAGCAGGATGCTGAAGAGCGAGCAGAGCTGCGACGGAGGCAGATAGAGTCTGCCAACAAGATGCTGTATGATGACACAGACAGACCAAAGGCCCTGCACAGCAAGATGCTGTTGAGTGATGTCATGCATGAGCGTGTTGCTCAGATGGACTATGCTCAGCAGATCAAGGCGCTCAAGCGGCAGCAGGACGATGCTTTCTTGTTGCAACAGGCTGCTCGCTTGAAGGTGACACTTGCCTCTTGCCTCACTATGCAGGTTATACGGAGATGGTTACACACTTGATGCATGCAAGCGATGGCAAATGGCCAGCTACTTGACAGTCACAGCAGCAAGCTGAGATGGTCATCATCATGTTGTCCGCCATAACAATCACACAAACTGCAGTGAGCTGTTACTCAGCCTTTTGCCTAGGCTTCACGGTTTTGGAACCATAGACTCTGAGCCTCACATAAAGCGCTTGACACACGCAGATTGTTGCATACTCCTTGAGTCAAGCTGGCATCTCTGTCACATTCTGCAGACACCAGGCCGACCAACAAAGGTCTTTGTCTACATCTTCCCCTGCAACAACACAGCTCAAAGCAGAGGCACCATGTGACATGTCTTGTGAGCAAGCAATCAACGCTGGCATAAGATGGCCCAGATAGTCCACAGCTCATGGCCCTTGCGTGCAGGCGCAAGAGGAGGCTGAGCTGGCACAGCTGCAGAAGGCGAAGAGGAAGGCGCTGGAGCAGCGCGATGCCCAGATGCGCCAGCTGGACGATCTCAAAGCCAGAATCCTCGCTGAAAGGTGCCCAAGTATTCTCTTCTCTCTCAGCATGTGGCAGCATGTCATCATAGTGCTAGAAGTGTTGACGTGTTGCAGACACACAAGCACAAAACAAACTGGTCGGAGGGAGTCTCGTATCTTGTCTGTGATTAGGGTTTTATATCTTGTCTGTGATTTAGGCAGACATGCATCTGGTTGGCATGCAGCAGCAGCAGCATGATTTGAGCAACAGCAACAAGTAAAGTGTGTACCTGCCTCCTCCCTGCAGCTGTTGCTATGCTTTTGCCATGCTATATGTCTATTGAGACAGTCTGTGCATTCTTGTGCTGCTGTTCACAAGTGCATCAAGTTCATTGGGAGGCTTGTGTGAAGCTAAAGCTGAAGTATCTCCAGCTCAATGTGGCTCAAGCTCAGATCAGTCAGGCTGAGTTGACTCAAGCTCAAACGGCTCACGCTGAAAAGACTCAAGACCCCTCTGAATGTGCAGGGAGGCCAGCAAGGTGGAGGGGGACCGCATCCGCCAACAAGCCATTGAAGAAGCTGAAGAGCTCAAACAGAAGGTATGCTCACTTCAGATTCCTGGCCAGAAACAAAAGCTACCTCACCTGCGCTCTACATGCGTCTTGTGACAAATCGTATTGCAACTCATAACTTCTTTAACATGTGCAGTTAAAGGGCGCCAAGTCTGCTGGTTTGTTGTTGTGCATGCGGCATGCTTTGACCTGGATATCATTGGTGAAAAGTATGCCTTGAGACTCACCGTCAGATATCCAGTCAATTAATTTACATTGCATATTGAACTTGTGGTGCTGCCCATGTGACTGCATACCTGGACAATGTGCCAGCTACAGTGGGAACCCTACAAACCCTAGACCACTAACCCTTGACCCCAAACTTCAAACCCTAAGTTTCAACAACACCAGCTGTGGCTTTGCAAGCTACCAGCTGAAGTCATTGGATCGGGAAACTCTTGATCCCAAATGCTAAACTCTTGATCCCAAACGCTAAACTCTAAGTACAGTGTCACAAACACCAGCTGTGGCTTAAGAAGCTTCCAGCTACAGTCATCAAATTGGCAAATGATGCAATGAACTCCGCAAAGCAGCCAATGATGCACTGCATTCTGTGAATTCAAATAGGATGAGCTCCTCTGAATGCAGGAAGCAGCAATGCGGGCAAGAGCCAAGCAAGCCAACCTGGAGTCCAAGAAGGCAAATGAGATTCTGCTGGCCTTCAAGAAATTGGATGCACAGCGTGAGCTGGAGGCTGATGCTGCCATTGCAGGTCAGTGCGCTGTGCTGTGCTGTGCTCTGCTCTGCTGTGCTCTGGTCGATTTGACTCTGCTGTGCTGTGCTGTGCTCTGTTTGGCTGGCCTGTGCTGTTCTGTGTCTCCCTGTTCTGTGCACCATGCCATGCCATGCTGTCTGCTCCCAACTTCATAGCATGTGATTCATTTGGGCTGGCACCATGGCAGCCTTTGATTTGAATTAACAGGGCAGCTCCACCTGACCAGCTCTCTTGAGATGCCTGTCAGAGATGCTGACAATGACGCGTATGTGATGCAGCGTACGCTGCTAAGAAGGCTGAGCTGGCAGAGGAGAGAAAGCGTAGAGAAGCAGAGAGGGAGGCAGCCAGGGAGGCCAGGCGCCAAGCCATGCGTGACTACATGGAGCACAACTTCCTTCAGGTGCTTTCCTTCTTCTAGCCTCTGCCCATTGGTATTGCCCTTTGCCCATTGACTTAGGTCCCATGGCCTTCTGCTGCACTGCCTTGGCCTCTTGAAACTGCCCTGGCCCTGGCCCTGGCCCTGGCCCTGGCCCACTAATGCTGCCGTCGGCCTTTGACATTTGATTGACCCTAGCATCACTTACTTCTTGGCCCTTGCCCACGCCCTCGCACTTGCCCTGGCCCTCTGCCCTTGCCCTTGCTCATCTCTTCTGCCTTGCCTTCACTTCCAACTCCTTTCCTTGTCCCTCTGCCTTTTCTTACGGGATCAGCCCATTCTTCTGCTTTGTTACTCCACATGGCAGACATATCAACACCTGAGGCATCTGCCCATTGCATTCATTTCTGTGATCAGATTTGTTGGCCGACCAAAGCCTTGAGAAGACCCTAAACCCTATGAAGCCTTGAGAAAACCCTGAAGCCTTGAGGAAACCCTAAGTTGCAAAGCCCTGAGTTCCCTCTCTCTGTCTTGTGCAGGCCAAGGCAGCAAGTGATGCCCGCCTGGCCAGAGACATCCAGGAAGCAGAAGACCGGGCAGAGGCCAATGCTGCAGAAGAGGCACGCCTCAGGCAGGAGGAGCTGGACTCAATAGACAGGTACAGTCAGAGAGTCATGTTTCACCACATGTCTTGCACAGCTTTTGAGTATAAACCCTGCTCAGGCAGCGATAGTTAATGATACTGGTTTCAACTGCTGCGCGATTGCCAGTATGATGTGATGCAGAGCATGTTGTGTAGCTGAGTGACAAGGTCACAGCCCGCCGTAAATCAATCCGAACTGTTTGCTGGATCACACGCTGACTGAGGTGTGTGCTCTTCATCTTTCATGACTTCCCATGACTCAGGATTACAAAGCAATATGTCCTCAGCTTGGCTACTAAGCTGCTGTGATGTTGATCTCATCCACCCCAGCATGTTGCCTCTTCCTCCTCCACCTACTCCTCTTCCTCTTCCTCGTCTTCCTCCTCTTCTTCTTCATCTTCTTACCATTCGTCTCCTGTTACTGCACCAGCGCTGCCCTGCAGGAGTGGCAAGAGGCAGGTGGAGATCGAGCCCCCCTGGCTCAGGCGCCATCCTCCTCTTCTTCTCTCTTTGTTTTCTTCTTTCTTCGTTTTCTTCTTTCCAGTATTCTTCTTCTTCTTGTTCTTCCAACTGAACCTGTCTGTGCCTGCCTTGCAGGAGTCGCAAGAGGCAGATGGAGATCAAAGCGGCGCTGGTCCAGGCGCGCAAGAGCCAGGAGGCCCAGTTTGCCAAGGACTGGCAGGACCGCCTCAAGCAGCTCAAAGCCGAAGAGGTATACACCATCACTCATGTTTGTACTGTTTCTTTTCTTTCCTGGCCCCAGCCGCCCTCCCTTTGACTGATGACTTCCCACCTCCCACCTGCAAGTGGTTAACAAGTGCACTCCTTCCTTTGTATATGTTTTTGTCATGGTTTTTGTTGTTGTTGTGGACCTGTGCGCCCATCCTGCATGCGACCTTGCCTGTGTGATTGCATGATGACGCCATGCTCACTCTGAGTGTTTGGTTTCTACTGCCTATACATGCTGGCGAGTTGCACACAGCACAACACCAAAAGGTGATTTCGAATGCGTCAGAGCCCACGTGACCTTGCAAGACCATCATCATAAGATCCCTGTCTTGCTGCTATTCTGACTGTGATATTACTCACATGCTGCACACATATTACAGACATTGTGTGCTCACAGAAGCTGTATCATGTGTTGACGTAGTCTTGCGTCTTGGCGTCTCCTCTGTAGGTCACTGTAATCATGCTAATACTGTTACTGGCACTAGACCCAGAACTCAAATATACTAATATCCAGTGGCTGTCATAGTTGCTTTGCATGGGCGAGAAATTGTGAGCTCAGCATTATGAACATGCAGGTCGCTGAGGCTCAAGCCAGGCTGGAGCACAACAAGCAGTACATTGCATTCCTGCAGCACCAGATTGACATCAAGGTGGCCAAAGCAGCCAGGCAGAAGTCTCAGGAAGATGAGGTAAGGCCTGCTGCTGAATTGCCTGCAATATGAGGGTTGCTGCAGCTGTCAATTGCCGTGAATACTTGCACAGAGTTTTTTACATTCCGACCTCGCATGACACCACATGTTGCAAACTCCTAGTCTGTGCTTCTCTGTGGTGACACTGATGCCTATCAGAAGCTTCGCTCGCTTACACGCTGGGATGATGGGCAAGATCTGAGTGTAACCTGTCTTCACTGCCGCAGGAGGATTCATCACGAAGGTACATGATTCAAGAGGATGACGAGACCTTCCAGAAGTATGCAGATGTCTGCATTGATGAGTGGAGGCGGCAAGGGAAAGATACAAAGCCCATGGAGCTGTATATGGACACACTAGGAAAGTATGGCAACAGTGTGACTCGAAGGATTTAGCAGAGATGTGTCATGACTTTTATGCCTCACACCATATTTGTCACAAAACTCTAAAAAGCGACATTGTCAAGCTGTAATATATGTGTTCAGCAACATCAGGACTCGACTTTGATACCAAAACTTTGTTATGCCTCTGCAAAAGTCGATTTTTAGCAGGCCAGATCTGGCTTCTAGAGGGACCATGCATTTGAATGTCATCTGACAGCAATGCATGCAATGCATCAAATTTGCAATGTGGCTGCTAACAGCGCTGCTCAGTACCCAGTCTGGCAACGCCGCAATATTATTTATTGCTTGCCTGATTAATGTGATATGGTATCAACTGCAGTGTGCCTGATGAAATCTGCTGCCGACCTCAACAGTTTTGCCTGAATCATGTCATATACCCCTGAAACTCAATTGCTCACTGTTGGTTGCAGCGCTGCATGCTAAACCACTCTGATACGTTGTCAAGCAAGCGTCTGTCAGCAAGTACCAAGTGCATTGTAGTCTGCGTCAATGCCTACATTTTTGCACAATTTGTATGCCTGGTCAGCGAACGACTTCAGCAGCAAAAGCTGATTTAATATAGTATACACCATATACATAGAGATATATGATGCAGTATGTAACATGTAAAGCATGCAAATACTTTGGTAAGACCACTCCAGCACATTTCTTCTGCTGCCTCTCGCTTTGGCAACAGCGACGCAAAGAGCTGCTAAAACACGTTGAACATGTGTGATGGTAATTTGAGTTAAACTATAAGTATGGATTGGCCTGCGCTCCTTTGTCCAGAACCCGACGTACTTCATGAACCTTCAGTTCCCTGAATTGGCCTATGCCTAGGTCTGTTGGCAAACGATACCCGCCAATGCGCACCTGCACATACGTGTACACAACTTGACCTTTCAAATTTGAAGTTTTGTTGGGATTGTCGGCAAGGTGTTTATCACATACAGTTGAGCCATATCTGATGTAGACTATTGTACACTTGTTAAACTCACAGCCTCCAGTTGTGCAACATGGGGTGTCTCTGCAGTCATACAGAGACACAGGCAGATGCCACGTGTAGCATACTGTACCTATCAGGGCAAAGTCAAGGGCTGCCTACATGACCTATGGCATGAGCAAAGACGCAATCTGATGGACGGATTGTGTCATCCATCAACTACATGAACAATTGCAAAGCTTACAACCAGCATCACCAACTCAGGGTATCTTACCCTTTTCAGGTATGTCACTTCCAGCCCAACACTGCTGACAAGCTGCCTCACCTATAAAGTGGCAAGACACAGCTATCAGTATGCGTCTTACCAGATGGACGCTGAACATGACTGATCATGACTGAGAACAGTTGTGCACAGCTTGGTCAGCACAGACCCTGTTAAGGACAACCTGGATGATGAGCCCATATGTCTGCCAAGCAATTTTGTGCGCATCACTTAGAGGACCCAACAAATAGGTGGTAAGCGCACAATGTAGACATGAACTGGTGGAACCTACTGTTGACCAAGTGGGTGTGCATTAGACCAAGTGAAGACACACTGCATGACCAAACACACCTCTCGGTTTTTGCCCTCTGACAAGACCAGCCGGATTTTGTTTCGTTTGGAAGGGTCGCTGGCTTCTAGCTGAACATCAACTGGCTGGACTTGTGTGCCGTCAATCAAGCAGCCCAGCGTCAACTCGCGCAGCTGCTTCTTGTTGGGAGCTTCGCTTGTTGTGACAATATATTCCTTTGTGATACCGCTGGAAGGGTGTGCCACTTCATTAGCCCACCTGCCTGTGTGTCACAGTGTGGTTTCAGCCCATTACATGCAAGGCAGCAGAGGCTTGCTACAAGCTCAAGGTTACTGCAGCTCTGTACCAAAAGGTCAGACAACACACTGGGCTGACTTGATTCAGCTAGAGAGGGACACACCACAAAAACCTCAGGAAGAAGACGAGACTATGTGCCGGTTGTAAGTCAGCTGAGCGCGGCACGTGGTGTTGTGAATGTTGCTCTGCACAGTTTGCTCTCAACACGGACGTATGCACTGCCTGCCATACATTTCCAAACACTGAGTAGACAAGCTGCCACATCAGGGTGGACAGACTTGTGCTACCTGACATGACACTGACTCATTCCTTGCACTGTAACATACCATCGTTGGTGACCAATATGAGTCCAGTTGACTGGACATCAAGCCGGCCAACAGTATACAGCCTGGGTGGCAAGCTTTGAGAAGAAGATGGCTTGCTTGCCAGCCGCTTCAGCCATTCAGAGAACAGGTCCACAACCAGCCTTGGTGTCTGTTGGTCACGCAGGCTTGCTTTATTGGAACAGATATAGCCCTTGGGTTTGTTCAGGGCAAAGTATAGCTGTTTTTGGCGGTGGTGTGCCAAGGTATTGCCATCAACTAAGATCTGCAATGGGCATGTGGTGTTATATTGCAGGTGCCTATGCATGGCAAGATGTGGTGACCAGCAAAGTCAGCAGTGGTCGATGGTTTGAAGACTGCATGGATGCGCACCTTGTCCTTTCCCGGGACTACCTTGCGCTGAGGCAGTGCCTCAATCTTATCATTTACTGAGACTCGACCTGCGGTTATGATTTCTTCTGCAGCTCTTCGTGAAGCAACGCCAGCAGCTGCTAAGATCTGTAAAGCAACCACAGCACTGTGTCAACCCACAATCTAGTGCGTTGCAGCAAGGGCTGCTTGTACATCACCACAGATACCATGAATCACCTTGCTCAAGCGTTGTGCCTCAACCTTTTGGCTCTTGCTGCTGCCAGTCACTGCTGGGCTTGAGTTACTGCTGTGTCGCACAAAACATAAAGTCTGAGCTTGTCTGCGGGGCTGATTGGCCCGCAGGGTTGTACAAAAAGGCGCCGGATGTCTACTATGCAGCTTAAGGGGCCCATGTCGATTTGGAGGCAGCACGTAGGTCAAGCAGTGCAATGCACAGCGCCAGACTTTTGCCATTTGACGCTAAAATATTGTTGCCGTTGTAACTTGATACAAGTTGAAGTCACTGCACGTTCACTGAAGTTGGCCAAGATGACGATTGACCCAGCAGACAGCTCGAGGTCCGGACTGCAAGTGATCTTAGTCAACTGATAGATTTCATGACAAACATTGGACAGCAGCGACGGGACGCCCCACTGTGGACTAGGACTCCAGATCAGCCAACGATGCTCATGCGTAGAGCTTCGTCCGCAAGCATGATCGCATTTCGGTCGCCGCTGCAGAGCCATGTTATATGCGATGCTCGTTACTCTTCTTCTCCGAATTTTACAGATTCAGTTTTTCTTCGCATTCAGAGGAGGTGTCTGACAGAAGTCACACCCCAAACACGGCGACGCTGGCTCATTTGCAGCGCTGGACTGCGATAGGCTGCTGGAAGTCAAAGGAACGTCACTCATTATTACCTTGGCATCGGCATACAACGGTGTAGAAGGCAGGGATGAAGGTGAATCGTCCTCACATATGCCCTTTGCGTGCGTTTGCTTCGTTTCGGGGTCATTCAATCTTTCATATACTGTGTCAGGGGAGGGCAAGGAAGCACAAAAACAAGCGTAAACGGAATGCCACCGTGAACCCTGCAGCAACTCCTGTGTCAAGTGGGACGTTGACTTCAACAGTCTCACGCCACAGCTTCCTGCACAAGGTGCGGCTGACGTTCTTGTTGAGTGCGTGCAGTTA
>JAABUW010010840.1_pt1 | contig 10032 bp, 9 predicted proteins | sample 5560081 | NCBI WGS metagenome assembly JAABUW01 (sample SAMN10711882, study PRJNA513363) | rock metagenome | isolation source: Antarctica rocks | place: Antarctica: Victoria Land, Knobhead sud | reverse complement strand
GCCCAGCAGGAACAGCCACGCCTCGGCCCGGAACCGGCCGAGCAGGCCGGCAAACGTAGCCAGGCCGAGCAGCGCGGCGGAGAGGCAGCAGAGCGCGGCAAACAGGGCCAACAGGGTCGGAAGGAAGGCCGGGTCCTGCGTCCGCCCCTGGTACCAGCGCTGGAAGCTGACGGAAATCCAGTCGAACAGCACATTGTTGCCGAGGGCGATGGCCGCCAGCCCCAGGCCGAGAACATCTTCATCGTCCGGCGCGGCGATAGCGGAGTGCCGGTCGCATACCGCGCCCAGTACGACGAGGTCATCAGCGGGCGCGATCCTGGCGCCGACGTGCCGCTGGCGCCGTTCGACGTGGTGTTTGTGCCGCGGACCGGCATTGCCGAGGCCTACCTGCTCTGGAACCAATACGTCCAGCAGTTCGTGCCTGTGAGCTGGGGGTTCTCCTATATCGCCAACCAGTCGGCAGGCACGTCCGTCGTGTCGAACGGCGGCGGCGTTGCCGCGTCGGCAGCCGCCATCAAGTAGACCAGCGCCCCGCCCAAACCGGGCGAGCCGCGGGTGCGGCTAGCGATTGTACTGGATCAGCAAGTAGTCCAACGCGTCCGGCGTTCCGGGGGAAAGCGTGCCGCTGGTGATGGTCAGGTGGTTGGACACGTCCGCCAGGGTCAGCCCGGTGAGGGTCATGGAGCCATTGATGCCGGTGCCGGCGCCGTCCAGCTCGGAGTGGATGGTGACGCCCTCGTACCCGGCCGCCCCGTCCCTGGCCGTGAACGGCAGCGTGCTCGTGCCGGCATGGAAGCCGAAGATGGTAGCCTGGTCGCCCAGATGGAAGTTGACGATCGTGCTCCAGGTGTCGACGCCGCCGCGGCCGTCCACGAAGAAGGTGTCCTCGCTGCCGGCGCCGGTGCCGCCCACCAGGAAGTTGGAGCCGCCGCCGCCATCGAGCACGTTGATCCCGCCCGCGACGGCGAGCGCATCGCCGCCCGCACCGCCCTTGAGGAACATGTTCGGCGTGCTGGCCGAGACCGCCACAGCGTCCGGGCTGTTCCAGATGAACTGGCGCTGCAGCCCTGCCATCGGGCCGGTATAGGCGGTGCCGGAGTCGGTGGTGGACAGGCCCAGTGTGGCGTCGGTGAAGTGGACCGCCTGCGCGGGGGCGGCCGTGGTCTGGATTTGCAGGCTGGACTGGCCCGAGCCGAAATCGAGGAAGGAGAGGTTGAAGTCGCTCTGCTGGTAGCGGCCAAGGAAGCCGATGCTGCCGACCGGCGTGGTGCCGTTGAGCAGGCTGAGGGTACCGGCCTCGGCGCCGGTGCTCGTGTAGGTGAACCCGGTATAGGGCCGGTTGCTGACCACGATCAGGTCGCTCGCGGAAAAGCCGGAGACGCTGCCGGCGAAGGTTTCGACCTGGTCGAGCTGCAGGATGGTATTGCCGGGGATGCTGGTGTCGCCGCCGGTGAACTGCACGGACTGGCCGCTGCCCACCGCGCGCGCGAGGTCCAGCCGTGCCCCGGGATTAACCTGGATCACGCCCGTGCCCGTGAGGTTCTCTTGAACGACCGCGGCCTGGCTTGCCCCGCCGGGGTTCCAGACCGAGATGGTTCCGCTGTTCTGGACCGTGCCGAGCGGGTTGGGCGCGGCAGAGAACAGGGCCGGGGACGCGCCCACGATGTTCAGCGCGCCGGTATTGTTCAGCACGCCGGTCGGGTTCGACGCATCGGGCGTCAGCAGGATGTCGAAGCGCGACCCCGTCAAGCTCGTAATCCCGGCGTTCACGACAGTCCCGGTAATGCCGATCGCCAACGTGGCGGAACCGGAGTTGTTCGCGAACAGCGTCGTCAGCCCTGCCAAGGTCGCGTCCACGAGGTTCAGGCGGGGGGTGCTGGACGTGGTGCCGTAGAGCTGCAAGGCGAGGCCGCGCAACGTATCGCCAGGAACGGTCACGGTGCCGGCATTGATGACGGCGACGTCGCCGGGGCCGGGCACGCCAGGAGCCGACCACGCAAGCGGGTCATCGAAACTGTCAATGCTGCCGTTCCAAATCTTGGTCGTCATGGAGCCGATCCTAATTGAATGCTGGTTTGCAACAGGCAGGCGGGGGTCGTCATCGAGCGCGCGTTTTGCGCATTGTTAGTCAAGATCAGGGCACACCAACACGTTCCGACAAAGCAGAAGCCGGGGTGTCAGTCGAAAAACCGCGACAAGCTGCCGCCGGGCGAACGTTTTGGCCGGAGGCTTTCTACACGCCCTGCAACCACCGGCCGGATGCAGACCTATTTGCCTCGACAAGTTTTTTTGGACAGTGCAGCGCGCAGGCCGCCAAACGTCCAGCCCAAGAGACAGGTGTTTAAATGCACGCGCTATGCCACAATTTTTATACCAATCTTAACAACTGTCTAACATTTGGGCACCAACGAAGCGGCAGGAGACCTGTAAACTCGTCCGACGCATCCGGCCCCCCGTGGACGCGGGCGCCAACCGCCAAACCGAATTCGCCGGGAGATTACCGTTCAGCCGCTTCCACACTGCCCCCCGGCTTCGCAAGAAGGTTGCAAGGCCGACCGGCGTTGCCCTAAGCAAATCTGCGACCGGTGTTTGCCGGCACACACAAGGTATTCATAGCTCCATGAACGGCGACGTCCCAGTGCAACCACGGCGGTTCCAGCTCTACTTGCTCAAGCCGTCGCATTACGACGACGACGGCTATGTCATCCAATGGTTCCGCTCGGCGATCCCGTCGAATACGCTGGCGGCGCTGTACGGGCTCGCGGTGGACTGCCGGGAGCGCGCGGTGCTGGGCGCCGACACCGCCCTCGACATCTTCGAGGCGAACGAGACCAACACGCGCATCCGGCCGGAGCGGATCGCTGCCTCGATCAAGGCCGCGGGCGGGCTCGGCCTGGTCGCCCTGGTCGGCGTGCAATCCAACCAGTTCCCCCGCTCCATGGACATCGCCCGGCGGCTGCGCGCCGCGGGCGTTCAGGTGGCGATCGGCGGGTTCCACGTGTCCGGCTGCATCGCCATGCTGCCCGGCATCCAGCCGGACCTGCAGGAGGCGCTCGACCTCGGCATCACGCTGTATGCCGGCGAGGCGGAGGGGCGGCTCGACGAGGTGTTGCTGGACGCGGCGGCCGGCACGCTGAAGCCGGTGTACAACTACATGCAGGACCTGCCGGGCATGGAAGGGCAGCCGCCCCCCATGCTGCCGCCCGAGCGCATCGCCCGGACCGGCGGCCGGCTGACCAGCTTCGACGCCGGGCGCGGCTGCCCGTTCCAGTGCTCGTTCTGCACCATCATCAACGTCCAGGGCCGCAAGTCGCGCTACCGCTCGGCCGACGACGTGGAGGCGCTGATCCGGCGCAACCTGGCGCAAGGCGTCGACCATTTCTTCATTACCGACGACAACTTCGCCCGCAACCGCAACTGGGAGGTCATCTTCGACCGGCTCATCGCCATGCGCGAGGAGGAGGGGCTGTTCTTCCGCTTCGTCATCCAGGTCGACACGCTGTGCCACAAGATCCCGCATTTCATCACCAAGTCGGCGCGGGCTGGCGTCACGCGCGTGTTCATCGGGCTGGAGAACATCAACCCCGACAACCTGCTGGCGGCCAAGAAGAAGCAGAACCGCATCTCAGAATACCGGGAAATGCTGCTGGCCTGGAAGAGCGTCGGCTGTTTCACCTATGCCGGATACATCTTGGGCTTCCCCAGCGACACGCTCGACAGCATACTACGCGATATCAAGATCATCCAGCGCGAACTGCCGCTCGACTTGCTCGAGTTCTTCTTCCTGACGCCGCTGCCGGGCTCGGAGGACCATAAGAAGCTCTGGACCGCCGGGATCGCCATGGACCCCGACATGAACAAGTACGACCTCGAGCACGCCTGCACCGCGCACCCCAAAATGTCCAAGGCGGAGTGGGAGCACGCCTACAAGATGGCGTGGGAGACCTATTACACGCCCGAGCACATGGAAACGATCATGCGCCGGGCGATGGCGACGCGGATCAGCCCGGGCAAGATGATGTTCCTGCTGATCTGGTTCTGGGGCTGCGTGACGCTCGAGCACGTGCATCCGCTGCAGGGCGGCTACTTGCGCCGCAAGGTCCGCACCGACCGGCGGCCGGGCTTCGCACGGGAGACGCCGTTGCTGTTCTACCCGCGCTTCGCCTGGGACACGTCGGCCAAGCACGTGCGCCTCGCCGGCACGATCCTGCGCATCGCCCGGGTCCGGCGCGCGCTGAAGCGCGACCCGGCCGCCCGCCATTATATGGACGCCGCCCTGACCCCAGTGCGGGACGACGACATGGACACGCTGGAGATGTTCAGCCAGACCGAGGCGGCACGCACGGCCACCGTGAAGGCCAAGCGGGATGCCGCCCGGGTGGCCGCCCGGGCCTGAGTTCGTCGAAGCAAGCCCAGCCGGGCCGGGTGCCGATCAGCGCTGCGGCGACAGGCTGAAGAACGGGATTGGCGCCGCGCCGTAGATGTTCTGCTGCACGAGCTTGCCGTCCCACGCCAAGGCCTTCTGATACTCGACCAGCACTGGGTTTGCGGTCAGCGCCGAGGCCATCATCGTCTTCGCGTCGGCATCGGCCCGCCCCTTGACCTGGATCGCGCAGGCCTGGGCCCCTGCCTCCATGATGTTGGACTGCGCACGCCCGCGCGGCCGCTACGCCCCGGCGCCCGTGGGCGGCCGCTACGCCTCCGCCGCCAGCAGCGCGCGGAGCTCGGCCGGGCGCCGCAGCACCAGGTCGCCGTCCTGTTCGCCCAAGACGCCGGCCTCGTGCCATTGCCGCAGTTGCTTGTTCACCCGCTCCCGCGTCGCTGCCACCTGGGCGCTCATGTCCCGCTGCGACACGCGCAGGCGGATACGGACGCCGGCTGGCGCCGGCGCGCCGTGCTCGTCGGCCAGGTCGAGCAACAATCGGGCGAGCCGGGCGGAGAGCGGGGCGAGGGCCACATCCTCGAACGCCTTGCTGGCCCGGCGCAGCCGGTCGCAGAGCAGCGTCATCACCCGCAGCATCAGCGCCGACCGGGCTTGCAGGAAGGGCAGGAAATCCCGCCGCTCCAGCGCCAGCAGCGTGCTGTCCACCATGGCGGTGACGTCGAGACTGCGCGGGCGGCCGTCCAGCAAGGCGACCTCGCCCAGCACGGTGCCGGCGCCCATGACGCCAAGGGTCACCTCGCGCCCATCGGCCGAGACGCTGCCGGCGCGGAGGCGGCCGTGAACCAGCACCAGCAAGCTGCAATCGGGGTCACCACGGCGCACCACGGCGGCGTCGCGGCGGACATGACGCTCGGTGGCGAGGTCGGCCAGGACGGTCAGGTCGTCGCGGGCCAGCGAAGCGAATAGCGGCGTCGCGGCCAAAACGTCTCGCTTGGCGGCGGGCAGCATGGCGCGTGGTCGTTCAGCCGGTTGCATGGGCGCATGATGCCGCAAGCAAGCCGGGGGATAAAGCAGCGGTCCTGTGACCCGGGTCACATCCGTGGCCGCGCTGGTCCGGCATTCTCCACGCAGTCGCCGGTCGCCGGCGGGAACAGGAGATCAAAATGGACGGCATGACCTATTTCGGCCAGGACGACCTCACCGAAACGGCCGAGCGGAAGGCTGCGGAGCGGCGGGAGGTGCGGCGCGCGTTCATCACGCTGGCGCTGACGATCTTCGTGACGATCGGCTCCGTGCTCGTGCTGGACTGGGCGGGGATCACCCTGCCGGTGGCCGAGGAGTTCCAGTCCATGCCGATATCCGGGTCTTAGGGAGGGCGAGCCATGACCATGCAATTAGATGCGGGGCGACCAGATGCCGGGCCGGCCCAGGTGATCCGTTTCCAGCCCCGCCCCGCGCCCGGCTTCACCAGCCCGGACCTGATCGAGTTGAGCAACTGGGGCGGCCCGGGCCAACGGGTCGAGATCGACCAGGCGGGCGAGCCCTTGGGCCAGTTCGCGATGCTGTTCCGAGGCGGCGCACCCTGGGCCTCGTGGGCAATCAGCCGCGAAGGGGCGATGATCCTGGCGTGGGATTGCGTCAGCCTGGCCGATATCGGCCGGTTCGAGACCATGCGGGCGGCCTTGCAGGCGCTGCCAGGCGCGGAGGTGCCGGCCTTGCGCAGCCGAACGCTGGCGCAGCGCTGGGCTGCTTGCCCGGACTCCTTGCAAGGATAAACATATCCTTATATAGCGGCGCCCAACCCAAGGAGCGCCGATGCCCGACGTGAACATCGCCCACGACTACAAGGTCCGCGACATCAGCCTTGCCGGCTGGGGCCGCAAGGAAATCCTTATGGCCGAGGACGAGATGCCCGGCCTGATGGCGCTCCGGGCCGAGTATGGCGCGAGCAAGCCGCTGCGGGGCGCGCGCATCGCGGGTTCGCTGCACATGACGATCCAGACCGCCGTCCTGATCGAGACCCTGACGGCGCTGGGCGCCACCGTGCGCTGGTCCAGCTGCAACATCTTCTCGACGCAGGACCACGCCGCCGCCGCGGTGGCCGTGGCGGGGACGCCGGTGTTCGCCTGGAAGGGCATGAACGAGGAGGAGTTCTGGTGGGCCATTGAGGCCACCGTCAAGGGGCCGGACGGCTGGGTGCCGAACATGATCCTTGATGACGGCGGCGACCTGACCAAGGTGGTGCACGAGAAGCACCCGGAGCTGCTGCCGGGCATCAAGGGCCTGAGCGAGGAGACCACCACCGGCGTCCATCGCCTGTGGGAGATGGCCAAGGCCGGGACGCTGAAGGTGCCCGCCATCAACGTGAACGACAGCGTGACCAAGTCGAAGTTCGACAACCTTTATGGCTGCAAGGAGAGCCTGGTGGACGCCATCCGCCGCGGCACCGACGTGATGATGGCCGGCAAGGTCGCCGTGGTCGCGGGCTATGGCGACGTGGGCAAGGGCTCCGCCGCCAGCTTGAAGAACGGTGGCTGCCGCGTGCTGGTGACCGAAGTGGACCCGATTTGCGCCTTGCAGGCGGCGATGGAGGGGTTCGAGGTCGTCACCATGGAAGACGCGGCGACGCGCGGCGACATCTTCGTGACCGCCACAGGCAACATCGACGTGCTGACGGTCGACCACATGCGGGCGATGAAGAACCGGGCCATCGTGTGCAACATCGGCCACTTCGACAGCGAAATCCAGATCGAGGGCTTGCGCAACTTCAAGTGGGAGAACGTGAAGCCGCAGGTGGACGAGGTGGTGTTCCCCGACGGCAAGCGCCTGATCGTGTTGAGCGAGGGCCGGCTGGTGAACCTGGGCAACGCCACGGGCCATCCGAGCTTCGTGATGTCGGCGAGCTTCACCAACCAAGTGCTGGCGCAGATCGAGCTGTGGACGGCGCCTCCGGGCAAGTATGCGCTGCAAGTCTATACGCTACCCAAGCAGCTCGACGAGAAAGTGGCGGCGCTGCATTTGGAGAAGGTCGGCGCCAAGCTGACGAAGCTGTCGCCGAAGCAGGCGGAATACATCGGCGCGGGCGTTTCCGGGCCGTTCAAGCACGACCTTTACCGCTACTGAGACCCCACATCCCGCGGGACGTCGTCGTCTCGGCCGATGATTTCGGCCTGTCCGTGGGCGTGAACGAGGCCGTCGAGCTGGCGCATCGGGAGGGCATGCTCAGGGCCGCCAGCCTGATGGTTGCCGGGCCGGCGGCGGCGGACGCGGTCCGCCGGGCGCAGGCCCTGCCGGGATTGCGCGTCGGCCTGCATCTGGTGGTGATCGAGGGGCCCGCCGTGCTGCGGGACCTGGCGCCCGGCGGCCAGTTCGGGTCGGACCAGTTGCGGTTGGGGATCGACTACTTCTTCCGCCCCGCCGTGCGGCGCCGCTTGGCGGCGGAGATCAGGGCGCAGTACCAGGCCTTCGCCGCCACCGGGCTGCGGCTGGACCATGCCAACGCGCACAAGCACATGCACCTGCACCCGACCGTCGGGCGGATGCTGATCGAGATCGGCCGGGAGTTCGGCCTGCCTGCCATCCGCATTCCGGCGGAGCCGCCGCCGGTCATGCTGGCCTGCGGCGTGGCGCAAAGCGCGGGCGCGCGGGCGCTGCATGCCTGGTGCGGCGTGCTGCGCCGGCAAGGGCGGCGGGCCGGGTTACGGATGAACGACCACGTATTCGGCCTGGCTTGGAGCGGCCACATGACCGCGGCGCGGCTGCTGCGCTTGGCGCCGCGGTTGCCGCCGGGCCTGAGCGAAATCTACTTCCATCCGGCCACGCGGCGGGATGGGCTGCTCGCGCAACTCATGCCGGACTATGAACATAAGGCGGAACTGGCGGCGCTGATCGATCCCGGGGTGCGCGCGGCCTTCCAGCAGGCGGGGATCAGCCTGCGTTGAGGCTGATCGCCACGGGGGGCACATGCGCCAGGCCCTGATGGCGCAACGCCGTCCAGCCAAGCAGCAGCACCAGGATGATGATCGCAGTCCGAACGAAGGCCATCGCAAGCTCCAGCTCCAGGCATGGATCAGCCCTGGCGCCCACTCCTTGTGCCATGAGTGTGTGAAGAAAGTATGGCGAGCGCCGCCGGGACGAACACGAGGCTCGACAGCAGGGTGCAGGCGAGGCTCAGCAGCAACAGTGCGCCCATGCTGGCCGTGCCGGGGTGGCGGGACAGCGCCAGGGAGCCGAAGGCGGTGCCGGTGGTCAGGGCAGAGAACACCACCGCCCGCGCGGTCGGCGAGGCCAGCCGGCAGGGCAGCCCCGCGCGCCAGTTCATCACGAAGTAGATGTTGAACGACACGCCGACGCCCAGCAGCAGCGGCAGCGCGATGACGTTGGCGAAATTGAGCGGCAGCGGCAGCAGCACCGCCGCCAGCACCGTCATCAAGGCCGACAGCAGCAGCGGCGCCAGCACCAACGCCACGTCCAGCATGCGCCGCAGGGCCGCGAACAGGATCAAGACGATGGCCAGCACGGCGCCGAGCGCCGCAGGTTCGAAGGCGCGGATGATGGTCGCCGCGGTCTCGGCGACGGTGACGGCGGAGCCGCCCGCTTCGGGCACGGCGGCCCGGACCTGGTCCACGAAGCGGCGCAGCCCGGCCGGGTCCGCGGCCTCCTTGCGGGCGGAAACCTGTACACGGCGCCGGCCATCCGGCAGTTGCCAATCCCGCGCGAGGTCGGCCGGGATCGATGCCTGGGTCACCGGCTGCGCCGAGAGCGCGGTGCGCAGGCGGCCGATCTGCTGCGGCAGGAAACGGGTCAACGCGGTGTCCGCTGCCAGCAGGCCCGCGTCCGGCAGCGATGCCAACCCCCGGATGTCGGCCTCGATCGCCCGCAGGGGGTGCTCGGCCGGCAGGCGCGGCAGGGCGCGGTCGAGCTGCGCCAGGGCCGCTTGGGCGGCCAGGCGCACATCCGCGGCGGTCACCGGCGCCGCCGGCGCGCGCGGGGCCAGGGTGGGCGCCAAAAGCCCCATGGCGTCGGCGATGGCGGCCAGTTTCTCCGGCTGCTCCTGCGGCACGAAGCTGGCGAGGCTCACCACTTGGGCCACCAGCGGCAGGGCGGCGACCCGGGCGGCGATGGCCGCCGCCGCCGCCGGGTCGGGCGCGAGGATGTCGATGCTGTAGGGATTGGTCAGCGGCAGCGCGGCGAGGGCGGCGAGCGTGCGCATCGCCTCGGTCGAGGGGTCCTTGGTGTGCAGCGGATCGCTGTCGAAGACCAGGCGCGGCAGGGCCAGCACGCCGCAGGCGGCGACGCCGGCGAACCCGGCGACGATCGGCCAGCGGGCGCGCAGCACCGCCCGGTCCACCGGCGCTGCGGCGGCGAAGCCTGCCTCGCCAGAAGCGTCGCGCCAAAACCGGCTCGACCGCGTCCGGCTTAACAGCATGATCGAGGCCGGCAGCACGGTCAGCGTACAGGCAAACGCGATCAGCATGCCGACGCCGGCGATCAGGCCCAGCTCGGCCACCCCGCTGAAATCCGTCGGCACGAAGGCCAGGAACCCGGCCGCCGTAGCCCCAGCCGCCACCAGCACCTGCCCGCCCGCACGTTCAGCGGTCGCGGCCAGCGCCAGCAGCGGATCGGGCTGGCGATGCAGCGCCTCGCGA
>JAABUW010010839.1_pt1 | contig 10033 bp, 8 predicted proteins | sample 5560081 | NCBI WGS metagenome assembly JAABUW01 (sample SAMN10711882, study PRJNA513363) | rock metagenome | isolation source: Antarctica rocks | place: Antarctica: Victoria Land, Knobhead sud | reverse complement strand
CGCTTCTCCAGGTATTCAAGATGCCATGAAGCAGCTCGCAGGAGGCATCGGCAACTATGCCTGTGGCTTCGACCAGCAGTGCGAAATTACAGGTGCACTTTCCGATGCCTGTGATGCTACTCCACAGCCCGTGGGCGTTCTCATCGGAATGGCCAACTTCAACAACTTCTTCCGTTCTGTCGACGCTAGGATCAACCAGATTCGCGCCTCTATTACCAACCGCCTGCCTGATATCGCAAACAAGTTCGTTCCAGTCGACAAATTCGCGCCGCCACCAGCGCTTGCCGACAAAAAGGCCAGTTTGGCTCTCACAGCTATTGGCACTTATGGTGCTCTTCTCCCAGGCTTTGCTGGTGTGTTTGCCAGACTGTTCAGTGTGATGAGCACAAGTGTTCCCGTCATCGCTGGGCAAGCTGCCCCCGTCGAGTTCGACCCAGATTTCGTGAGTCTCGCCGTCCTTGACGATACTTCCAATGCTGACCAGCACCCAGAACAACTTCGCCGATGTCTCCAAATCCGTCGGTGCCGTCTTCGACGCTCTTTCCGCCAATCTCCGGGACTTCGTGCAAGGTCGCTTGGACGCAGTTCCAGACGTGACCTACCGCGACTCCGCTTCAGAGCTTCCAAGCATTCTCTTCGAAGGAGATTTCGCCTCCGCCACGCCAAATCTTGGTGATCTCTTCCAGGACGACTTGATGAGCGTCATCGGGTCTTTCCTGGTCAACCAGTTCTGGAACGACGCAAGAACTATCGTTGTCAAAGCAACACAGGCCGATTTCGCCGAGGGCTCCAACTCGAACATCTGCGAAGGCGACAATATCTTCCCTGCTAGCGTCAAGTTCTGCGATGGGGAGGGTAATGCTTATATCCTCCAGACGCCGCCAACTGTTGATGAGCAGAGTCGCGCTGGATTAAGCGCTGGTGCCTTGACTGATCAGGTACGCACAGATCTGAAAGAACTCGTCAGACTGATGGCATTCGCTAACTTACCATGTCCTTACTACAGACTCTCTTCGACACGCCAGGCTTCTCCTCCATCGGCGAATTCAACCTCGACGTCGAGACCATCACGCAGACAGCCGTCCGCAACCAAGAAGCCAACGGTTACGGCGGCGTGCCCTCGAACCAAGACTTTTCCGAAACCATTGCGAACCAAGACCCGAACAACTTGAGCTTCAAGAACTCGCTGTTCTTCAACATGCCGGTGTGCGACCTCTCTAAGACCACTATCTCTTCGACCAACGAGAATGCGTGCAAGTTCCGCTTCGAGGGTGAAGACGTAAGACCGTACCTGCTGATACTTCGATGGAGACAGAGTACTGACTATGTGTACAGCTCGACAAGTGCCTGTTCAGCATGAAGATCATGTGTGGATGCCAGAGCTCGCCACCTTTGACCACCGGAGATGTTACAGATTGGCCGTACGATCTTGCTGATGGTGGTTCTTCTGGGTTTTGCAACGTCTTCTAGAGGAGAAAAGAGAGATGAATCGACGGTGATTATGTGGCATAGCGAACGGCTGGTATGTTACGAGACATGGTGTTGTTTGGCATGATTGGACGAAGATCGAATGCTTGGGTTGACCTCAGTCATTCGCTTAAGATACGTATAAACAGATAGATTATGAAGCTTGTTATGCCTCGCATTGACCTCAACGAGAACATGTGTATCGCGCCGGGACTGGGAGGATTAGCCATCTTTCGACCGGCACACATCCTCGTTGACCTTGAGGCAATTGCAAGGCCCACATAGTCTGCTTAGTACTGCGTCGAATTTCGAGGTTTGTACGGTGCCTATGAAGCAAAGGTCCAAACACAAACGGCACGAATTCACTGTAACATCAAATTGCGGTCTCTGGACGAAATTACCTGACGCGCATGACTTGCAAGCATATCCACCGCATTGTGGGCAGCTTTTTAATGACCAAATAGAAGTAATACGTCGCATTATCGAAGAGTCCTCCAGAGCCAGCGAGTAACTCCCGTACACCATACCAAACACAGCCCAGATCCACCAGCCACGATTATCGTACAGACACATCGTAGCGTCAGTGCACATTGCTCACGACCGACTGTGAGTACTCCCAGAGCCGTCTGTTAGCCTCCTTCTCGTTCAGCCACGTGTCTGCCTTCGTTGATAGCTTTCCAACCGGCTCAAAGTAGCAGCCCTGGTTCTGGAAAGCTTCCTGCGACGTAGCTCAGAAGAGCGTATTGTACGAGCCTTCCAGCGCTGTGGTACGGGAAAGGTTCATTGCCACACTAGAAAGCCGTCCAAGCAAAGTTTTGTTACCACTTTGGAGATTCAATTTGATGAGGCCAGGATGCAGTGAGTAGGCAGTGATACCTACATGAGAATCTGATGTCAGCGTTCCGCCACTGCTTTGGAAATTGATATGAACTCACCCTGATGGCCATATAGGTCGTTCAGCTCCTTTGAACTGCGGATAGCGGCTTGCTTGGGATGCGAGTAACGCTTGCTGCGTCGTAGGTGAGCCCAATATTCGACCAACCGGTTCAGCTTGTACTCACTGTGTCTCAATCATGCCTTTCGTCTTAGTCATGTTAACGTCTATGAAGGTTGTCATCAGTCTGTGTCTTCACCGAAAGCACCAAACGTCTCAGGGCTGCGTCAGACTTATTGAACTTACCCTCCCATTCGATCTTCTTTGGGCCGAGCGCGAAGGCCATGTCACTTGCCACGTTAACCATCCGTACTCTATCCCGGCGTTGAGACCGCGATGCAGCTGATAGTAGGAGTGGTAGGAGAAGAGTTGTCATAAGGAAGGGGGACAGGTACTTGACCTGCCATTGTCGTTCGTAACCATCTTTGGTCAATTCGAATGGGACGGTCATAATCTGAGTCGGAGTTGTAAGCGAAGCTTCATTACAACACAAGTGGAGGATTACCCACTCCAGCGTTGTGGATCAATAAATCAAGTCGGTCCTCCAGCATGCTGAAGGCTTTTGCAGTAGCCTTCGCCGAGCTGAGGTCGTGGAGATCGAGCTCAAGGAACCGGAGGTCCAGTCTCTGCCCCGGGACCGATTGCTGGATATCTCGTATGGTTTGGTTCACTCGCTGTTCGGACCGTCTTGCAATGTAGATACGTGTATTGCGGATGGCGACGCCAGTAACGATCGTGACATATCCTGTCAGGTCCGGAATATCATTCTCGGTGAAAGAGGGCCGTTTGTTGTCGCAAGAACGATTGCTCATGTTGTCGTTTGGATTCGGTTGGTTTTTGGTTGATGGTTATGCTGTTCGATCAATGCGAGCTGATGGTCGGATTTGCCGATTGATGATTTGGTCTGCGAATTACTGTTCGATCGATCACTTTGTAGATGGCTCGATCGTCCAATGAGATGCTGGTTGAGATGGTCGTGAATGTGGTAATGCAAACGTGTTGTTGGTGTCGAGTGCAGATTAGAGGCGATGGTCGCACTTGATATATGTGCTGTCGAATGCTATCAATTGTCCTTTGAAGAGCATAGCCATCATGCACAACGGATATATGGTGTCAATGAAACCTCGCCAAGGCCGTGGTCCATGGAACAGTGCGCGGCCATGCGGCTGAGAGAGCTGAATCGCCGGCCAAGATACGACGAGATGTTCTGCGTAGCGTAGCGAAGTTGCCCACTCCCGGCACTAGCCATATCTCGAGGGCGCGGTAGTTTGATCAAGACAAGCCGTCCTTGACATATCGCATGAGAACCGACTCTATACGATGCTTTGACGATCCCAGCGACTATTTTTGCGCAGGACAACGAATCTCAGCTTGATTCGAGGGGCCAGCTAGATTGTACTTGCTTCCACCCAGATATTGCCAACATGTCGAAGCCGACATCTGAATGGTCATAAAATCATCGTAGAATGCATTAGCCAGTGGAGGGTGTTCCATGGGCAGAGTATCAGTTGCTAACGATGCTTTTCCTCTAGACTCTATGCCTCTCCATCGATGTTCGGGCCTCGAACGAACGTTTCCCACAGGTCCTGTTGGCGAGCGAGCTCTGGTCAGTCTATGTCGTTCGAGCGAGCTTTCAGCAACGTAACGTACCCAGTCTGCCACATCGGCAATGTTGAAGAAAGAGTCCAAGCCTTCGCATGTTGACGATGCGAAGTCGGGTTGAGAGAATTGAGTAGGAGCAGTCTCAAGGCTCGGGTCTGTCGATATGGTGGAGCTTGCCGCAACATTTGCTGGGAGTATTTGTTAGTCACGGGCGATGACGCCGACCTACAGCCTCTGTGCCTACATTGTCCAGGGTGGGGCCTAACATCCATACCAACATCCATATCAGGCACAGGGTACACCGGCGGAGAGTGTGCATCTGCCTGCGAGCCGCCGTCGGATGAGAATTTCTGCAGCATAGTCGAGATGACGTTGTACGCCTTCTGGCAGTCTTTCGAGATGTTCTTCAGCTCATCTAAGAAGTCGTGGGCGCTGCGCAGGGCTTCAAGCAGCTGGAGCTGGTTATATGGCGAAACGCCATGTTCACCATTTTCATGCGCTTGAGAAGACTGCCTGCGGGCTTGAGAGCTGAGCCCGAGGCAGATAATTATCGAAGCCATAAGAAAATCGAGCTGCTCCAGTGAGGTTGCCAGCCACTTGCTCCGATGAAACGCATCACCGGAATGCAGCTCTCGACGGATATCCGCTTGGTATTGGAGTATGGTCATGGCGGCTTCCAGACATGTCCTCCTCGAGAAGTTGTAAGTGGGATCTTGGTAAGATTTAGTCATGTGCTGACGGTGGAGCAAGCAGAACGATTTCTGGAACAGCAGCTCCAGGTTGTACCGTCGAATCATCAGATACGGGGTGGCTGTGACACTGCTGGAGAATCTTGTCATCTTCATGCGAGGCGACATGGATTCTCTCGCGGCAAGAAGACGCTTGTGAAGCACCATGATACCTTCATACGACTCGGTACGAGCGAGAGTCACGCGGTTGTAGATTGCTCGGAAAACGGTGGTAATCCTCGTTTTTGTGATTGTGTAGAGAATGGGCGTGACTTCAGTCTATCCCGAACGAGGAAGAACGTCAGTGATCAGGTATAGCGGTGGAACGACAAGGTTTTCAACTCACCTCAGGACGAGACGCTGGAAGATGCACACTATGAGGCCCAAAATCTTCGTCCAATAGGTTGCTAGGCAGCTGAGTATCACATTGCGGATCCTGGATCATAGACGGAAGACCCAGTTGATAGGATGTCAGAGAGTCGAGCTGGTTCATACAAGCCCAAATCCGCCGCCGCATCTCGCCTTGGAAGATGGTGAACTGCGGGTAAATTGCCGGATCACGATGGTATCCCATTCGCATCGAATTGCGAGACCTGCTAGAAGCCAAACACTTAAGTGAGCGTCCCGGCGTCGGATAAACTCGTTTTGAATGTTCATCAGCAGTGCTTCCATAGTATATGGCCCAGGTGCAGCGCTGCAGTTGGCCATAATGAGACATTCGGTCGACCGTCTTTGGAAGACCTCCATTACCTCGTCCGGTCTCCCAAGTTCGCCTGGAAGTGGCTCTGCGGCTCTCATATAGATGAAAGCACCCATCGCCATGATGGAGAAAAGCAGGCCGACCCAGGTCGTGGAGTACTCTTGCGGCTCGAGCCAGAATTGTTGATACTGGAGGATAATCACCTGTCAGCTAATTTGTGGCACGGAGAAAATATTCATTTTTCACCTCCTGGTCGAACGTTGGTGTGTGGAGAATGATTGTTGGCTCGGTTAGTACTTCCAGTGGCCCTTGAAATGTGTAGCTGTATTACCGATCGAATACTCCGCCGAGTTGAAGTAGCGAAAGATCAATCTGTCCACGATGTTGCGAGGAGGCAGGTCAGAGAGTATATCTTGGATATCCGAAGTGCCTCCAGGCCCTTCTAGTAGCATTGGGGCTCTGCTTTGGTTCGATTCCATGCCATGAGGAAAGACGATCTCGGAAGACTGATCGATATGCTCTCGCAGTTCCGCAATCTACGACCAAGACGCCGATCAGCACCATCATGGTCTGCAAGAACTCTCATAACATTTCATACCTCATTACAGACAGATGTCCAGTGGTCGCCAGATACGTAGATGATTTCGCTGCTGTCCAGGACGACTCGGCCAGGCTTGATCCGGGACGATTCGGATCCCGAAGAGTATAACGATTCGAGTGCATCCGAGGAGTCGTTCACGGACTCCTCACCAAAACTTCCCTGCCGGAGACTCTGCTGCGGAACACTGAGTGTAGGGCCCGACTGCTGGTTCGCTGGACTCGGCGACACCACATTGCTGACTAGCTGCTCCAGCCGTCGTAGGCGAGCACCAAGTTCGTTGTTGACTTCGCGACTTCGTCCAGCCGAACGACCTCGAGGTAATGCAGCGTACACACATTCTGCTTCTCTCGCGACACAGTTGCCACATGGATCTTTGCGGTCGCACTTGAGTCTGTGTTGATAGTCAATTCGTGGTCAGGGGTATAACGTGCCGAAGTACTTACTTTCGCTGCCTGCAAGAAGCGCAGGATAGGATGCCTCGAGCGCCTTGCATTGCGTGAGTGTGCAGGGGAAGATTGTTACCGCGATCCGAGAGCAGCAAACTGTGGGATATACCCAACAGCACCAGCTGAACCTCGTGGCTGAGGCCATAGCGGTAATAATAATGCACTATCTACCGCTTGTGCCAAGGTCTTGGTTTCAGCTGCAGTGCCCGGTCTGTGGTGGCGCCGATCATGTTGACGTGCCTCGTTCAAGGGTAATGAGGGCAAAGATGGTATTGTGGTGCCCGAATGGTCATACTCAGGCTGCGCCGCGTTGTTGATGATGAAATTTGGGAGGCTTGAAGGTTAGAGTACATACAGCAGGCAGATCCAACGCGGTTCGAACGGGCCCGGTAAATTAAATCCATTTAACTCCGGCCGTCTTGGAGGAATACCATCGAGGGTCTCAAAACAATGGCTACCGGGTAGTGATGACGGGTTGCAGTCGAGCTTCTCTACCATTCGATTACTGGAAAGGCTACTGTCCGACAACACGTCCCTCAATCACTTCTGTCACCAACCTCGAGATGGATGGTGGCCATCCCGGTATCTGCATCCCCTTCTCAAAGCTCCACCGAGGCCTGCGAATCTTTCGGTGTTTCCGCAACCCGGTAGACAAGTTTCTTCCCACTAACCTTGCCCTCCTGCATCTCCTTCATACCCTTCAACGCTCCTTCCAAGCCTCCCCCACCGACTTGCTCCGGGTGCGTCTTCAGCTTCCCCTCCGCAAGTAGCTTCTCCGTGAGCTCGAAGAACATCTTCGCAAAGTCGAAATCCTCCTTCGAGGCAGCCATGTCACGCCCACCTTTCATAAACGCATCGTTGAAGATCGTGTACATGAAGGTCAACTTCGAGCTTTCAACATCCTTGCGTGGGAACTCGACTCCATTGACAATGAAGCCGTACTTCGCTCCCGTGCCGTCAGACGAGAGTGCATCAGCGCAGATCTGGCCCGCTCCATCAATGCCGACCGTATCCCATGCCAGCTTCAATGAATCGTTCGTGTCCTTCCGGATCTGCTTGCCGCAGTCGGCGTCTTTGTAGTTGTATACGGCTTCCGCGCCGAGAGACTTGACGAAGTCGTTGTTGTGCGGGCTGCACGTGGTGAGGACCTTATATCCCGCAAGCTTCGCAAATTGGATCCCTAGCGAACCGGTAGCTGTCGACCCGCCCTGTCTTCTGTCAGTATGCAGAAGAACACCTGATCAATAACGAGAATGACTTACATAGATCAAAACACTCTTCCCCTCCCCACCCGTTCCTTTTTCGGGCACCTCCATCTCCAACGCCTGCTGGAACAAACCTTGGCCCACCGTACTCACACCCAACGGGAAGGTCGCCGCCGCTTCCATCTTCAACCCATCCGGTAGCTTCACAACCAAATCCGCCTTCGCGACAGCGTACTCCGCGAAACATCCATCCTCCGGTTGGCTAAAGTTGGCTCCATGAGTGGTAGCCGCAATCCGATCGCCAGGCTTGAGGTTTTTCGAGACGTCTGAGCCGACTTCGACGACCGTGCCCGAGAAGTCGCAGCCGGAAATGCCGCCAGGTGCGGCGATTTTGTTGGAGATATGCTTCCAGTCCGTTGGGTTCAAGGCGATGGAGTCGACTTTGGCCAGGAGATATCTGATGCGGCAGAAGGATTAGTCGATCGTCTCTAAACTTGAATTCGGCCGGACAGGAACACAGCGAGAAGTGTAGCAGCACGCCCATCGCCATCATCTCGGAGAACCCATTGACTTACGTCGGCCTGACCTTCGGCACCGGAATAGTAGACACCTTCGCCGTGTTACCATTGATGGTTATAGCCTTCATCTGGGAAGGAAGGGACGACATCGTGCGGAAACGAGTATAATTAAGTAGAGTGGAAGCAGAATTCTTGCTGGTTCTTAGCATTGATATATACATGTGTACAAGTACAAAACAGACCCATCGACGGAGTATCAATTCGTCCCGCGGTAACGCTCCCTGACGCGAGTCCGAACACCGGGAGGAAAGTCAGGCACATTGTGGAGGTGCTTAGAAATCCGAATTAGGAAGGTACGGCAGATGGACGTGCTAATGGGATGTGCAGATTGCAAACCACAAGTCGAAGTGTTCTTTTCTGTACGGACAATGCTCATCTGGGTATCTTGGCTATGCTATGCTATGCTGTGCTATGCTGCCGTCAGTCAAGGACAGGAAACAACATCCATCAACTAAGCACCTCTATCGAATGTCTCTGTCGAAATGCCCTCGTCTCGTGGTCATAGAAGTGCTGGATCGACCATCATCATGTCCTCCTCCTCAAACATCGGTGGCCCGCCAAAAGGCTCATGGTCACCGGCACGATGCTCGTGAGGACCCTGATAGCCCATCTCCGTCGACTGGAACATGTCTTCATCACCAGGATAGCCGTTGTCACCACCAATCCAGAATCTCACATTTTGTGCAAAAGCGTGGTCCTCGTGGTCGAGCTCCGCCCAGCCGTGCTTCGTCCGCATGTGCAGCTGGAGGTCGTATTCGCGCAGGAATCGGACCGTACAGCTCGAGTCAAGACATGCAATAGGTCGGTATTCGGCGTAAGCATGACCGGTAAGCTGAGATAGTGCATCGTTGCGCATTGGGCCGCTTTCGTCGGGCTGATCGAGCTCCATTGGCGAGTCCACGAAGTCTGCCATTTCCGCCTTCGCTTTCTTGCCTCTCGTACCCTTCTTCTCCCGGGCTGGCTTCCGCAAGGGTAGCAGATCCAGGTGTTGAGTCCGCACATGTCCTTCGAGGCTCGCCTTCGAAGTGAAACTTGATCCGCAACCATTGTTCCCGGTCCACCCAGGCACTCTTTCCCGCGAGTATTGGTCTCCGAGCAAGTCGAATTGTCCACATACGAATGGTTTGAGCTTCGCATGGACCGACTGGATGTGCACAGAAAGGTTGCCTTTCTTGGTGAAGCTTCGATCGCAGTCAGGATGTGTGCATGGGTACCTCTGCTTTCGGTCACCAAGAGTTGTGTTGTGTTCGATGTCCATGTGGGCTGTGAGGTCACGACTCGAAACGCACGTCTTGCCACAGATGGAGCACATTGGAGGATGCACTTCCTTGTTGTGGACTTGAAGTTCGGCGAAAGTACGAAAGCCTGGTCGGTCGAAGCCAGCCATCGTAGCGTCGGGATCACCTTCTGCTGCCGCTGAGGACCATGGTGGGTGGCAGACGTCGCAGAAATAGCGGTCGCCGGTATGCTCACGGTTCTCGTGGGACTTGAGCTTGCTGATCGTCGGAAACGCCTCTCCGCACTCCTCTTCTATCTCCTCGCCTTCCGCGGTGAATTGGGTCATCGAATGGGTACAGACAAAGGGCAGCTCGTCGAGATGATCCTTCTTGATATGACGCTGCAGTGTGTCCATCTTGCGGAAGGTCTCACCGCATTCGGTACAACGAAACTCCTCTAGCTTTTCGTGCATGGCCATGTGTCTCTTGAGCCTGCTTGAGGTGGTGAACGCTTTGCCGCATTCTTGCTTCTGGCCGTCCTCGGTGGTCCTGACG
>JAABUW010010828.1_pt1 | contig 10036 bp, 12 predicted proteins | sample 5560081 | NCBI WGS metagenome assembly JAABUW01 (sample SAMN10711882, study PRJNA513363) | rock metagenome | isolation source: Antarctica rocks | place: Antarctica: Victoria Land, Knobhead sud | reverse complement strand
GCTGCAGTCGTTTTCTTGACGCGTATGGGGGCTCTCATAAGGCGCAGACTGAGTTTTTCAGACATACAAGATCGGTAGCTTTTCTTTCATTGGTAGTGGACTCCTCAGCCTGATGTGGAGCTTGAAAACCCACAGGCTTACGAAGCCTCAGATCTAGCGCCTATGCAGTCGACTACTCAGGAGTTGTTGCATACGCTGCTTTTGGTGACTGGCATGACATCCGCAACTCAGAAGTACCTCTTGCTATCCTCTTTCAACATTCTTATCGGGGCTGGAAGAGAGGGCCGATACCAGAGCCTAGATCGAATAATATAGGTATAAAATCAGACGTCGTGAGAATGAACACTGAATAACAACATCTCCCAACATCATCTACCGAGCGATGTAGCCTAAGATCTGACATATGGGCTTTCTGCCGAAAAGGCGCCAGCGGATCTCTGACTTGTTTGCAGCATCCTCCATAGACCCATAGCTCACTATGCGGAAGTCTTGATATCGATCATCCCACTCGGTGAGCTCAGGTCAAGTCGCAGTACCCCAGGTCATCAGCGGGTATCCAGGGATTCGATATCGTGCCAGCTACGCCTTGAATCACTAGCAACCCACACAGATGCTGCGAAGCCCCGCTTGTATATATACACAAGCCCATCTCATCACGCTCAATACATGATGAGATTGGCTCAGCTTGACCAAGATATCTGGCCTCGTTGATGTGATTCATTGCCTGTTGACTACACAACTAAAGTCAGTAGCATGTTGCCGCGCCAGTATATTCTTTGAGCGCCAAGGTCTCCGCAAAAGTAAACAAAAGTATAGAGTATGATAGAGTATATATAGGCTTGGGCTTGGTTGGGAGGCCCGTTGAACTTGATGGTACTGGAAGCGTAGCAAAGGAAGGTGACTGTATGGATAGATGGGCCCTTGCATTCTCCCCATGAACAGAATAGCGCAGATCGCCTCACTGTAAAAACGCTGGTAGATCGTGTGATGTCCAAGAAAAACCGAAAGAGTCCTCAGTGAGATTCAATCGACTTCATGATACGCTTTCAACCTTCATCGAGCCCTTCACACCTCACACAATATACCACTCTCGCTTAGCATCCCACGAGCTTGCCACTGCTTGCCGGCCCCAAAAGAGGTGCCTCACACCCGCCGTTGATGGTGATAGCAGCAAGCACATTTTCGCAGTTGGTGGAGGCAAAGACCTGCAGTACACATCCCCCGGGAACAGGCTTGTTGCTGGTGGCGGTAAAGCTGCCCTCCTGCTCGATGAATTGGCGGCATTGATTGTTCTGGGTGAAACTGTAGCCTTCGACGTCAGGTACGGCGCAGGCGTTGTCGGCATAGATGTTGACGGAGACATTGGGGTTCCTGGCAGCGGCGGCAACAGGAGAGGCGGTGGTGATTGACAGGATGGAGAGGGATGCGAGAAGCTTCGATGTGTCAGTGAGGGTGGTGGGGTGAAAATGGAGGTTGTTTGACCTTGGTGTAATACATCTTATATCGTAGCGGATCAAGCTGATAGGTTTATTGGCAGCGCTCCGGAACTTGAATTTCCTCCGAAGAGAATGAGAATGACGTTTAATCAGACTCAGTGGAACACTTTCGACTTTATATATCCGTATGGACTCTGGTGAGGTCTCGCCTTTGAGAACCCGAATAATCCGAATGAGATGAATCCGAGACTTGTGCAAGTACGTAATTGAATAGGTCTAGTAACAGGGTGGATCAAGTCCGTGATGACTCAAGTGAATGGCTGAAATCGCTTAAAGGACATAGCGAGGTTGCAACGACACACGAAGTGGCGGCCATGATTGACGATCAGTAATCACAGGGTAGAATCACCGAGTCCGAAGCTGACAATACTACTCTCTGAGTGGCTTCTCATGGGCCACATAACCAATCGGTATTGAGACAGCGAAGAAGAATCCCAGAAGAGCTTACTAACGTCGGGATTTCTGATGCAAAATACGTGCTGTTGAAGCCACATAGGCTCCCGATGCTACGTTGCTTGCCGGTGATTACTATTGCTTTTCGCTGGCTGCTCGCTCGATGAGCCGAACCAGCCTCTCAGCAGTGGCCATGGCGAAACCCTCGTTGTTGATGTCTTGCTCATCTCGTATCACCTCAAGCTTACTGCCTTTGAGTCCTTCCTCAATAGCTGCAAACAAAGCGTCATCTGCGTTTCTGTCTGCGAATGCATTACGGGCTTAGAAGTGAGACTGATACCACCTACCGGTAGGACAACCTGCACATCTCATGGCCGAGCAGAGTGACCTTTGAGCTTTTGGGCGATGAACCGCCCTATCTGCCTACATTCTTCCACGTTCGTTCGCACTAGCGTAACGGAAGCATTGTGCTCGTAGATGTTCCTGCCAGCCTTCACGAACCTTTCTGGCAAGGTATTCCGAGGTCCGTAGTTGACCATATCGCACGCTCCGACGCTTATCACCTGAGGGATCCCAGCTTTTGCGGCGGCTTCCAGGCGTACCGGTCCAGCGGACATCACGCCTCCAACGATCTCGTCCGCTACTTCAGTGGTTGTAAGGTCAATGATCGCATCGATTCCTTTGGAAGAGATGAGTCGTTCCATGGCCCGCCCGACATGGCCTGTGGCATGGAAGACGTAGACTTCGTGATCGTATACAGTGGTCAGATGATGTCGCATAGCGTCCACACAAGGCGTCGTAACCCCGAACATGGTGATAGCGATCCTCTTCTTTTCTCGGTGCTGCCTTCTGTGTGCCTTCCGGTGTACCTTGCTCTTCTTTATATTCGTGCTGTAGCCGCACTTGATATGCCCTTGCCATCCCAACAATTGCTCCAGCCGCATTGTCCAGCACATCGTTGGGGATACTGTCCGAGCCTGCTATGTCGCTTTCGCCAACGATGTGTGAGGTATCTCCACTTGCCACCGTAGACACAATGAGCTTAGGGAAGGCGAACGGTAGCGCCTCTCGCATGACCGCCGAGGCCAGAGCGGTGCCGCACGACCCTTCAATCGAGATAACACCGTGTAAAGGAGAATTTGATTAAAGATCTTGCACGTATGCTGTGGCACAGTCGGTCATGATCTTGATGACTTCGGCTCGGGAAAGGTTGGAGACATCAGCAGCGTTGTCGTAGGGGGACGTAACAATTCTTCTGTATTTGGCGACAAGCACATCCTGAGTTACAGTAATGGACGGCTGCGTTACCGGCGTCCTACCAGCGTCAATCAAGATTACTGTGGTGTCCTTGGGGATGCAAGAGCGGACGTAGAGCAGCTCTGAAAGCTTCGTGTCGCAGGTACCGATAAGGAGAATAGGAAGAGCCGCCATGGCCTTGCTTTCGTCCGCTTGAAGGTATTACACGCCTTTGAGTATCAATAATGACCTGATAGGCCCAAGTCTTCTATCGCCGACGATGGTCCTTCATGTTGGTTATGGGTGTCTTCTCGCCCCTGCTTTCCAGCCTTTGCGGAGATCAACGTCGACTTCGTCAACTCTGTGCCCGCCGCCGACTTCAATGGAGGCGAAAAGCAGTAGCAAATGACGGAAAGCCTCGAAAGGTTCCAGACATTACTCTTATGGTCGTGCAAGAAGTCTCGTCAGCGTCATCCACCCTCCTTCGCATCTAAGCGAGCGAGATGAGTGTGATACCCTGCTCTGCCGCCATCTGGCGGATGAGGAAACTCGATGGCTCCAAGACCGTGCAAGACCGCATCCTTTGATGTTTGAGCCGCCCATTTTATACTGTGAACATGCCGCGTCCTAGCACTCGTCAAGAAATGCTCGATAGGCTCGAGGACTCTGTTGCCAATGGAAAGATCATCATTGGCGCCGGCGCGGGTCAGCAGCAACAATGAAGATTTAGATGGAGACTGAAAATGCCCAGGTATCGGTCTGTCTGCCAAATGTATCGACGAAGGTGGAGGAGACCTCATAATTGTTTACAACTCGGGCCGTTTCCGCATGGCTGGTAGAGGCTCGCTGGCTGGGATGATGTTCGCCGTTACCAAGGCACCGGTATCTTAGTCTCGTGTGGCTTCTTAGAATCTCTTTGTGACGCCGTCGCTCCCTTCACTTGTTCTCCCTACGATGCAACGTAACAATTGTATTGCACGGCTTATGTATCTGACAAGCAATTGAAAATATTGCTATTTATCCGTGGTCTAACAAGCACCGCTTAGTATTGGTATCAAGCAGCTAAAAATTCCAAAATCGGAGAAAAGACTTTTGCAGGAAAAGAAGATCAACCCTCCCCAGAGGATCCAGCTCCTCGATGACGAAACTGTCGCCGATACAAGCGCCTATCCATCACCAACGCCTCCAGTTAATAGGACTTATGTAGCTCGAGACGGCTGACGGCAGACGGGATACTGTGGACGATGTCGACAGCCCACAAACGCTCGATTGGAAGCGTGAGTCTTCTTCCGCTCTTGGCGGTCCGGCGTGGTAGATGATGGCATTTCATGATGGTAAAGCAAGAAAAGGGTTTTGTCATGCGGTCGTATGCGGTCATAACCATTGATATCCCCTCATTAGGACCGTTCACAACTCCAGACGCTTTCGCTCTTGTATCTTACCATCTTCATCCGCCTGATGAGGCAAATCTGGACAAGTCGTTCAGTTGCCGGCTTGCCTTGCGATCCCAACGTCGCTGGTGTCATACACGTGCTGCGGTTGCAGAAGAGAGTCAAGGTTGTCTTCGGTTGCATTCTGCAATAATAGAGAATCTTGGTCGGCCATTGAGAAGGACACAGAGTTCCCACTCGGGCGGTTTGAAGATATGCTCATAGCTGGACTTGAAGGTGCTGTACCTATCGGGCTAAGTTCTCGTTTGACGTTGGCATCTCGCTGATCGGCAGAAGATTCCGCTCCTCGTTGCAGGTACTCTTGAATGGTGCTACATCCGCATGTGGTGTGCCTTAACATTTCTCCCTTCAAGAACAGTATCTCCTCCTTGCACGAGTCACGTACCAGACGCAGCTCGTTGTTGTGTCGTTGCAGTTCTCGCGCCTTAGTTTCAAGGTTCTGTGTCCATTCCTTCTTCTTCTGTCGGCATTTCGATGCGGCAACTCGATTACGCTCGAGAAACTTCGAGCGACGAGCTCCCTCGGGGTCGTTTGGGTCTGCCCCACCGCCATTCTTGAGCGAGCGAGTAAAGTTCTTACGTACCCGCTTGGTTGGTACGGAAACCTCAGAGGAGTCAACAGTATCGGCAGTTGATTGCTTCCGCTTGCTGCCGTTACTCATGCCACTACTGGACGTGGAGCTCTCCGGAGACGGCAGCCCGTACTGCTTCGGAGCAAGCTGGTACTCCAAGCCACTGGACGTGTCCTCATAAGGTGGCGTAGTCTGACCATGCTGAGTACGAACCCTCGACGGATCGATTTGGGTAAGAATGTTGTGTGGGACCTGCCCCTGACCGAAGTGTTGCCAATCATCTGACGGTAACACCCCAGAGGAGGGTGGTGACAATGGGTGGAAGCTGTTCCAGGCGTTGCCGAAGTCGAGGGATCCTTTAGAGGATGCTTCATGGCCCCTTGGAGTTGCTATTCCAGAATGCGGCTCGGAGTCAAAGTACGCATTCACATCTTTCAAGTCGACGCTGTCGAAGAAATTGGTGGAGGATTCGTGAGATTGTACATCGAAGTACGGGTCGCCACAAGATCGATTCACATTCCCCTCCAGCGCTCTTCTAGTCTTCATACTCGCTTCATCATTGATGGAACCGGGAAACCCCTTTGAGGATGCCTTTCCAACTGCGGGCGACATAAATTCTTGGAATGCTTGCGTCATTGTTGGCAGTTCGACTAATATCGAGGCTGCCGGAGTCCGATCCGAGCTGTCCTGGCTGCTGACACGCGAGCTGTACAGAGGTTCTGTCTCCGCTCTATCGACTGTGGGTAAGAGCTGGCAGAAATAATAGTGAGCTGGTGGAGAAGAGTGACCGCAAATCAATTCAGTATCGTGGAAGTCGAAGAGTGGACGTTGACTATGGATGGCGTTGAGTGAAGCTTGTGAGGGCGACGAGGTTGCTACAGGTATGTAGAGTATGACGAAGATTGATGAAGTGTTCCACGGCTTGTGGCGCTCTAGGGTGGGTGTGTGGTATTTTTGAGTGATTTAAGATGGCGCACGAGGGTGGGGCAAAAATCGCTGCTACTACCGTGATATCAAGGAGATGCGGAGGGGTGTCCCAAATTTATCAAGACGCCACACGATTTCCCGGAGGTCGCTGCGAGTTCCTTGCAGCTGAATGGCCCGCAGTCCGATCTGCCTGTGGCTATCGGGAAACCCTGGCGGGGTCAAAGGTCACTCCAAACATGAAGTGGGGTCTCTGACTGGGCTGGGATGTGAAGCTTTCCTACCGTTGACCCCCTCCAACTCAGTTCAGACCCCTGTCAATTATAGCCAATGGGAGAGCCGTCGGCCCCTGTCAAGAATCCCATTAGGTCTGCGGTTTCCCATGGTCGCAAGCACTTCAAGATCAAGCCTGCTATTCGTTAGCGCTACGTTCGACAGGGGCCATAGCTTATACTCAGAATATCGGGTCTGGGGCCTGTGGCTAGCCCAGTCCCTGTGTGACGATCTGTTAAGACGGCTATAACGAGAAACACCACAATGAATCGAGCTTCCGACAGAAACTAGTCTCGCGCTACCAAAGAGCACGGTGCGTTTGGGAGTAAGGTATGCAGATGTATTCCTTGGGGAGTACACCCCTTCCGGTCACTTCAGAGCCTATCATTGCCCGAGAATCTGCACATGCTACTCCATAGATAGCACCCGCCAAACATTGCCGATACTTATCATTCTTGCGTTTTACTAACCAGAGTAGCTCATTCCCATCGACGCTTCCGCCCTAGCCAATCCACCGAAGCCAGAAGGTCATTCGTCGAGCCCAATCCTGAGGTACCTCCTTCTAAGCATAGCATGCTCATCAGTGGAGCAGTCACTGCCGCAGGAATGCCATAAGACGAAGAATCTTTCCTCTGATGGAAACATCAGTAAAATGCCGGGGTTCAATTTCCTGTCGACACCTGTCGCATGTGAAAGCCTTGCGTGCATGGGCTGTTGACAGGAACGACTGAAGCACCGCATCGTCTGGAAGATCCTCTTGAGCTCGCTTGGAAAGCCCGAGGTTCACCAGGATGAGCTCCTCGGCACATTGGCTCGGATACCGCTGTCCATGTATTGTCAACTGGAAGGGGATTTCATGAAGGGTCCGCCTGCCACTGGCAGAAATGCAGATTAGCCGGCTATAAGCTTTCTACCAATCACATCGCACACGGACCCATCCCCGACCTTCGGCTCCACCACGCTCAGGCTTCTTTTTCCCGATCGCTTTCTCGAGTCTCGATCGGCAAAACCGCGGGCTTAGCGGAACCCTGTGCACGTGATGTGGCGGGAGTCGCGGGACAAGTGTTTGTCGAATCAAAAACAACGTCCATTTCACGATAACAACGATTCCGTTGCTGTTGCGCATGTGGATCAAGAATCCCCTAAGCATTCAGTACTTCCACTACTAGAAAAATCTTCGCTTGCAGAGATTTCTACAAACTTTGCAAGTATAGCTTTGTCACCGAAAACTTCTCGCACTCTTCGTTGTTGAGCTGTGCTAGCTGCGTCATGAAGGCCGAGGGAGGCCGAGTACTTGACTGTAGAGCAAGTCATTCTTAAGGTAAAGTAGGTAGTGCACGAAGTAGAACGGACACCCTCTCGAAACAATCAACATCGCGGAATCTCGCTAGCTCGACATCCATGAGCTGCCAGCGAAAGGTTTTCCAATAACAAGAGCTCAGTTGAACGATCCTTGTTGCATGCCAAGGTATTGTAAACTCATGCAGTGGTGGCATGATACACACTTCCCGGGCATTCCCGAATAAAGACTCAGAATCCACTACCATCTCCAGACAGATCCTCCCGTTGGTTTCCCGATCAAGCAGGATAATCTGCCGCTTCAGCTTCCACTGGTCGTCCAGCCCATCATGAAGTCCTCAATACGATTTTCTTTCGGCAATCATTCTAGGCACACCCATTTTTGGTACCTAGAATCCCTACCCCCAATTTCGCTAATCAACACTGCATCGCCCTGGGAACAGGGCTGCTTTTGCACTCAAAGATGGCGTGTCACCAGAGGTGTTACATTGACATATGGAGCTCTAGGTGCACCAAAGCCTTTAAATAGCACTGGAAACCATCTATCACACTTTCGATTCCCGGTCCAAAGGCATGCATTCTCTTTTATCTTTCCTCTTAATCCGATGTCTACATAAGCGTCTGTTCAAAACGTACGTGTCTGAAGACTTGATACATGCTCAGTTCCACCTCTAAAATGTACGAGGTATCCCTCGTGAAAGCACCATTTCTAGAGCCAAACACCGGTATGAGATCGACCTTGCCAAGGATGTCGGAGCTGTAGGTGGCTCGCAAGCGATTCTCGACGACGACGTAACTCTTCTTTGAGGCGGGCGCTTGAACTGCAGTGACGAGCTCCTGAAGGGTAGCATATTCATCGTTCTAGGGAGTTCAAGCACCATAGTGCGATGATAAGAAGGTGTAAGTCTATAGAGGCCGTAAATACGGTGGAGGTTTTCGAAAATTCTCCTTTCCGCGGCGGAGCGAACCAATCTTAATGGGACCAGAGATGTTGAAATCGTAGACTAGGGGGTGCAATCATCGAAACTGGGTGTGCCTAGAGAAATCGTCTTTTTTTTCACGGAGTGCTGAGAAAGTGTGCACCGATTCTTGCCGTTGCACAAGCTAGCTCGAATGGTCTAGTGGTTGTATAAGGATTCGATGATTTGGGGGATTTCGGATTATTTCATTCACCTGGAGCTATAAGGTATTCCAAACAGTCTACAACATCGGTGAGATCTTATTTCTTGTCTTCAGGATTTTCATGCACTTCTCATCGCTGTAGGCCAGATGTAGAGAAACGTAAGTAAGGTGGTTTATGAAAAATGATGGGTGGGGATAATGTGACCAGTCACGTGTCTTGAGGTTGGTCTTAATGGTAAAGTAGTTCGAAATGGAGAACGATAACAGTGGAGCTCTCTGGCCTTGACCTCTCAAGTAAGGCAATCGCTGCTCTGCTAAAGAGCGATGACAAGAAGCCGCTAAACGTGTTCGCCGGAGCATATCGCTCCATGCGGGGGATCCTTTCCTCGAGTCCTCAAATCATGGCTTACTTGGCTAGGTCCCGCGAGCCTTCAACCATCTCCATCGTAGATCTAGAAGTACTTTACCTGTACCATAGTCTCTGCCGACATTACCAGAGACGCCGTAGCCGTTAACCTAGTCGCAATGGAGGTACTCGTCAGCGCCGCGAAGGGCTCGGTGTGCGTTGCGGGCCCGTCGCCATTCGTCTCGTATGTGCCTGCGAGGTCAGCATCACCTGTGGCGAAATCCTTGTTTGCAAGGACGCGCTTGAACGTTGCGAGGGAGGCTTCCGGTTGGCAGTATAGCCTGGAAAGCCAAGAATTAGTCTTCGGCATACTGTGGAGGAGGGACAGAATGGAGGGGGTGTATGGCTTACACTTCATGCCCTGGCTTGTAGATCCTCACAAGACTGATATCGCCATACTACCGGACCTCGCCATATTCCCCGCCGTCAACGACAGAGGGAGCATAGTCGGCAGTGGCACAATCTGCGCTGTGTGTGTAATTCACAGCCAGTGAGATAGCCTGGCCGGCGAACCAACTGAAGATATTTTCGGCATCGTCATGATACTCCATGACCGAGAACTCGCTAGCTCCGTATCCCAATTACTGGATTCAAGCTGCGTAGCTCTTCTTCCGAATAGGAGAGTCCGATCCCAAGGGGCTGCTGAGATAGGAGCAGCAGGTTGGAGGCTTCGCTCCACGATCATGGATCAACCGGAGCTGTGCAGTGCACCGTGAATTTGCAGGGCCCAGCTCTCATGCCATGAGCAAGCGCCGTCTTTGTTGATATTAGCCTCTGATGAAAACTTCAATCACTTCTGGGACTATGGCGCAGCAAAGCGTGGAAGGAGCGATTGATGGGTTATGTCATGCCTCGAAGAGCCAGA
>JAABUW010010825.1_pt1 | contig 10038 bp, 10 predicted proteins | sample 5560081 | NCBI WGS metagenome assembly JAABUW01 (sample SAMN10711882, study PRJNA513363) | rock metagenome | isolation source: Antarctica rocks | place: Antarctica: Victoria Land, Knobhead sud | reverse complement strand
AAAGCAATGACGTCGCCGCCCTCCCCGCAGCCAAAGCAATGGTAGGTGCCGTGCTCGGGGCGCACGTTGAATGACGGTGACTTCTCGTCGTGGAAGGGGCACAACCCCTTCAGCGAGCCGCCGCCCGCCGGCTTGAGCGCCACGTAGTCCCCGACGATCTCATCGATCCGGCTACGCTCACGAATCTCCGCGATATCGCGTTCGGGGATTCGGCCTGCCACGACGACCAGTCTAGGTGGCACCACCACTCCGGTATGTCGTGTGACAGCCATCACTGGCACTATGACTGCATGCGCGGACTCATGCAGGACTACCCCCTTACCATCGACTCCATCTTCCGCCGGGCGGAGACGCTGTACGCCGACCGCGAGCTAATCAGCGCGGGTCCAGTCCCTCTGCGCACCTCCTACGGTCAGTGGGCGGAGCGCACCCGACGCCTCGGCGGGGTGCTGGACACTCTGGGCATCAGCGCCGACGGCCGGGTAGCCACCTTCGCGTGGAACTCCACCCGCCACCTGGAGCTGTACTTCGCTGCGCCGTGTACCGGTCGCGTGCTGCACACCCTCAACGTTCGCCTGTTCCCCGAGCAGCTCACCTACATCGCCAACCACGCGGGCGACGAGGTGGTGTTCGTCGACCGCTCGCTGCTGGGCATGCTGGCACCGTTGCTGCCCTCGATGCCGGGAATCACCAACGTGGTGGTCATGGACGACGGCGCAGGCCCCGACCCGAGCGAGCTCACCATCACCACCGCGCAGGTGCACGACTACGAGGAGCTGCTTGCCCAGTGCGACCCGGTGGAGTTCGCGATCACCGACGAGTACCAGGCGGCCGCGATGTGCTACACCAGCGGCACCACCGGGAACCCCAAAGGTGTTGTGTACTCGCACCGCTCGACCTGGCTGCACTCCATGGCCGCCAACACCACCAGTGCTCTGGGCGCCGGCGAGACCGATGTTGTCCTGCCGATCGTGCCGATGTTCCATGCCAACGCGTGGGGTTTGGCGCACGCCGCTCCGATGACCGGCGCTGGTTTGGTCTTCCCCGGCGCCGACATGTCGCCGGAGGGTCTGCTCAAGCTCATGGTCGACGAAAAGGTCACCGTTGCGGCCGGTGTCCCGACGATCTGGACCGCGATGCGACCCCTGCTCAAGGACGTGTCGCTGCCCGCCCTGCGCGCCATCATCTGTGGCGGATCTGCTGTGCCACAAGCACTCTCGGAGTTTTTTCGGACCACAGTCGGCATCCCGATGTTGCAGGCGTGGGGAATGACCGAGACTCACCCGCTGGCCACCGTCGCGCACATCGCCGCGCGCGATGCCGATGCCTCCGATGAGGACAAAGCCGCGCTGCGAGCCCGTCAAGGCAGCCCGGTACCCGGTATCGAGCTGCGCATTGTCGAGCCGGGTGACCTCACGCCGTTGCCGTGGGACGACGAAGCCAGCGGTGAGCTGCAGGTGCGCAGTCCGTGGGCAGCTGCCGAGTACTACAACCCCGACGAGGGCGTAGAGCTGGCCACCGAGGACGGCTGGATGAAGACCGGGGACGTGGCCTGCATCGACCCGTTCGGCAACGTGCGTCTCGTCGACCGGACCAAGGACCTGGTGAAGTCCGGCGGGGAATGGATCAGCTCGGTCGAGCTCGAGAACGAGATCATGGCGCACCCCGGTGTCGCCGAAGCAGCGGTGATCGGTGTGCCGCACCCCAAGTGGGACGAACGCCCCATCGCCTGCGTCGTGCGAATCGAGGGCTCGGAGGTCACCGCGGAGGAGCTGATGGAGCACCTGCGTCCGCGGGTAGCCAAGTGGTGGCTGCCCGATGCCATCGAGTTCATCGACGAGGTGCCCAAGACCAGCGTGGGCAAGTTCTCCAAGAAAGACCTGCGGAGCAAGTTCACCGGATACACGCTGCCAGCCTGAACGCGATCGTGCGGCCGAGACCCGTTACATCCGTTCGAGGCGACCCTCGGTGCACGAGGCGATCTGGTCCACCACCACCCGCAGGCGCCCGGCGTCGTCGTCAGCGCGCCGCCAGTAGTCCGCGTACAACGGGTCGAGCCCCGCCTCACCGGCCGCGAGCAGCTTGGCGGCCACCGCGTGCACCCGTTCGCGCTGCTGCTCCTGCTGGGCCAGGTGCACTGGGTCGGACATCACGTAGCGCAACGCCATCGCTTTGAGCACGGCCACCTCCGCCGCAACCAGGCGCGGCACCACCAGCTTGGCGCCGTAGCGGCACAGCGGCCCCTGCCCGGCGACAGCCACGGTGCCCCCGACGGCCGCGGAGGCGAAGCGGCCCACCAGCTCGCTGGTCAGTCTCTTCAGCGCCACCGAGGCGGACAGGCTGCCATCGTGGCGGCCCACCGCGGCAACCACGGGCAGCACCGCGAGCCCGGCGGCGGCCTCGACGAGCAAGCCCACATCGTCGACGCGAACGTAGCGACGCGCCGCCTGCGCCAATGCGTCTCGCTCCTCAGCCACGCCAAGCGAACGCAGGTCGATCCGCCCGGCAAGAATGCCGTCCTCGACGTCGTGCACCGAGTACGCGACGTCGTCGGCCCATTCCATCACCTGCGCCTCCAGGCACTGGCGACCGACCGGCGCACCCGCGCGCACCCATTCCAGTGCAGCCGCATCGTCAGCGTAGGCCCCGAATTTCACCTGACCGGCGCGGCGGCTCCATGGGTACTTGGTGGCCGCATCGAGCGCTGCCCTGGTGAGGTTCAACCCCGCGCTCCGACCGTGCTGGTCCAGCACCTTCGGCTCCAGGCGGGTCAGGATCCGAAGATTCTGCGCGTTTCCCTCGAAGCCGCCACACGCGGCCGCTACCTCGTTGAGCGCGTGCTCCCCGTTGTGGCCGTAGGGCGGGTGGCCAATGTCGTGCGCCAGGCCCGCCGCGTCGACCAGGTCCGGGTCGCACCCCAGCTCGGTGGCGATTCCCCGCCCGATCTGCGCCACTTCCAACGAGTGGGTCAGTCGGGTACGTGGAGTATCGCCGTCGCGCGGGCCGACGACCTGGGTCTTGTCGGCGAGCCTGCGCAGAGCCGCGGAGTGCAGCACCCTGGCCCGGTCGCGGGCGAAGGACGAGCGGTGCCCTGGCCCGCTCCCTGGCAGCGCCGCGGTCTTGAGCGCCTCGGACACCCGGCGCGCCAGCGCGTGCTCATCGTAGGACTCCGGTGTGCCTGACACGGGCTAGCTGGACGCCGAGGAGGTCTCGGAGAAGCTCGTCGGGGCGTGGGTCAAGCGGTAGTACAACAATGCGCCCGTCTCTCGAACGATGCCGTGCACCTGGCTCGCCCTGGTCGTCACCGCCGGGCCTTGCCGGGTGGGCGAGGTGCGGGCGTCGAGGCCCTGCTCATCGGCCATGGTCTTGGTGCGCAGTGAATGCCACGGGTCGCTGACCAGGACCAGGCTATGCATGTTCTGGTTGCGCATGGTCTGGGCGACGGCCTTGATGCTGAGCAAGGTATCGGAGCCTTCCTCGACCGGGATGATGGCGCTGGCCGGCACGCCTTCCTTGATGAGGTAGTTGCGTCCGGCCGCGGCCTCGGTGAACTCGTCACCCGGTTGCTTGCCTCCGACGGTGATCACCTTGGGCGCGACGCCCTCTGCGTACAGCATCCGCGCATGCTCCAACCGGGCGGCGAACACCGACGAAGGGGTGCCGTCGTACTGGGCGGCGCCGAGCACGAGCATCGCATCGGCGGGAGCGCGGCTGTCGTCCCTGGCCACCTGCCACACCCGGAAAGCGGTGCCCCCGATGACCACGAGCGCCATCACCACGGCGCCGAGGGCCAGGCGCATGCTCCAGACTCCTGCAGTTGAGCGTCGGCGACCTCGTCTGCTCACGTCCCGATTCTGCCAGTCGCTCCACCTAAGGCCCTGGGCGCTCGCCCCGCGCGCCACGCGATGATTTCGGCGACCACCGACACGGCCGTCTCCGCAGGGGTGCGAGCACCGAGGTCCAGCCCGACAGGACCGTGGATACGACCGAGCTCCGCCTCGGTCGCGCCGGCGAGCAGCAGTCGGTCCCGCCGCTCCGCTTGCGTGTGGCGTGATCCGAGGGCACCGGCGAACGCAGTGCCTCGCGCGCAGCGCAGTAGGGCACCGTCAAAGGCGGGGTCATGGTCCAGCAAGATCACCGCGTCAGCGGCGGTGAGACTCGCGACCGCCTGTTCGGTCTCCGCCACACCGGTGGTGACCTGAACGTCCCAACCCAGCAGCTCCGACTGTGCAGTGAGCGCGTCCCGCAGGGCTCCTGATCCGACCAGCAACAGCCCGGCGCGTGGCACCCACACGTCAACCGGCACCTGCTCAGCCCCCAGGTCGACCGAGTCCGTGCAGCTGACACCACGACGCAGGAGCTGCTGAATCTGTTCGACCGCCTGCGAAGCCGGTTCCGCCGCAAGCTCGCTCGCCACCTGCTCGCCGTCGTGGCCGCTGGCCACAAGGACGCCCGCCGAACAGGCCAGCATGGCCACCGGCGCACCCGACCGAAAACCTTCCGCAAGCAGCTCTGCCTGCGCGGGCGGCACCAGGTGCGCGAACACCGTCACCGAGCCCGCACAGGCCAGCCCGGCGCCTGCTGCCTCGGACGAGTCGACGCGGATCTCGGTGCGCAGCGGCGCACCACCGTCGAGCACCTGCTGGGCGACCTGGCGCGCCGCCGGGTCGGCGGCCCCGCCCAGCAGGCTGCCGTGCGCGGTCACTCCGTCGGTGAGCAGCAGCTGGGCGGGTTCGCTGGCGCCCAGACCGTGCAGGTCGGCGAGGCGTACGGCGCACACCGGCGTATCCGTCAGCTGCCAGTTCGTGAGGACCGTGCCCAAATCCGCCAGTTCAGCCATGTGCTCCATGGTGCCCTATTTCAGAGCCAGCCTCGTTCCTCCGCCAGACGGACAGCATCGGCGCTGGTACGGGCGCCGGTTTTGCCGATCGCGGCCGACAGGTGGTTGCGCACCGTGCCCTGCGAGAGGCCTACCTGTTTGGCCACCTCCGCGACGGTGCCACCACGGGCGGCGGCCAGCAGCACCTCGTGCTCCCGCGGGGTCAGCGGACTGCGGCCGCTGGCCAACGACTCCGCGGCCAGCACCGGATCGACCACCCGTAAGCCGGAGTGCACGCGGCGCACAGCGTCCACCAGCTGCTCCGGCGGCGCATCCTTGACCACGAAGCCTGCGGCACCTGCGGCCATCGCCCGCGCCAGGTAGCCCGGTCGCCCGAAGGTGGTGCATACGATCACCCGGCAGGTCGGCGCCACCGCGTGCAGCTCGGCGGCCGCCGTCAGCCCGTCCATGCCCGGCATCTGGACGTCGAGCAGCGCCACGTCCGGGTTGTGGGTCCTCGCCGCCACAACAGCTTCGGCGCCGGACCCCACCTCCGCGACCACCTCGATGTCGTTCTCCAGACGCAGCAGGGCGACCAGCGCGCCGCGCACCAGTGCCTGGTCGTCGGCGATGAGCACCCGGATCACGCGGCCCCCACGAAGGCGCGCAGGCGAAAGCCGCCGCCAGGGGCGTGCCCGACCTGCAGGGAACCACCCAGCGGACCGAGTCACTCGCGAATACCGGTCAACCCCTGGCCGGCTGCCCCCGTTGCTGTGGACACCATTCCCCTTCCGTCATCGGTGACCTCGAGCCAGCTATCACCCAAGGTCACCGCACAACGGCTGGCGCCACTGTGCCGAACGACGTTGGTCACCGCCTCCCGCAGCACGTAGGCGAAGACCTCGCCGTACTCCGGTCGCACGTCCTCGGTGGCCTGGGGCAGCACGGGCTCGATGCCTGCCGCCGTGAGCACGGCGCGCGCGCCGGCCAGCTCCGCGGGCAGCGACGCTTTCCGCTGCGCCGATACCGTGGCCCGCACATCAGTCAGGGACTGCCGGGACAACCGCTCCACGTCGCCGATCTCTCGGGCCGCCGGCTCGGTCTCGCCGCGCTCCAACAACTTGCGCGCCAGTGCGGCCTTCACGGTGATGGTGGTGAGGTTGTGGCCCAGCACGTCGTGCAGGTCGCGGGCGATCCGGCTGCGTTCGTCGGCCACCGCCAGGCGCGCCACCTCGTCCCTGGCCATTCGCAGCTCCCGAATGGCCCGCACGTTGCCCATCAGCGCAATCATCATCAGGGTGATCGACCCGAAGATGACTATCTCGCTCCACTGGACTCCCCGGTCGGACAGGCCGGTGTAGAGCGCCATCCCCGCCAGCGTGAGCCACAGCATGAGGAACGCCTGCCGAGTCGGGAGCGTTGCTGCCCCGGAAATCAGCACATACACCAGCACACCGATGGATTCGGGTCCGAGCACGCCGGTCAGGACGAGCCCGAGCGCCACCAACACCAACCACCACCGCAGCGACGGCACCGGACGCTGCCCGTGCGGCCACACCAGGAGATAGACGACGCAAAACAGCGCGAGCAGACCGAGCATGAGCACGCGGTAGACCAGCCCGTGCTGGGTATGCCACAGCGCGTAGGCATCAGGCGCCAGCCACAGCAGGAACGCGGCAGCGACGAGCCGCCAGACCCCCGGGCGCCGCATCCAGGGGGCTCGATGTTCAGGGTCGCGGTGCCAGCCCCACGGCTGACCCTCGCCGGTGAGCGCCCCGACGAGCGCCTGGGCCGGCTGCAACTGCTGTCTCACCCCGCTCACGCTAATCCGCCTCAGACCCGCTGGGTGTCACGACGAAACAACAGTGCCGCCCCGACGACGAAGATCGCGGCCCAGACGACCACGTTGGCGATGGCCGAGGGTGTGAACCCGGTTCCGGTCAACGGTTCCCGCGCCAGCTCGGCGATGCCGTAGGTGGGCACGAACTTGGAGATGGTGAGCAGTATTCCGCCGGTGATCGGGATGAAGAGGCCACCGCCGAACGCGAGAAACGCCAACGCCGGGCCGAGGATCTGCATCACATTCTCCGAGGGCAACAGGTAGCCCATGAACAGCCCGAACGCCGCGAACACCACCGAGGCGAGCCAGGCGATGAGCCTGCTGAAGATCCACACCCGCGTACTCACGTCGGCACCGGCAAACCCACCGACCACGAACACCACCACGATGGAGGCGAGTCCCAGCAACATGGCGTTGAGCATCTTGATGACGATGTAGGCCACCGGCTGCAGCGGGGTCAGCCGCAGCTGGCGGCTCCACCCGAGCGCGCGTTCTACCGACACCATCGCCCCACCGCTGGTGGTGGACAGTATCGCCCCGTACACCGCCATGCTCACCATGACGTAGCCGGTGATGTTGCCGTGCGGATAGGCGTAGTTGGTCTTGTAGTCACCCTGGGTGCCGAACAGCAGAAAGAACACCGGCGGCAGGATCAGCGCGAAGACGAGCGTTCGGCGGTTGCGGAGCATGCGGCGCAGCTCCATCCCCAGGAACGTGAGGTTGAAGCCACCCAGGGGTGGTACCCGGCGGTCGTCGCGGGTGGTCGTGGCTGCGGTGCTCATTTGGTGGACTCCAATACGGGGGCGGCGGTGTCGGAGGTGAGGGCGATGAAGGCGTCCTCCAGGTTCTTCGAGGTGACCTCCAAATCTCGGGCGTCGGTGGCGGTCAGCAGGTGGCGGGCAACGGTGTCGGAGTCCTTGGCGTGCAGAATGACCCGCTCACCCCTGATCTCCACGTCGTCGACGCCGGGGATGCGCAGCAGCTCGGTCTCGGTGGCGCCCGGCAGTGTTGCCGTGATGACCCGGCCGGCGGCCAGGTTGCGGACCTCCGCGGCGGATCCGTCGGCGACGACCCGGCCGTGGCTGATCAGCACCACGCGGTCGGCGTAGGCGTCGGCCTCCTCCAAGTAGTGGGTGGCGAACAGCACCGTGCGCCCGTCCTGGGCGTCGGTGCGGATGGCGTTCCAGAAGTCACGGCGACCCGTGACGTCCATGCCGGTGGTCGGCTCATCCAGCACGAGCAGGTCCGGGTCGGGCAGCAGCGCCATGGCGAAACGCAGGCGCTGCTGCTCGCCGCCGGAGCACTTGGCGACGCGGCGGTCCGCGATAGCGGTGATCCCCGCGCGTTCCAGGACCTCATCCACCGCCCGGGTGTGCGAGAACAGGCTCCGGGTCAGCTTCAGCGTCTCCACGACGGAGAGGTCCCTGAGCAGCCCGCCGGTCTGCATGACCGCCGAGATCCGGCCCGAGGAGATGGCGTGCTCCGGGGTGTTGCCGAACACGGTCACGGTGCCCGAGCTGGGTTTGCCGAGCCCGAGCATCATGTCGATGGTGGTGGTCTTGCCGGCGCCGTTGGGGCCGAGGAAGGCGACCACCTCCCCGGGGTTGATGGTCAAGGTGATGCCGTCCACGGCGCGGACCGAGCCAAAGTGCTTGTGCACGTTGTCCAGCGCGACGGCAGGCGGGGTTGTCTGTGTCATGAGATTAAGCATGCGGGGCTGCCCGCGGCCGCGACCGGTGCTGGCGTCACGATTGCGCGGTGACATCTGTCATGGTCCTACGATCCAGCCATGAATCCCCTCGCCCCGCTCGCCCGGTTCATCGGCACCAAGCGGTGGCTGATGATGATCTAGCCAATCATTCCCGGGATCGAACGATTTCTCGCGTGGCTCACCGGCGGTCGGTCAGTGTGCTGCGGATCGCGGGCCTGCCCGGTCTGCGGTTGACGGTGCTGGGCCGCAAGAGCGAACAACCACGCACCACCAACCTGCTGTGCGCGCCCTACGGGGGCGGGTTCATCGTCAACGGCTCGAACTGGGGCCACCCGAAGCACCCGGCGTGGACTGCGAGCTTGGCGGCGGCCGACACGGCAGAGGTGGTCTATCGGGGGCAGACGCTGAGGGTGCGGGTCACGCAGGCCACCGGCACCGATCGTGCCAGGTTGTGGCCCGTGCTGCTCGACGTGTGGCCTGGCTATCAGATGGAGCCCGAGCTTTCCGGCCGCGATTTCCAGGGTGTTCCTGCTGGAGCCGGTGCGGTCCTGATCTGCGTGCCTCTCAGAAGGGGCAGCCGTCGTCATCGGGCGGTGGTTCGCCGGTGCGGATGCGGATGTGGCGAATTCGAGTGAGGTCGATGCGGGCTTGCTGGCGGCGACGTTCGGCGCGGACTCGGGCGACTTTGTTCTCGGCGCGGGTGCGGCGCCGACGGCGGGGCCTGCTGCCGGGACCTGGATCGGTAATGTCGTCAGGGTTGATCCCGAGCAGGTCGAGGTAGCCGGTGGCCGGGCTGTGGTAGCGGTGCCCGGTAGGCGAGAGATAGTCGATGCTGCGGTCCGGATTGTGGCACTCGGCCCAGGTGCCGCTGTGTTTTATGCGGTGATGGGTGCGGCAATACGCCTTCATCCCGGCGGCAGTGGTCCTCCCACCATTGGCCGGATCACGGTGGTCGAAGGATTGGTCGTGATCGAGGTCGGCGTTCCAGGCCGGGGCGTCGCAGTGCGGCCATTGGCAGGTGCCACAAAGAATTCGAAGCCAGGCATCGAGGATGGCGTTGGGCCGGTAGACATAGGCCGAGTCCGGCAGCCCCGCGTTCGCCGCGCCAACGTCGACCGCGCCAACGTCGACCGTGTCAGCGGCAACCGTGTCAGCGGCAATAGCGCCGGCAACCGCTTCGGCGTCGTCACCGGTGGAGGCACCCGCCCACTCAGCCGAGGCCGCGGTCTCGGTGGCGGCGCCCGCCAGATTCTCGTCGGTGCCGTCGGCGGCCGCGTGGTCGGCGCGGTGGTAGTGGACGTCATCGGGAACGCGCACGTATTCGATGTCGGCGTTGTCGGCGAGAGTCCGGGCGTGCTCGGCGTCGATGAGGCCATATCCGTCGAGGTACGCCGATTCGTCGTCGGCTCCCTTGAGGGTGGAACCGAGCAGGATCACGTGGATCAGCGGTTTGCGGGCGGTGGACACGTTGCCCGATTGTTGAGAACAGTCATCGCGTCCACAGGCACAAGGGAGGTAGTCCAGTCCGTCGACCAACGCACCTAGTGTCGCGTGTTGTAAGTCTTCTTTTGGTTGGGTGAGGGTTTGGCGTGGCTGATGATCTGGTCGGCGTTCTTGGTCCAGGTGAACGGGTGGGCCCGGTCGTTCCAGCCGTCGATGTAGATCCCG
>JAABUW010010820.1_pt1 | contig 10041 bp, 13 predicted proteins | sample 5560081 | NCBI WGS metagenome assembly JAABUW01 (sample SAMN10711882, study PRJNA513363) | rock metagenome | isolation source: Antarctica rocks | place: Antarctica: Victoria Land, Knobhead sud | reverse complement strand
ATTACTCAGCTAAAACACAGCACACAAATATTGACTACTACAACCACCTGCATTAGCTCAGCAAAGACAGTGCATTTGCACAGCAGCAGTCTTCTCAGGACTCACTCTGAATCAAGCTGTATGCAGGCTGTGAAGTGTACCACAGCCTCATCAAATGTGCCAGCTGCAAATGCAGTGTTCCCTTTGGCCTTAATCTCAGCAGCCCTGCCCTGCGTCCAATCTCAGTTCAGTACAGACTCCTTCACTGTGCATGCAAAGTACCCTGAATATTGTCAGATACTGAGTGCAACAGCATACACATGCCACAGGTTGCTCTGCTGCCAGAGTGGTACGGCTCACCTTGTTTGCTAATCTCATAAAAGCAGGGTCATCTTGAACAAGACTGGGATTCTCAGCAACTGCACGCTGCAATGCACCCTGTATGCCACAATGTACATTGGTCTGTTGTCTGCAAGCCAAAAGCAGTGCAACAAAAACGGAAGCCTTGAATGGCCATTATACTTGTATTGCATACATGTTGATAGCAATTATGCTCACCCCATCATCATACTCAACATCACCCTCTTTGTCACTGTCGACATCTTGCACTAACGTTGCTCCTTCAGGTGCTGCCATGCTAGCCATGGCTCCCTTGCCTAGAAGGTGCGCATGAGCTTGCAGGAATTTCGGGACCTGCCTTGTGTATGACACCTGGCTTCCCTTTTTGGAACCCCCTGCAAGCAGGAAGAGTGAGTGCTAGGCTACCAAGCCAGTCGCTGTACACGCAGCGAAAACAAGTCATCAGCAGGCTGACCTGCTTCGCCACCTCCGGTCCTTCCGCCGCCTCCTCCACTTTTGCCACCACGCCCTGCGCTGAAGTGCTCTTCTCTATCCTGAGAACCAAAACCACCACCATACTGATCTTCTCGTTCCTCTCCACCGCCCCTTCCTTTTTCTCTACCACGACCCATGCCTCTACAGTTCTGCCGAACACTGATCCTATTCAGCGATTGTCCAGCTCCATCACCGTCTTGTAGAGAAACTTGTCATAGGGCAACCTTGTTGCCAGTGTGTGCTGTGCAGCGGCAAAACACACGACCAGGGCTGAGCTGTTGTCCACTGTAATTTTACTGTACGACCACCTAACAGACCGTTCACTGTAAGCAACCCGACAGTCACCAACAACAGTAATCAGAGATTTACAGACAGCGCACTGGGCAGTGCAAAACTTGTTCGTGTTTGCAGAAGACGAGCAATTTCGAGCTGTTGGAGAAGGTCTCGCGCGACGCCGTTGCACGGTCGTGAGATCGTGAAGTTCATCCGCTTCTCTTAGGCTTATTTTCGATGATCGGAAGTAGCCGTGTGTAAAGCTGGGCTCAAAAGCTGATTTATTTGCAACAGTGACGTGATCAGTGCTCTCTTAGGCGTTACACCATGTCGCAGACGCAGGCGCAACGACTGATAAGTGGGTATTGTCATGTCTGTCAATATTGAATTGTTGCAGTTTACATTCAATGACACGCCTCTGCATTTGCAGCTCGTCGAGGAACAACTGCAACGCTTTTTGATGCTTTGCCTGAGGTGAAATCGCTCGAAAGTTTCGACAGGTACATCTCTTCCTGTCACGCATCATGTCTTTCTCATTGCAAGCCTAATGTTGATGTACAAGTGGCTGCCTGTCTTTGCAGCATTCCTGCTTCATCTGTCACCTGGTCAACAGACGGGCAGTTGCTGGCGGCTGTTTCAGCAGACCAGGTGTCCATCACATGCTTCGGGGCATCACAGAAGGCAAGCAGAACCATCATTGAGCTGCGGTTATGGACATTAACTCCGCGCTTCATTTCAGGCACCATGACATGCTGCATTGTTTACAGGATTCGATCCTCAAGCTGCCCCAGATTGTGGCTGTGGCGTTTTCTCCTGGCAGCACACTCTTGCAGACCTTTCAGAGGCCACAGAAGGAAGCAGGCAATGCAGATAAAAACCTCAAGGTGACAATGCTGCACGGCTCACACACTTGATTCCCATTAGCTGCGCTGTATGCACTTGAGGGAGCACAACATGCTTACTGCGCATGTCACATTGTGCCTTTGTATGTTGATACACCTGTGACGGCAACTACAGGCTCCTCACTCTGTGTGATTCCTGCACTTGCTGTATACAGCATATTGCTTCCTCACACATTCTTGCATGGTGTAGTAAAAAGTCATGCCCACTGTTGGTGATCTGTCTGCGCAAGCTGTGCCTAATGGTGTGGCAGTCCATACACAGTTTTGGTGGACTGTGCAGCTACTTGATTTGGAATCTGGGGAAGCAGTGGTGCAGCTATACCAGAAAGGCATGAGCAAGGAGTCATGGCCGGCGTTGCAGCTGACCTCTGATGAGGCCTTGCTGGCACACATGGTCAACAACACCATCAACATCTACAAGACCAGGGCTTTTGCAGAAGGCAAGTCTGTACTTATATCCATGCATGCCTTGCCCCTCAAGCGCAAGTATTCCATGCATGTGTATCATCACTGTTGGTTGGAATGAGTTGTCCTGACAGCCTTGCATCTTCGCTACCTATAGAGCATTGAATGTCACACTTAATGTCATGATGCCGATTGAACTCTGCAGGCAGCTGTGCGTTATGCAAAGCCAAGCTGTCTGTTGTGCAGGAGTGCAGTACAAGCTACCACTGAAGAATGTGGGAGGCTTTGGCCTGTCCCCTGCAACTAACACTTCACAGCTGAAGCTAGCTGCTTGGGTGCCAGAGGGCAAAGGCGCTCCAGGTTTTGTCGGCATCTGGGATGTCAACTCCTTGGGCAAGTCTCAAGACGCCCCTGCACCAATTGCCAGGAGGAGCTTCTTCAGAGTAGGTTTCATACAGCAGGGTCTATCAACATGCAGCAAAACATTGCCTTTGGCCTGCATGTGCAACTCTGCGGCCACAGCCAAAGTGCCAAGTGAGTTGAAAAGTACCATTCACAACATTGCTCAGCTCAGAAGCTGTGTGTGTGTAATGTGTTGAGTTGCTCAAGTACAGTGTCTTGCAGGCGAATAGTGTGCAACTATACTGGAACTCCACTGGAACAGCACTACTGGCCATCACAGCTGCTGATGTTGATGTCACCAATCAGAGTTACTACGGGGAGCAGAAGATTCATTTCCTGTCTGCTGATGGCACCAATGATTGCTTAGTGCCCAATCTTAAGGTATGAAATCGAATTGAAAGACATTGTTGCATTTTGCAGCTTTTATAGCTCCCTTGCACAAACCACCAGTGCTTCCAGCACAGAGACCACGCCATGTACGGCTTCATTACCTCTGTTGGCTGGCCAAGCACTGTTCTGTTTGTCAATTTGACACGTACAATGTATGATTACAGGATGGGCCCATTCATGATGCTCAGTGGTCACCTGACGGCTGCTTCTTCATTGTGGTGGCAGGCTTCATGCCAGCCAAGACTGTGCTGTTTGATGCCAAGTGCAAGCCGGTGTTTGACCTGGGTATCGGACCCTACAACATCATCAAGTGGAACCCCCAGGCAAGTCCACTGTGTGCATACACGCTGGTGTTCAGCAATTAGCCAAACCTGTCTGGCAACCAGCTGCAGTTCATTCTACATTCTGTTCTGGCTGAGAGATGCGGCAAAAGCCAGCTTCAAGACCAGCATCAAACATGGCTTGCTGCTGAACAGGGACGCTTCCTGGCTCTGTGTGGATTTGGCAATCTGCCTGGCGACATAACCTTCCTGGACAAGAAAGCAGATGGCAAATGCAAAGTCATCAGCCAAGTCAGGTGCAGCACCTCCATTGCTGAAATTAGGGCTGTTTGACAGCATAAACTAGGAAGCAATTTGGGAAAACCTCCCAGGTCTATATGACAGGCACTTTTTCATGCTGTGCAATATGCTGCTTTTCCAGGCCCAGCCATTGTTGGCAGCTGCTTCAATTTTTCCCGACTTGAAAGTTGGTACATTATCCCCCAGTCAAGCAGTGAGGTACAGGACATGCAAGCAGCTCAACATCACAAGCCTATCAATGTTGTTTATAGTGGCTTCATCATGAAACATAGCGTGTAGAGAACCACACCCTGTGTATGTCCTACCTGGCATATATTCTTGAGTTTATTGCTTGAGAAAGAAACCTATCAGGTTGACTTGTGCATAATCTGGCCACCTTGACAGATAAAGTTTAATGCAGGAATGATGTGGCAGTGACATGTGACTGGGCTCCAGATGGGCGCCACTTCCTGACAGCCACTGTGGCGCCCCGCCTCAATGTTGACAATGGCTACCAGATATGGAGGTAACTGCTCAGCACTACCTCTCGTTGGGGAGCATTTAAACCGCAGCAATGTGGGATGTCCAGATGCATGTGGTGGTGTATCGGCACAGCCTTAGCGCCTAACATAGATTGCCTGTTTGATACTGAGCTTTGTCAAGTGTGCAGCTTGCAGCATTTTGGCTTTGAAGAATGCCTTCACAGCCTGTGAGAGCTGCAGTTTGGATGTCAGCATTTGCTTGTGATGTTCATGCTGCAGGGCCGATGTAGGCCGATTGATAGCAGTATCAAAGGACGATGCAAAGCAGCTGTGCCGTACAGGTATACTGGTGAGAAGATCCTGGACAAGCGTGTAGACAAAGGCCTGCTGGAGGCCAGCTGGCAGCCTGCCCCTGCTGGCACCTACCCAGACCTGCCCCAGTCACCGCGTGCCCAGGCCAGCAGTGCAGGCAGAGCCTCCACCTCTGCAGCACCCCCACAGAAGCAAGGTCATCTCCCATGCCTCACACATGCCTGCTCTGGGCTGGCTTTGCCATGGCTTGCATGCAATGTGTTGAAATGACTGAGCCAGTCTTTTGCAAATGATTCTTTTGCTTGCAACAATTGCCTAGGTGGCGGTCTCAACCATGCCTTGTGTTATGCTGTCAAAGCAGCCCACGTCACACTCGTTCTGGCTGCTAGTTGCCGCAGCATGCGTATAGTGATGCATTGGATCTGCTTCCAGATGCATCAACCTCACAACATGTCATGCGCAGGCTATGTGCCACCACATTCACGCAGAGGTGACGGCACATCCACTGCTTCATCTTTCAGCTTATCTGGTGACTCAAATGGGCCCGGGGGTAAGTTGGGGGTAGCAAGAGGGCGGGCCTTGCCACCTGGAGCTGCTCCTCCTGATACCAAAACTGCCTCCAAAAACTCCAAAAGGAGGTCAAAGAAAAAGGGTTCAGGAGCTGGTGCTGATGACGCAACAACACCAGATGATGCACCTGAGCCACATACCAATGGCACATCATCATCTGGTTAGTTTTAGACCTCATTTTCTTTGCAAAGCTCATTGTACAAGTGTGATGTGCTGGCATGTTTTGCAGCTTCTGCATCTGTATGGGCAAGAGCCGTTTGCAATTACAGGCACCTTGGACCACCATACTCAACTCAAGGTCTGGCATGCAGGTCTGGAAACATTAACAATCAATGGTGATTCAGCAAAAACTCAGGCAGCAGCTGACACCAGCAGTAATCAAGGGACTGATTCAGTAAAGAAAGTTCGGAATCTGCAAAAGAAGTTGAAACAGATTCAACAGCTGAAAGATAAGCGAGATGCAGGTGATGGAAGCGTCTTGACACCTGAACAAATGCAGAAGCTAGAAAGTGAGCCGTCAGTGACGTCAGAATTGCATCACCTTGAACAATGTCTATAGACGTGATAGACGTGGTCAAACAGTGTCAATCGCATTGTACCTTATTGATGCTGGTTTGCATTCCTATGTGCACGTGCAGACCTCATATATGATTGTATATACTGGACCAATGCGAGGCAGCTATGTCTGTTGTCAGTGTCTTTGCGCCAATGTCACTGGTGAGTCTTGAAGGTTATCTGCAATTTGGAACATAGGCCATACGCAATCATGTCTGACCTTGCATGCCCTAGAAGACCTTGCAGGACATCTTGCATTCACACGTTGACCCTGTTGCAGATCTGCTTGCTAACTCAAAACTATACATTCCAGCCAGAAACGCACACGTTCAATAAACACACATTCTGAGAGGGCGCAATCAACTGTTAACAAAGTTCACTGATACACAAAAGGCAGGAGAAATAAGCTCAAGGTCATCAAATGCAGTGTGGCTGCATCTGATATGTCATCCTGGGCCTCAACAAGCAGAATGAAACAAGGACATCAACATGAATAAGAAAAGAAAAGAAAAGGTTACGCTTTTCAGCGATCATAACTGGAGCCTCCTTATAAGGCGGCAGCCCGGAGCTTCAACATGAATACAGTACGCATCCATTTAGCACTCATCAGCATCATAATCATCCTCTTCTACAAGCAAGTCAGACTGCTTGGGAGGCATTGAACCAGCAGTCAGGCTATCTGCTGGTGCTGCCAAGGGCTGTGTTGATAATGGAGTTGATTGCTGCATGCTTGGTTCAGGAACAGCTGACATGCTGAGGTCATGGTCTGCTGTGTTGGGCACCACAGACACTTGCACGATTGCTGTGAGCAGCGCTTGTGCGGGTGCCACACTGTTATGTGAGGTTCTGTCTGCAGCTGTTTGTCCAGACCCTTGTGCTTGCAGTTCCATTGAGTCGGATGCAGCAGGTTCGGCTTTAGCAATTGCATCCATCAGGGTCTTATCAGCCTCAGAAGTTGCAGTATGCTGAGCATGCACAGCTGCAGCATCTTCTTCTTGTTCTTCTTTCAAGTGTACTTGCCTGCTGTCGTCTGCACTGATACGTAGTGAACCTCTGCCCCGAGTTCTGCCCCTACCTCTGCCTCGGACTGCTTTGCCACCAGCAGGCGGGCTACCTGGAGACAGCTGTGGTCCAGATGAACTACTTGTCAAGTCGGCTTCAACCCTGCAAAAGCCGCGTTCAGGCTATGTAAATTCTGGGCTTCACAGACACTCACAAGCTGATTGGTTACCTTGGCTTCTTTGCAGGCATGTCCGGCTCAACATAGTTAGGCACAGACGCAAACTTTTCCGCTAGGAAGTCCATTTTACCATTGGAGGTCACAAAAGCCTTGCTGCAGTCAAAACACCACAGCTATGTTTCTCCTGTATGATCAGATCAACCCAAAGTACAAGCCTGCGACACATGGTTCCTGACTACAAAAGATGCATCTTACAGGTGGCTTGGCGTTGCTGTCCGAGCGTGACCGCCAGTCGCTACTGCCGCAGTTCCTTCACACAGCTTGCTAAGGAACAACTCCATTGCTCGGGCTGCAACACACGTGCCGGTCCTGTGTGCGTTCAGATAAGAAGAATTGTTTGGCTGGGCTTGAGCATAACGTACACATCAATACAGGAGCTCCTTGCGCTATCTTGCCAACATCTTCGTCTGTCTGCATAACTTTCTTGATCCTCCCTGCCAGTGGCTTGGACTTTACGCTCTTCAGGCCTTTACTCATGTTGCTACACGCTGCTACCAGATAAGGTCTGCCTAGATGGCTGAATGGCTAAATGAGTCAGGACAATGTCTGGGACAATGTGGTTCAGGTTCGGGAAATGTCGAGCTTAGTCAATGATGAGGTGATCTTGCAGCGTTTGACGACATCGTACAGCTGTGGAACTGATACACCTTGCAAAAGACCAGGCGTAGGCCCGCAGTTGTGTTCAAGGCCGGTAGGCTTACGGCTGGTATAGGAGCTCGACAGCAACTGCGATTTGCACTCAGCTACTTCCGCTCAACAGAGATCGTTGTTTGAACGAACGCAACTTGTACTTATGAAACGTAGAAGCAAACAGCTTCAAAGCACAGATGGAAAAGCAGAAGAAAGTGTAAAAGACGACCACAGCTCATCAGCTGAAAAGCCAGCTAAAAGGAATCGCTCTGCTTACAAGTCAGCAAAGAGGATAGGTGGAAATGTCTACAAAGCTTGTGGATGTGCAATGCCATGGTGGCAATGCCTGCTTGCTTGGGCCGCGGTTGTAGGCTTGTTTTTTGCGGTACGCCTAGTTTTGCACTTCTCATGGCACAAGACTGTTGTTCAGTACCAACGACGTTCAGTGCCAATCAAAAAAGTGTTGTGCTACAGGCCAAAAATGCAAGGGAAAAGTACTCTGCCAAGGACTGGGTCAGGCCTGGAAAAGTGCTGCTTGACGAAGGGCTGCGTCCCAAGCATCCAGTTGTTGTGGTGCCTGGTGAGTCAGGGTACCCATGAGTGCACTCAGCTGTGAGTGTTGCTAGTCCAGAGAAGTGACTGAGCATCCCTAGATGCATCTTTGCACAGGCTTTGTGACGTCTGGACTGGAGCTCTGGCAAGGTCACAAATGTGCAGAAGATTACTTCAGGTGTGCTACTTTCTTCTCACACAACCAGAGTGTGGTACTGTCAGACCTCTTGACTGCTGTTTAGCGTCCGTCAAACAGGAGTGTGGTGCTGAATTGTATTACAGAGCTCAATAGCTGAGTTTGAACATCTGTGTTGGAATGCACAGCTAGTGCAACGTGCCATGTGACATGCCATTGATGTTGGTTGGCATGTTTGTGACAGGGAACGCATTTGGGGCAGCCTGACCATGACACAGAGCTTCTATCAGAACACTTCATGCTGGTTTGAGCATATGCAGCTTGACGAGAAGACTGGCATGGATCCTGAAGATAGGGCAATCAGACTCAGGGCAGCAGAAGGCTTGGAAGCTGTGGACTTCTTCATGCCTGGTTATCATGTGTGGGCCAAGCTGATTGAATCCCTTGGAGATTTTGGCTATGACTCCAATAATTTGGTGAGTCGATAATGATGACCGGCATTGATTTTGCCTGCCAGTCATGCCTCATGGCTGATTTCTTGTCAAGAAGCTGCTTGTGGTGAATCTGTGGAATCCTTTGGTTAATGCAATGCTTCTTTGTGGCAATAGGTAGGTGTCACATATGACTGGCGGCTGGCTGTGCCTTTGCTAGAGCAAAGAGATGGCTATTTCACCAAGCTCAAAGCTGCAATAGAGGGTACTCACAAGCTTCACAAGCAGAAGGTCTGCCACGCTAATTGCTGCATGCAAACTCGTGTCATAAGCATTCATGGTGTTGCTGTACACATGTTATTGTGTTCAGCTTTGTTTTGAAGCCTGTTGCAGTAGTTTATGTTTGTATGCCAATATGTTGATACGGAGCCTGTCTTCTTGCACAATTCAAGCCCTAATTTCATGCTTGTCAGGACTGGACACAATGAGATAGCTATTCATGCTTGTAAGGACTGGACACAATGAGAAAGCTTCATGTTCCTTTCATATGCAAGCAGATCCTGTCTCATGCATGCAAAGTAATGATGTAATTGATGACAGGTTGTAGTTCTGTCGCACTCGTGGGGCGACAATGTGTTCCGCAACTTTATGAGGTGGGCAGAGAATGAACAGTCTGGCTGGTGCGAGAAGCATCTGGAAGCATATGTCAATATTGCTGGACCTGTGCTGGGTGTTCCCAAGGCTGTTACAGCTTGTCTTTCTGGTCAGCCTCCCCATCCATGCTTCACTGTTGTATGATACACCTTGTTTCAGGCTTGACATGTTTCACTGTTAGCCAGCACCAAAAGCTGGCTCAGTGTCTTGTTCAGCTGCACATGCTTAGATTGCTTGCACCACGCATGAGTCCACAAGGGAATAAGCATTGTGGTAAACAAGCATGAGGCAAACAGTGTATGTAGTATCAGGTAAAACATATAGAGGTGTGTGTTACATGTGTTACATATGTGTGTTACACGCTGAATACAAACATAAACCTGTATGAGTGCTGGCTTGCCGCACTTGATGAATTGAAGATTGCATGAATGCAAGCGTGAATGAAAGCATGAGGGAGTGAATGGTGCACAGGTGAGATGAGGGATACAGCCCAGCTAGGCTCCCTACCTGCCATCATGGTAGAGCGGGTGATGCCGCGCACCACACGTTCCCGCCTTTTCCGATCCTGGGGTAGCCTTATTGGTATGCTGCCGGTGGGAGGGCCCAACATCTGGGGCAATGGAACCTGGGCACCTGACGACACGCCTGCAATGCGTGCAGCAAATGAATCACATGGGTGTGTCTCTAAGTTGGTGTGTTGCAAGCCCTGTTCTTGGACAGCTCAATTCTTTTGT
>JAABUW010010818.1_pt1 | contig 10042 bp, 7 predicted proteins | sample 5560081 | NCBI WGS metagenome assembly JAABUW01 (sample SAMN10711882, study PRJNA513363) | rock metagenome | isolation source: Antarctica rocks | place: Antarctica: Victoria Land, Knobhead sud | reverse complement strand
TATATAGGTATAATACGTAAATACTAGCGAGTTTTAATATTTCCCTGTAAAATATTACTACCTAGTTAGGTAAGTATACTTCCTAAAGTTAATTTCAAGGATATTCTATTATAGTAAAGAGAGAGAGATATATATATATAAGATAAAGATAAAGAAAAGGTTATATAAGATAATAAAAGATAGAATAAGATATATATAAAGGATATATAAAGTAAATAGGATATATAGGAAGGAAAAAGAAAAGTTCTATTATATAATATATATTACTTAGTAGTAAAACCTTAAAATGTCATAGTACTATTAAGATCTTAGGTGAGGCATAGCTAAGAGAAAAGGAAGTTGTACGGCATAAGCAAAAGGGATATACATAAAAGCCATCGAGGAATTTATACGAGAAGCCTGAGCTACGTTAATACTTGGGCGACAGGCGTCATCGCGAAGGGGTATGGTATCAGACGGAGAGTAGAGACAGGGTGAGTCTGATCGTGGGTCGGGAAGAGGGCGAAGCAGATGAGGTAGAGCGCCCATGGATTAGCCATTGATACAAACTCCAGTCGAGAAGGATCCGAGAGAATCGCAGTGAAAGATAAAACGAAAAGGTGAAAAGCAGAGCTTCGACCAATCTTCTCCCAACGAGTCTGCTTGTTCTATTTATGGCATGTCTTTAGATAAACATCGAATCCATTCCGGTTGCTATGTCCAAGATACCAATTGCATCTGAAGCGAGGACACGAATACCTAATCATATGCGGATCTTTGCTTCTGTCATCTTTTGCTGCAAGGTCCATCATGTCGCACAGCCAAGCATCAATATCGTGTCCGTGATTCCATAATCGTGTCTGGTAAACCTATACATAATGCGCCAAATCTCAATAAACCCTCCTCCTACTCAAACTCCCTTCGCAAGCCACAAATTCCTCCCCATAAACATCCATATCCCCAACCCTACCGCCACTAGCATCCCACTTCTCAATCCCCCTCCCTACTCCCTCACCAACATCGCCACCACCGCCACCACATCCACCATCTCCATCTCCAACCTCCCTCCTCCACTCCCAACCCTCGAAACAAGCACCCCCAATGTCAAAACGCTACCACGGCTTCTTCGGCATCTACGCCCACCTCTTCGCCGTCGTCATCAGTCTTTTCGGACTCGTATTCGAAATCTTTGAGCACCTTTAGCATTTGTCACTTTGCACCATCACTAAAGGGCCGTCAGTGGAAAGATTGAGATGAGGGATTGACTTAGCGATTGAAAGGACATTATGAAACTAGGCGTCAGCCAATCTGTTCCTTGGACCAGATATCAGTGCTGTAGTAGAGGAGAATGCGTATATCATGCATCTGGTCTTGGGTGACTTACCTTTCTAGCATATTGGCAAAAGATTGCAACGTCTGTGATGAAGCAATCATCCATTCTCCATAAGTCCATCTGGCTTTGACAATTTCCCATACCGCAACGGCTCGATCCAGCACCACATCGATGGGAGCCGAATTAGATCTTGTTGCAGTAAATGTGAGCACAAGGTATTTCGATTCGTCTTCGCCACCTCAAAGCTTGACGATATGCCAATTAGTGATCTTTTCAATATGGCAGGGTGCTGGAGTGGCATTCTTGCCCTGACACCCAAGCCACAAGAAACGTGTATTAGAGAACCTACAAGCAATGTATGTTAGATGAGGACAAAGGCTATTCGTCTCCCACGCATACATCAAGCATACCAATAACTCAGATATTGCGCCTGTGTGGCCAGCATAGGATATATATCTGTGACGCTGCGAACGATATAACCAGTAACCAACGATAAATTGCATTCCATGGGGGTATCATATTCTAGCGGTCCGAACGCTCATGACAATATCAAAATCAAAAACCGTGCACCCAACATGGGATATGGGAGGACTCCAAGACCCTCATCATTTCGCTATACCAATTCAATGACAGCGCTCATTGTACGCAATGTCTCGCCAGCAGTCGTACGTTGTCCACAAAGCCTTTGACCAGCTTCTCATATTCGTTGGGCTCCTGGTTCCCAACCAATTGACCTTGTCTGCGAACCTCCTCGCTCGACACTTCGATCTCGAGTTCGTGTGTTCTGGCCTTGTTTTCGGGCTAGTATATCATGTTAGTACGAATTATCTCCCAACAAGTGAGATGGTAACTTGGGTCGCAACTTACTTCGGTCGACGTAACTTGAGTCAGATCGATCTGATACTGCAAATGTTTGTAGCTCACACGATCCTTCTTTCTATCCCCTTTAGTATCGCGCTGTTCCATGGCTACCAACTCGTTCATATCGCCATTAAAATCCATTTCAATATTCACACTGATTCGCCAGTCGAATAGGGTGCGAGGGCAGTAGACATGGATGTCTGCCACAGGCGTTTTGATGATTTTGGCGAGTATCTCTCCAGTCTTGTCATCTGTAGTGATACGAACTTTAGGCTGTTTTTTGCCTTGGGCAAGAGTAGATGGAAGCTGCATGGTGCCCTGTTGGGAAAGCCCGTACTGCGTGTCGGTTTCATGAGTGTGTTTATAGCTCATAGGAATACGGGGCTTGCGTGAAGGGACTGTGCCTGCTTTAGGACCTTGGGAAAGCAGGAAGGCATTGTTCAGGAACTTGTTGAGGGTGGAGTGTTGTTGCTGTGCAATGTTAATTGATCGGTATCAAATAAAAGTGAAGATTTAGGGTGAAGGCTGACCTGTGTCATAGAGCTCTCGAAACGAGTCTTGATGTTCGGATCCGAACGGCTGATCACACACTCACTTTCGACGGGTAACCGAATACGATCGTTGGTATTATTGTCAATAATTCGGCCGATCTTGGCTTCAATTTCAAAAATGGCGCCTAGACCCCGTCCACCACCAGCAGGCGCAACACCCACTTTATCATCCATGACAACGTTGAGGAATAAGAAATCCGATACGAGTCGTATTACTTCATCCAATGGCTCGACATTGGCAATATTGTACTCCCAAGGCCCCAAGAGTCCATCACTCGTAGGTATCAACTGGGTGTTGGATACGGGCAATCCATTTATTGGTGGTGTTTGATTGTTGGATGCTAAAATTCCGTTCGCTTGACGGCGAAATCCTGCTGCTGCTGCTGCATATGACGCTTGTGCCGCCGGTGGGCCTTGGCGGACCCCTTTACGATTATTTTCAAAAAGATCTTTAGTCCTTTGTGGCCCACGGACAGACTGAGCAAAGATAGGGACATCTTCGTAGCGAGAAACTCTAGGCAAGTAACTTATCTTTGGTTGAGATAACGGCTCCTGGGTCGGTGCTGGATCGGCGCGGTGTTGCCGCTGGTCGAGACGAGGTTTCTTCTTTGCAGGTCGAAAGAGCAAGTGATCATCATTTCCAGGGGCTTCGGTTTCTGAGGGCTCCTGAATTGGCCGTTTTGCCTGTTTCTTTCCACGGGGAATTTTCTGACCTTGCGGTAACGGGGCGTTGATGAGGCCGTTAGATGTCTTGAGGGCTGCCTGTTTGAATGATGAGACCGTCTCAGGTTGTGAAGGGAGTCGTGGAAGCGAATTTGATGCTGCTTGATCAGGGCCTGTAGAGGCAGCAGTCTGAGGAGGTGGGGCTGTTATCATGGTTTCGGATGTCGTCGGTGTAGAGACTTGAAATGGCTTTGACGAATGACTCATCGAGTGTTGAAAGACTTGATCAGATGCCGAAGACGAGTGAGTCTGTGATGGTTGATTCGCAGGTTTGTGATCCAGGACTTCAATATCGCTATCTTGCTCTTTGTTGCAAGGGCTTTTCGTCTGTGAAGAGCGATACGCTCTCTCTGACGTTTCACTTAAGGGTTCCGCATTGAGCAGGCCACTCAAGCCGACCGACCGAGATGGGGTCCGCATCAAGTTGGGCTCGCTTAGTCTTCCGAAATCGGACGTTTCTGGTTCAGTGTTACGCTTAGCAGGTGTGACATGTCCGGTCCATCTGGACGAAGGATCGGGTGGGGTTTTGGTTGAAATCATTCGATGGATATCGGGAGGAGTGGTTAGCCTTGTCTTGGGGCTAACGCTAAGGCTCCTCTCTCGTTCCCGAGAACCAATGTGCTCGTGTATGCTAGACCGCGCTTCTCGATACGCGGAAGGCGATACACGATTGGCTGCCGAGAAGCTCGGGGTCTCATGCTGGCTAGCAGTCCCTCCCGAAAGGCTTCTCTGATGATTGTATGCTCCTGGGGACTCCCAGTGAATGTTGAGACTTGGCCTGTTGTAAGTGGAAGGCGGTCCCAAAGGTGTGCCCGGCTGACTGGTATATTGCTGACCGCTTTGAGGCTGGGACAACGGTCGTGAATTCATATTCGATGGTTGCGGAGATTCCCGCAAGATAATTGAAGAGTGTTGGGTAGAACTCGGAGTGGGTATAGAGTGAGAGGACGTTGGGCGTTGGAAGGTAGAGTAGGCACCGTTACTACCTGGCGTACTCGCAGTCGGAGTCTGACTGAGTGGTGTCGATTGGCCAAACGATCGGCCGCTCGGAGGGCCATTCGCTGAAGTTCCTTCGCGTTGTGAGTAGTAAGGAGCTTGCTGACCGTAATGAGGGCTCTGATTCGGAGCTTGAGCAGGTGGGTATTGCCCATTGTTCAAGCCAAACGAAGATGCGCGTTGATACGGCGAACGAAGATTGTCCTTAGGGGATGCAGTAGTGAAGTGGGTGCCGTTGTGTGATGGCGTCTGCAACGGCGACGGCTGTGGGGGTCTAGCATCGCGGCGATTGTCGTATGCTGGAGCCTGCGTACTGGGGAATCCCGCTGGGCCCGGTCGGAACTCTTGTTTCGCGGGAGCTGGTATTGACTGCTTTCGGGTTGGGGGCGTGTCCTCCGAATCGATTATGGATCTAATATCCATAGCTGTTGTACAATGTAGCTGTCCCAATTGTTCAACTCTTTTCAGATCGCCAAGTACCAAATCAATGGTTGACCCAACGTGTTTCAATCGCAGCAGGTTCAATTCGCAATTCCGTCCCCTGCTTTGGCCGACTGTGCTCCTGGAGACGCTTTACGATAATATTTCTCTGGAGGCGTGTGGTGAAGGGAGAAGACGTCCTCCAAGCTCCACAGCTGTCTCCACTGTACAAAGTCCGCTACAACCCGCGGCGCGAGATGGTCTCTCGTATGACTGCGCTCAGGCAACGAGTTCACACCCCAGGAACCAGCTGACACCGAGTCGCAGATAGTGGATATAGGTTTTATTTTGTTGCGCAGCTCATTCGTGAGAGGTCCTGTGGGCTTCGCGCACGACAGCTGGCATGGCTAGAGAAGAAACAATCAAGAAGTAAAGATGAATGTAAAAGCTAGGAGAGAATGTTAAACGGCGTCTCTTGTCTCCATCTTGAACGCGTGACGGACGTTGGAGCATGAAGGGCTCCAAAGAATCCTCTGGACGCCGTTGCTCAGATCTATACGAATTTGTACTAGCCTAGAAGCTGCGCCAAGCCTTGGAATAACGTACGGAGAGTTTACGTGACGCTCTTGCCTTGCCTGACAAACTCGACAGCAAGACACTGCCTCAGCTCCATCACCATCGGTTCCTCCGCTTTCTCACCAGCGTCAGGTCCTTCACTTACAAATTTGTCTTTCAGAAAACGTGTTGAAGCTAATTTGAGCTTGCATACTTTCTCACCCCACGCTCGTCGGAGTCGTCTTCGTCAGCTGAAACTCGAGAGCACCTTCATCATCATCGTGTTCGCTAGCTTCTCCTCAAAAACATGGTGGGCCTAGCATCAGCGGCTGGAGTGGTGGGCTTCCTATCCGAGCCGGATCGTGAGCTCCAAATCTTCGCTCTCAGGAAACTCAATGAAGAGATAGACTCGCTATGGACAGAGGTGGTGGCGTCGATCGGAGAAGTCGAAGCTCTCTATGAAGATTCCCAATTCCCAGAGCGTGAGCTCGCCGCCCTCGTTGCATCAAAGGTCTACTATAATCTGCAAGAATACGACGAGAGTATGGTGTTTGCCCTCGGGGCAGGAAAATTATTCGACTTGGACCACGAAGGGGAATACGAAGATACTATCATCTCCAAATGTGTCGACACCTATATAGCTCGCGCTGATACTCCTGCGAGTGGCTCGAGTCAGCCATCATCCCAGCTAAACACCGCATTCCCATCTACAGCCAACGGCGCTTCCAGTACCTCGGCAAGCCTGGCCTCTCCGACAATGCCCTTTTCTCAAGCCACTTTACCATCCAAGTCCCTGCTCTCACGCCAAGACAGCACCACCACTCTCGATCCGTCATTGCAGGGCGGCAACGCTGCTGCTCTAGGAGCACCACCATTCGCTCAGCAACACGATATCCAGCGACCCTTGCAAGGTATAATAGACCAATTGTTCGAGCGGTGCTTCCGTGAAAAGCGGTATCGACAGGTCGTTGGTATTGCTGTAGAAGCCAAAAATTTCGAGGTCATTCGACGAGCAATCTCCCGAGCTAGTGAAGACGAGAAAGGACATAAGTCCAACGGCGTTGCACAAGCTGAGGAGCTTCTGGAATATCTGTTGGGAATATGCATGGATGTAGTCCAGGAGCGTAGCCTCAGGCAGCAAGTAAGCACACTGAGGTCTAATTATTTGGAATGAAATTAGGCTGACATCATATGCTTGTAGTTGCTACAGCTCATCCTCGAGCTACTACGCGAAGTTCCATATCCTGATATGTTCTCCATCGCAAAATGCATAGTATACCTGAATGAGCATGCGATGGCCTCGAAACTGCTTATTGACCTTGTTGAGACTGATGGCCCGCCACGTCTGGCTGAAGCATATCAGATCGCCTTCGATCTCGTAGACAATAGCTCACAGCAATTCTTAGGAGACGTCATCGAAGGCCTACCACCAGATACGGAGCCATCGAATTCGATCCATGGTGAAGACAATGCCCAAGAGCCAGACCCGCTTGACCAAGAAACGTACCCTCCAGGTGTCCATAAAGATCCCCCGCCTCTCACTCGAGAGACGAAGTATGCTTTCGAGTCGATAAAGGACATCCTAGCGGGCACAAAATCCATACAAATCAACCTCGAATTTTTGTACAGAAACAACCACGCAGATGTCGCAGTACTTAACAAGCTTAAAGACAGTCTAGAAGCCCGAAACTCAATCTTCCATACTGCAGTCACGTTGTCATGTGGTTTCATGAACGCGGGGACTATGAATGCCAACTTCTTTCGCGACAACTTGGAATGGTTGGGGAAAGCAGTCAATTGGTCAAAGTTTACTGCTACCGCTGCACTCGGAGTCATCCATCGCGGTGATCTTGGTAATGGGCAGGCACTGCTGAAGCCATACCTACCAAAGGATACAATAGAGGGGGCAAACTCGGGGTCTGTCTACAGCCAGGGAGGCTCTTTATATGCTTTGGGGTTGATATACGCCAATCACGAAACGTTAGCTCTGAGAGTTATTCGAGATCACTTCAAGAAAGCCACGGAAGAAGTGGTTCAGCACGGAGGTGCTCTTGGCTTAGGTTGTGCTGGCATGGCGACTGGTGACGAAGCTATATACGAAGATCTCAAGGCTGTTCTATACACAGACTCCGCTCTAAATGGAGAGGCTGTAGGCATTGCCATGGGACTGATCATGCTGGGAACGGGGAACATCAAAGCACTCGAGGATATGATTCAGTATGCTCACGACACGCAGCACGAGAAGATCGTTCGCGGTCTTGGTTTAGGGATGGCTCTCATCATGTATAATCGACAAGAAGGCGCTGACGAGCTGGTGAACGGATTACTGGACGATCCGGATCCAATTCTCCGGTATGGAGGAATTCAAGCCCTCGCAATGGCGTATTGCGGTACTGGCAGCAACAAGGCTGTTCGCAAGCTTCTTCATGTGGCTGTCAGCGATGTCAGTGACGACGTTCGAAGATATGCCGTAATGAGTCTAGGCTTCATTCTTTTCAGGAAGCCCAAAAGTGTTCCGCGAATGGTTGAGCTGCTATCGGAATCCTACAATCCACACGTACGGTATGGTGCGGCCATGGCCTTGGGAATATCATGCGCAGGTACAGGCCTAGATGAAGCGATTGACCTCCTGGAGCCTATGATCAAAGACCCAACCGACTTTGTACGACAAGGAGCGCTCATCGCACTCTCTATGATTATGGTCCAACAGAACGAAGCCATGAATCCCAAGGTTGGCACCATTCGCAAAACGTTACAGAAAGCCATTGGCGACCGTCATGAAGATGCTATGACCAAATTCGGTAGTGCCATATCGCTTGGTATCATCGACGCTGGAGGACGAAACTGTACAATCAGCCTACAAACACAGACCGGTAATTTGAACATGGCTGGTATAGTTGGAATGGCAGTCTTCACACAGTACTGGTATTGGTTTCCTTTGACGCACTTCCTGTGTCTCAGCTTCACCCCAACGTCCGTCATTGGATTAGATAAAGATTTGGACGTCCCAAAGTTCAAATTTTATAGTGCCACGCGACCAAGTCTGTTCGACTATCCCCCAGAGCAAGAGGCCAAGACTGAAGACGCTCCCGAGAAAGTCAAGACTGCTGTCTTATCCACAACTGCCCAAGCGAAGCGACGTGCTCAGAAAAAAGAGAAGCAGCAAAGGCGCGAAAGCATGGATATCGACCAAACACCCACGGCGCTTAAGAGGGTCGAAACCGGCGATAAAATGGAGACAGATGAGCCAAATGTGAAAGCGGAGGCAGAGAAAGAAGGAGAGAAGTCCGACAGTGATAAGAAAGATGGGGAAGAAGCTAAGGAAACGGATAAGCCCGAGAGTCTGAGGAAGAAGATGGAAAAGGAAAAGGTGGGTTATAGCATCGAAAACATGACCAGGGTTCTTCCGGCTCAGCTCAAGTTTGTGAGCTTTCCAGACAGCCGGTACAAGCCGGTTAAAAAGCCAACTGGTGGTGTCATATTACTGCACGACAACACTCCCTCAGAGCCTAAGACTCTGTTGGAGATGAAAAGAAAAAGACCTACGCAAGCAGCTGCAGCCCCTGAGTCCATCCAAGAACAGGGGGCTGCTGCTCTCGCTCAAGGTCAGACAGTGAGGAATGGCGCCACTGGTGCGGCAGAGGCAGCCGGTGTACTGACCGCTATCGATGAAGGAGCTGAAGGGGAAGAAGATGCCGAATTACCGCGTGCATTCGAATACCATTCCGATGAAGATCGATCACCAGATGCAGACCCTTCAGAGGACTAAAGAAGGGCTCTTCGTCTCTGTCTTACTACTAAATTTTGACTGGTGGTTTGCATAGCGTGGAGGATTGATATCCATGCAAAGTGTGCATATGTAACATAGTTAGCCATAGTATTAATTTCGTCGCTCACCCGTGTTTACATATGCTCAATGGGTCTTAGCGTCTCCCACTCCGTTGAAGCCTTCAACTTTCAACTCGACCAAATTAAGTGGATACATCCATCATCGCGCATGAACTGACTCGTTCTCCTTCCAATGTCGACGCTATCCCCACAAGACATCAAGACTCTCGAACAGACTCGCCAACGCCTATCTCAACTCACCAACTCCCTCCTATCTCTTCAGCAACAAATCCTCAACTCGGATCCTCTACCACCATGGTAAGCTCAACAACCAAGCTCCCCAACATACAAGTCCTGACCTCCCCGTCCTCGACTGTTGACGCCATGGCCGTGTAGTAAGCTAATGCACTCAGGTCCTCCCTCCACACCGCCTCGCAAGTAATATCCCAAAACCTCTCCAATGTCACCGAGCTCCTAGACACCCACGCGCATCTCCTCCCCTCCCTAGTCGCCTACCCCCTTCCCACCTTCCCCGGCCGTGAACAGGAAAACATCCTCCATGCCCTCCTACGCAAGAAGCTAGAACCCAATGTCGAAGACTGGGTCGAGCAAGGCCGCACTGCGGGCGTGCAGGCTACGACTCATGATCCGAATCGCGCGCGTGAGATCAGGGAGGTGTGGGAGTGGGCGGGCATGGCGGCTAATGAGGAGGCGAGGAGGCATGATTGGGATGAGGCTGAGTTCACGCTTGAGGAGAGAGAGGGGGGTGTGGAGAATGTGGTTACGGGGTTGAGGG
>JAABUW010010816.1_pt1 | contig 10043 bp, 10 predicted proteins | sample 5560081 | NCBI WGS metagenome assembly JAABUW01 (sample SAMN10711882, study PRJNA513363) | rock metagenome | isolation source: Antarctica rocks | place: Antarctica: Victoria Land, Knobhead sud | reverse complement strand
TATTTTACTCGGGTTCGGCCAGCTTCTGGGGTGCCCTTGACAGCCACAAGCTCTTCGTCGCGCGACTCCACCGACCAGGTATACCTTTCGCCGAATGCTTTGTCAGCCGCTAACGAACTATAGTCACAATTCAGGATGGCCGTTGCTATTCGCGACCATCATTGCCCAGTGAGCGAGCACGATTTCACGTATTGTCATGCCTCGCATATCGTCCCCTACAGCCGAGAGGACGTAAGTCCGAGTTCAAATTCTGCTAGTTGAGAGCAAAGCATCGCTGACGGATGCAGGTCTACGAGCAAGTTGATGGCGACGAAAGCGATATGTTCCACCCAAAAGCCGGCCTCTTCCTCGACAGAAGTCTTCATAGCTTCTATGATGCTCTCTTGTGGTCCCTGTACCGTAAGGTAAGGATTGCTTGACCCTACATCGCATTGGGGGGCTAATACTCATTCAAAAGGGTGACACGTTCTACGTTCACTACTTTAATGCATCTAACGACTGGGAGCGTTCACTCAACGGCAAGGCTCTACCCCCTTCGATATTCCGGGGAGACCCATCCGACAGCCCTGATCCAGCTTTGGTCGCTTGGCATTATCTTCAAACCGTTCAAGCGCGCATCAGGGGGTTTTCGTGCGGACTGAGTGCCGATGCGTAATTGTTGTTATTTCGATGCGGCTTCACAGAATAGCTGTCTCACGTTGCACTGGTTTTTCGCTTTTACATCGTTGACGTTCTCCCCTGATGACCTGTATGATATGTACCGAGAACCTGAATTGATTGTACGAACTCTCAAGGCGGTGTGCAGTATAGTTGATGAGGGAAGACGACGGCAATCACAATTGGACTGACATCATCGAACGACAGCTTAGTCCATGATTACACGCAGATTTTAGGAGACTCAGTCATAGCCTTAGAGTCATGCGCCTGACGCGCGATGCCAGCACGGTTCTCCTTTCGTTTTGTTCATTTTGGATATTTATTCATGCGAAATCGATCAGCACAACAAGTCATGAGCTTTAAAGCGGGATTGAGACTGCGGAACCGGGTTGCGAAATTCCGCTTCTGGAGCATGCGAGAGACCTGAGCGGCCGCCTGTGTGGACACAAAAAGCCTGAAACTTGCATCGGGGGGTAGCATTTCCCGTGTTTCTGGCCCAAAAAGGGGACCATCGATACATCCAAATGGATCGATCCCCAAAACGGACTTATGCTGTGTGGCTTGTGAGAGGTTCAGACGGAACGCCGGGAGACAGGGCAATTGCTATTGGCGGATTGCAGTATAGGTTTTCAGGGTTTGAATGGGCGCCAAGGAGTCAGGATCATGCAATTTAGGGTTGTCAATATCGATGTCGATATGTTCAGGTCCCCAGTTATAGGTGTTATCGCGCCCTTCCAGCCGCATTCGAGACCTTCTCCGGCGATGTTGTTGCGACCAGACGGATACGTGATCACTAGCGTCGCCCGAAGAGACTTAGAGAGTTCTGGACATGATGTCGAAGTGCAGATGAACCGAGGCTGTTCCTAGGAGCAGCTCGACAAGGATTGCCGATGATCGCTTGAAGGAGCATGGAGCCAATCGCACGCGTCTTCTCTCATATATCACTATCTTGAGATCTTGAAAGATGCCTACCGCCGTCGAAGGATAAATGACTTGTCAGGAGGAATTGATGTCGGATAGTTTGCTGGTGTACAGAGCGAATGGTGGAGAACAGCCGCATCTATGAGCGATGGCCTCACAGCTGAGTAGGCAAGGCCGTTTTTAGACGTGAGGAAGACAAAACGAGAACTGGCGGACCATGTTTGAGTGATCCGGTGGTTCCCACTGGCTCATGTGATTGCTCGTCCTCAGCAGGGCTCAAGAGGGCTCAAGATAGACCGACAATTGTACCCGCCAAGTACACATTCGAGCCCTCATTGTACCCTGCTGCGCTAAATCATCGAACTTAACTCGGATCTTCAGCCGGTTCCGGCCGAGAGGGGTACATCGTAATATTGGCACACTTCAAGCTGAGACGCTCAGATCGGTGAAAATTGTGGGTACGCTTCTTTGAGCGCTAAGCGCCTTCCCACTCTGTCTATAACTTCGTCTGTCCCAGTGCCTCTCTCCTTCCGTCCTATCCTCGCCCCGGGCCCTCCTCCAGACACTACGGCATCTTCCACACGACCGGCTCGGCCGGGACAGTTGGCGCGTCCATGGCCGTCTCCAAGCTCCTCCACCTCCCCTTCAACAAGATGCTTGACTCAATCGGGACCTCGGGTACCCAAGGGGCGAGACTCTTCCAATTTGGCCAGGACACGGCCATGAGTAAGCAGGTCCACACCTCCCACGCCGCCTACCGGCCTCCTCTCGCCTTATACGGCGCGCGACAGGTTAACGGGCGCAAAAGACGTGCTGCTTGAGATCAAGGGCATGGCAAAACGGATGGCGTTCGGTGGGGAGGATCGTGAGGCTTTGATCAAGAATCTGGGCGAGGACTGGAAGCTGACGGAGTCGAGCTTTAAGGTGAGTCGTCGGCCGGGTCGGTCCGTTTGACTCTGCTCAATTGAATGTGCTGACATACCCTCCTTGCGCTTTAAGTGGCACTTGTCATGTCGCCATACTCACCCGCCCGCTGACGCCCTGAACCTGGTGATGAAGCGCAACTCGCTCTCTCCGGGCATCATCGAGTCGATGAATCGAAATTCAGCATGGGCGGTACCGTGGCGACCAAAGGGACAGCATTGATCGATGACTTCACGCTCGAGGCGCTCAAGGACTCAGATGTTAGGACCATGCAGCACAGAGTCACCATCAAACTGGACGAGGAGATTGAGGCGCCGTTCCAAAGGAATGGGTTAGCTGTCAAGCAATCCCCCTCCTTCTTCCCCTTCTCCCCCTGTTCCCCCTTCTTTCCCTTCTCCCCCCTCTCCCGCTCTGCCCCTTACTTCTCTATTGGACACTTCACGTTCCGCCTCCCACTGGTAAGGCAGCTTCGTCGCCTGTGGAGACTATCGGATCTGACGCTTATGTGTGACAGCACGGCCGCATTGAGGTGGAGACAGTCGATAGCCGAACATTCGTCGAGACCATAACAGCTGCCAAAGGCGATCCCGGTAACACGCCGTCAAGGGAGGAGATCATCAAGAAGGGACAGTTCACTCGCCCTTCAACGGTCAGTCACCCTTACACGGAGCCCGACTCGACCGATTTTTCCGCGACATCTGGGATCTCAAGGCCAGAGATAACTTGAGGAATCTGCTGGAGTGAGGATGGGGTGTGCATGACGCCTCGTTGAAGATGTTCATTTCGTGGTCATGCAGAGGGCAATAGGATTTACAAGATGTCATTGGTGTATCCGTTACGCCTCGGTGATTGAATGCCAAGAGTCTTTTTTCCTAATCAGGATGAAGCCCCTCAATCCAACTCGTGATCAGTATGAGTACTGTCCACCTCTTTAGAAGAAGTACGAGTACGCGGCTTGTCAACCGAAAGCCCATCTTTGTCAACCTTTGTCAAGCTTCTCGGAACGCCACGTGGCGAGATGTCGAGCTCACCCTCTTTGCCCGAGGTCACCACCGCCCTCCGGCCCTGAGCAAAGTAAGCCTATCTGAGGACGTACCAAGTGTATTGCCATTCGTCTTCACGACTGCCATGCGAGGAAAAAAGACGAGCCTCGAGCCTTGGGCATGTGGACTGCAAACTCTCACAGATGCAGGAATACTGGTTAGGCCAAAGCGAAGTACTCCAGAGGAGCAGCCGAAGATTCTCCTGGCCCGTCTTCCTTTGTGTGACAGAGAGAAAGGCAGAATGATGATGAACATTATGGAAGAAAGGAAGAGAAGAGAAAATTTGGACGACGAAAGGGTAAACCTATTATCTATTCCGTCCCTTTTCTGATTTCTCTTTCATCCTCCCATCCATTCATACCCCTTACATCAATCCAATCCACAAGTCACTATGCCGCCCATTTACGTCACCCCCGAACTCTACCATGCAATCATCCAACTCAGTAACCAAACCCCTCCTCCTTCCCAACCGGCTCCCTCCTCGTCACCGTCCACCATCCCACCCACCGTCCCCACATCTCATGCACTCGATCTCATCAATCGACTCGCCGGATCTCTCCCACCAAACCCTGAAATCACCCTCGAAGGGTCCCTGGAGCCCAACACCCTGCGCGAATGTCTCACGCGCTATGTTCCTCCCCGCTTCGCCATCCGATCGAGACCCCACTCCCGAACCCAAAGCCCATCCAGCAGCAGTAGCGATTCGCTCCGCACACGCTCTGGGAACCTCTTGAGCTACATCCCCGGTCCGATGTCGGTCACTTCTACGGATGTGCGGGACGCAGTGTTGCCTCTACTGGGGACGAACAAGATCAGGGTCAGACGTACGGCCGAGGTGGGGAGATTGATAGTTGACGAGGTCAATCGATATTTTCCGTCTGACACGTCTGATGCATCCGAGGACGAGGCGGCGGGGACTGTTCCTGCACTAGAGAGATCGAGGACAGGGACGGATGCTACGGGGTCAGCGGATGAGGACGTCAACATGAATTCCGCGGAAACACCGCTCATGCCTACCGACACCGGCATCTTCCCCCAACCAACACCCGACCCTTTGCTCTCCCCATCGCACGCTCTAGGACGCTGGGTCACCTACCTCTACCACGCGCGGGAAATCATTAACGCCGCATCATCGTTGCGGTACGAGGTACATCAAACGGTCGCAAAGCACACGACCCTTGGTAAAGCCATCAACGATTTGATAGACCATGTATGGAGTCTACATCCTCATCCATCCCCAACCACCCCAAATCCGACTGCCATTCCTGCAAATTACCCCCTCTCAAACGCCCCCCACCCTCCTACCGTCGAATCCGCAACCCCGCACTGGGTCTTCCCCAAAGAATCCAAATCCGCCGGCGTACCCGACTGGGTCTGCTACTTCGGCGACCGCACAGTCGCGTGCGAAGAGGACAAGCGTGAGGAGGTGATGTCCAACGAGAGCATGGCGAATATCGCGGGTAAAGCGAGTACGGGGACGGTGATGGGGGTAGGCCAAGGGGGTTTCTATATCGGGTTGGAGGCGCAGGGTCTTCGGATCAAAGCGACGTATGTCAGTGGCTCGACGCTTGTACTGCCGGAGGTCGAGGGGTTGGTGTTACTCCAGGTGAGCTGAAGCTTTCACTTCCCTTCTCTCTCTTCGGCATAGCGGTCTCCCCTTGTCTTCTGTTCCTGGTTTCGTTCTTTACCGTCCCTCATTTCTCTTTGGTCTTCTTTTTCTTCTATCTTGTCATGGATCAGATTCGTTCTCGTATCTGACCTCGTTCATCGCTCCTCGTCTCTCTCCCCTTGTCCGCTTACCACCATCATTTCGCCCAGAGCTCTGGAGCGGAGTGGGCTGGTGTACAGGTTCTCTGGTGTCTGCTCGCGAGGTCGTCGCCTCACTTGGGGTGTTGCCAAGCGGGCTGGGTCAATATACTCTACCCTTCTCTCTTTCTTTTTGTCACACTCATCCTCCCATTCCTCCATCTCCTTCAGCCCTTCTCCACCTCTCACCTTTCGTCAAGACGTCACGCATATCGTCTCCCTTGATGCACAAATCCCATCCTGCCATGACCATGACCTGATCCCCTCTATTATCCCTTTGTTCCCGACACTGCATACAATCCCTGGCCCACCAAGGAAAACTGCTGACCTGACCTCAGATCTGGCTCGAAGCCCACAAAAATCGCTCACGATGGATCAACCTCTCCAACACCCAGTCTACCCTGATCTTCTACCTCGCAAACACCTACGAGCTCCTCTGCTCTGACAACATCCCCCCCGCCGCCGGCCTTCAGGTCGACAACCTCACGATCGCCGCGGCGCTCTTTGGGACAGCTGTCACCCGCGCTGTTCCCGCTGGAGCAGTGCTGGACGCCGATCTGCAGTGGCTCGGCCCCCTCTCGGTCTCGGCTCAGGCGTCGGAACCAATGACCTCGCAGGGATCGCAAAGATCATTGTCAGCAACTCAAGTTCAGTCGCAACATCAGCGTCGAGGGACTGGGACTGGGAACAGAGGAGTGGGAGCTGGGGCTGGGCAGAAGACACAACGCTCTGGAGTAGGGGGCGCTGTAGAGTCGGATGACACTCGGGACAATGGAGAGCAGGATGTCATTCGGGACAATGGAGAGCCGGATATCATTCCGGTCAGTACCTATCGTCGTGAACACAGAAGCTTGAACTGACTACTCGTGTAGTCGGACATGGACGCCCTGCCGATACCGGAATATCAGTTCGATCAGCCGCTCCTGCGTGTCGACCTCTCCAGCACTCCAGACTCAAACATCGACGGTTGTGCGGATATGAATGGCTCCTCGACACATCCAATTCCCTCGCTGCCCGACGACCCTACACTGCCGCACGAAAAGCCTTCGACCACGTCCATGGCAAAGGTGATGCTGCGGGACCGTCTCGGTGGAGGATTCACGTGGACAGCGTACGCCGCGTCCATGATGGTCTCGCTGGACGATCATGGGCAAGTGCTGCCCATTCAGTCGTTGATGGTGGAGTGGGATCCGGGATACTGGACAGAGGAGGCTGGGACGCATGATGATCTGTCAGAATCGAAGGCGGAGACTACGAGTCCACAGGTGCAACGTCGATACAGTCTGGAGAGCATAAGCGGTCCATCAACCGATCACCATGAACCAACGATACAGCGATTCAAGACCACTTCCTTGGTACCCGAGAACGACCTCGCCCACCCTTTGACAATCCCGCGAGTCTCTCGTCAAATCCAACTCCAAGACATCACCGCACCGACCAACGGATCCCCCGGATCCACCAAATCCACTAATTCGTCCCCATCGACCCATACCACCGGGACAGGCGCCTACTCCTCCTCCCCACCGACCTCTGCCTCCCCGAACCGCTCCGCTTTTCCTCATCGTATCCATCTCGCCAACCCCCTTCCGCAAATCAAGATCGACGTCTGCGTCAAAGTCTGCGATCCGCAGGTCCGTTCGGCCGAAGAAGACGGGGACCAGGACGAGCGGTTGTTTGTCTATAATATCGTCAGCGAGGCGGAACTGTATGCGTCTGGCGAGGTTAGGGGGTTGGAGGGGACGGTCGTGCCTTTGTCTTATGGGCTTTTTGCGCGGAGTGTAGACGGAGGTCAAAAGGAGACAGTGTTTGTCTCGGTGCAGCAGCTGGCGGGGGGCGCAGTATGTGACAAGTGGGTAGATTTGCACCCGAGCTACAAGTGAGTGGACGTGGAGGTTTGGGGCGGGTCTCCACTTATTATCAGATTTGCTGGGTTTCTCCAACTCTTACCGTCCTATGGCTTTCTCTCCATTTACTGACTCCTCGTTCTATTTTGCTGCTCTGCCCCAACCTCAACCTGCTGACTCCTCCCAACCCCTTAGGTATAGTGTCCTACAAGCGGTCCAAGCCATGCACGCCGGCGGCCTCCTACACGGCGACCTTGAGCCGCGACACATCCGCTGGGCCACTCCATACCCTTCCCGCGAGCCCCTCCTTTCCGGCCTGAGGATCATCGACCTCGATAGGGCAAGCCTTGGGTCAGTCGAGCAGAGGGACGAGGAGATGGAGCGGTTACGGGCGAAGATTGGGTGGATTAGTCCTTGGCCGTTGAAGAGGACAAGATAGGTGTGAGTCGTCCTTTTGGTTCAGATAGAACGGGGAGGCTGATTTTGGAGCCCACCCCTTGCACATTGGAAGGATGGGACGGTAGTCAGTCTTTACCTCGTAATACCAAAACATCAATTGGCGATACTCTTTCTACCCGATGTAATCTGTGCCGATTGAAGGCCCCACTCGTTTTGTTCTTTCGGGCTTGGGCTGTCTTGCGTCGTGACTTGTCCTATTCTAATCTTAATCTAACGACGACTCACCCAGTCAATCATGAATCACACAGTATCCGACCGCTCACGTCGTATGATGACTCATCTAGCGAGACCTCAATATCTTCTCCCGATACCGCGATGATAAGACTTGACTCAATCCCAGCAGGCCTTTGGTCTGTGTTTGAGAAAGATAACCGTTCTTACCCAACATCCAACATCCCGGGTACAACCTTCGTCTGTTCGGTTCTCGATCTAAATCTGCTGGAATCTTTGGGTCCCAGATCTACTTCTGCTGCGCTGCAGCTTGTAATTTCTCACCGTACTCTACTAGATCTTCGTACACTCCTGAACGTCCTCCTTTAGCAGCACAACAATTTAGCAGATCCAACAGCCTTCCGGCTTGTGTTCCGGAGTGGCGATAGTAACAACGGGGGATGGTGGGAAGAGCTCTCTCTTTTATCCATGAGGAGGAGTAGGGATCGACTTGGTACCCATAGTTTCGGAAACCAGACAAAACCAGCTTAGTTGAAGCAAAGGTTGCATGTGGGCTTTTCGGAAGCAGGCAGGTGGAATAAAGGAATCATCTCCAATTGGAGGTCCGAAAGTATCCACCCCCCTTCCATTGGCCGGGCCCCTTGATCTTTCATCATGCAAGAAATTCAATCGAATATCGACCGCTTCTTGCACCATACAAGACACATGCAGTCGGGCGAAAAGACAGGCTGTCTTTTCAGATCATGGTCCATTCACGTCTTTTTGCGGACTACGGAAATGTAGAGAACAGCTCATTTGTCCTGTGGAGAGTCACTGCTTGGCGGATGAAGATCCTGCTGAGTATCGCCTTCCTGAAGGTGAGGGCAAGGAGCTTTGAGGCGGGAAGATCGGGAGGCGGATTGGGTTGGAGGAGTTGACTGGCATTTTCTAACTTTCTTCGCGCTCCCCATTTTCTTTCAATTTTTCTGGCACTTGAGAGCGTCTCCATCTCTTCCGATCGCTCTACTTCCTCGCCGAGATACCTATAGCTTCCGAAGACCCTCAGAACTATCTTAATGACCAGAATGCAACGAACAAAACCCCCGAAGCTCGGACGACCGTCGCCGATTCTAGGAGCTGAGCGCCGGGCCTATTTGCTGGTCGACGTAGCACCGTGACACATCCTCATGAGATGGCAGTCAGTTTGACTGTGACATTTAACTTCCCAGACTCTTCTCTTTCAAAGCTCAAGTTCAAGGATGATGGGCCAAGGCTTCCAATCAAGCAAACCAGGCAGAATCCTCATGGCAGCTTCTCCTGCATTGAACCCTGTGACTTTACTATCAACAAGCACCTGCAGATGAGGAAATAATAGCTTGTCTTAGCGCTTCACCCCCTCGGTCAGATCGAAAAGCGGACGATTGCCAACGCCGCTCGAGGTTCGCCAAATCTCGACGATCTTCGACCGCTTGTGCTCTCTGCAGGCGGCCTGGTAGCGGTCAACACCGCGAACGAGCTTCGGCGATGGCGAGACGCTATGGCGAGTCCGGTCTGGCAGACACTCACCTCTCGTGTGTCATTGGACTTGGTTCGAGCTCGGTCGCGGCTATTTGAGGTTTGACGGACGGATGGGCGAGGAGGATAGAGGAGATCGGAGATTTCGGATTTCGAATTTCGGATTTCTCGGTATGTTAGAGGAATTTCAGTTATACCAACCTATACTTTATACCCTATCACGATGCAGCTTCTTCACCCCCTAATTCTGCAACAAACCCTCTCCCCGGAGATTCGGGTCTTCTGCATTTTCTTGAGCTTTGCCACGGAGCTCGGTAAAATATCCCGAGCAAGTCGACAAGTAATCAACGTTTTCGCGGAGGAAGGTCCGCTAGGCTCAACAATCATAAAACGCTTCCACGACCAAGATCCCTTCCGTCCTTTGATTCTGAGCCAAGACAATGATACCACAATTCCGTTTGTTCCATCACTGCATTACAACGTACAGAGCCCTGGTTTGCCCTACAAATAAGGAAGCCCATGATCAAATGTCCATACACTAGTACTGCTCAATGAGATCGACCGCAGACTCCCCAAAGATCTCTCGTCTCTCGCTCTCCCCACAGGACAAAAAGTTTCTTCCTCCCCTCACCCATTGTCTAAAACCCCTCATAACCCTCTTCATTCTCCCCTCCCTCTCTCCGGGAACGGAGCCCTCTCTCGTTTACCGCTTTCCCTCCCCCTC
>JAABUW010010814.1_pt1 | contig 10044 bp, 9 predicted proteins | sample 5560081 | NCBI WGS metagenome assembly JAABUW01 (sample SAMN10711882, study PRJNA513363) | rock metagenome | isolation source: Antarctica rocks | place: Antarctica: Victoria Land, Knobhead sud | reverse complement strand
CAAGGTCGGCAGTGACGCCCATGACGCTTCCTCCATGACTTTTTATGACAATGACTCGTATCCCCATGGCCCTTCAAGCGGATTGCCGGTCATCACTGCGCTGTGGCACATGAAAAGCATGTTGAACCGCCGCAGCCTGATGTTGTCCGCGCCTGCAATCCTGGTGGCGTCACCCGGCAGAGCGCAGGACGCCTTCGACGCGTTCGTCGCCGGTGTGAAGGCGGAGGCGCGGCGGGCCGGCATTCGCGACGCGACGCTGCAATCGGCCTTCGCCGGCGTGCAGCCGAACCCGCGGGTGATCGAGCTGGACCGCAAGCAGCCCGAGTTCACCCTGACCTGGCCGGAGTATCGCGCCCGCGTGCTGCCCGACACCCGTATCCAGGCGGCACGCGACAATTATGCCCGCGAGCGCGGCCTGCTGGCCCAAGTGCAGCAGCGCTATGGCGTGGACCCCGGCGTGGTCATGGGCATCTGGGGGATCGAGAGCTCATTCGGCGCCAACAAGGGCAACTACCGGCTGGTGGAGGCGCTCTCGACTCTTGCCTTCGAGGGTCGCCGGGCCGCTTATTTCCGCAGCGAGCTGATCAATGCGCTCCGTATCCTGGATGCGGGCGACGTGACCCCGGCGCAGATGACCGGCGGCTGGGCCGGGGCGATGGGGCAGCCGCAATTCATGCCCAGCTCCTACCTCAAGCTGGCGGTGGACTTCGACGGCGACGGGCGGCGGGACATCTGGAACAACAAGGCGGACGTGTTCGGCTCCATCGCCAACTACCTGGCGAAAAGCGGCTGGCGGCCGGGGGAGCCTTGGGGTCAAGCCGTGCGGGTCCCGCCGGGCACCTTCGGCGGGCGGGAGACTAAGCGCAGCCTGGGCGAGTGGATGCGGGCCGGCGTGACACGCGACGACGGCAATCCATTTGCTCGGCCCGAGCCGGTGGGCGCGCTGGTGACTCCAGACGGCATCGCGCCGGGGGAGGGCTACATGGTTTATGCCAACTTCGGCGCGATCCGGCGCTATAACCCGTCCGACTTCTACGCGCTGGCGGTGGGTCTGCTGGGCGACGCCGCGGTGTGACAGCCGCACGGCTGCTGTTGCTCGCGCCGTTGCTGCTGGTGGGATGCGGGCCGCGGAAGGCGGCCCAGGCGCCGAGTCCGCATTACGTGGTCGGGCCGGCCTACCAGGCCGGTGGCGTGTGGCGCTACCCGGCAGAAGACTTCCAGTTGGATACAACCGGCCTTGCAACCCTCCTGCCAGACCGGACAGGGCCGACGGCGGATGGCGAAGCCTATGACGCTGCTGCGATGGCGGCGGCGCACCCAACGCTGCAATTACCGGCAGTGGCCGTGGTCACGAACCTGGAAACAGGCGCGCAAGTCGTCATACGCATCAACAACCGCGGTCCGGACAACCCCGCCCGCTTGATCGGCCTGACGCGGGGTGCTGCTGAGCGGCTTGGCGTCGGCCCGGAAGGTGTGGCGCGGGTCAGGGTGAGGGTCCTTGCAACACTGAGCCAGGCGTTGCGCGACGAGGTGGGCGGTGGCCCGGTTGGCATCGTTGCCGCGCCGGTTGGCGCCGTCTCTGCGGTCGCGCTGGCGCCTCCGCCGGGCGTCGGCCAATCCAGCCGGGGCCGGCTCGCACCTGGGATGACGTTACAAGGCACGCTAGAGGGCAGCCAGATCGTGTTCGTGCCTGAACGCATCCCCGAACGGGTGACGCCGAACCCTGGGCAGCTATGGATCAGGGCAGGCGAGTTCGGCCTGCGCCGCTACGCCGACAAGGTTAGTAGCCGGCTGGGCGGCTTGGCGAGGGTCGAGACCGCGCAGGCGGGCAGGGGCCAGGTGTTCCGCGTGCGTGCCGGGCCGTATCGAGATGTGGCCGCAGCCGACATGGCTCTGGACCGCGCGGTGCGTGCCGGGTTAACCGATGCCCATATCGTCGTAGAATAGGAGCGGGGCCATGCTAGATCGCCGAACCATCCTGGCCGCCGGCGCCGCGCTAGCGCCCGCCATGTTGCCCGGCGCTGCCCTGGCCGCGGAGTCGCGCCGCTCCGCCCGCGGCGGCCATCATCAGGAAGCCGCACCGACCGGCACCCCGGCGCAAACGCCGCTGGGGCCAATAGACACCGCGGCCAAGTATGCCCTCATCATGGACTTCACCACCGGCGCCACCCTGCTGGACAAGGAGGGCGACGCGCCGATGCCGCCGTCCTCCATGACCAAGCTGATGACGGCCTACATCGTCTACGGGATGCTCAAGGCCGGACGGTTCAACCTGACCCAGGACCTGCCGGTCAGCGACAAGGCCTGGCGGATGCAGGGCAGCAAGATGTTCGTGCCCCAGGGCGGCTCGGTGAAGGTCGAGGACCTGATCCGCGGCATGATCATTCAGTCCGGCAACGATGCCTGTGTCGTGCTGGCGGAGGCGGTGGCCGGATCGGAGGAAGGCTTTGCCGAGCTGATGAACCAGAAGGCCAAGGAGTTGGGCCTGACCAACAGCACCTTCCGCAACTGCACGGGCTGGCCGGATGCCGGCCAGCAGATGTCCTCCCGCGACATCGCTACCCTGGCCCGCCGGCTGATCACCGACTTCCCGGAATACTACAAGTACGACAACGAGAAATCGTTCAGATACAACAATATAGATCAACAGAACCGCAACCCCTTGGTTCAGAAGGGCCTGGCCGACGGACTGAAGACCGGGCATACCGAGGCCGGCGGCTACGGCCTGGTCGCCAGCGCGCAGCGGGCCGGGCGCCGGGTGATCGTGGTTGCCAACGGCATGACCAGCATGAAGCAGCGTGCGGAGGAAAGCGAACGCCTGCTGGAATGGAGCTTCCGCGAGTTCGAGAACGTGACCCTGTTCACCGCCAGCGACACGGTTGAGACTGCGAAGGTATGGCTCGGCGCGAGTCCCTCGGTGCCGCTGGTTGGCGGCAAGGACTTGGTGCTGACGATGCCCCGGCAATGGCGCAAGAGCGCGAAGATCGCCGTGGAATACGCCAATCCCGTCCCGGCGCCGGTGAACCGTGGTGACGTGTTGGGCAAGCTGACGGTGGCCGGCCAGGGCGTGCCAGCGATGGAGGTGCCGTTGCTTGCCGGCGCCGACGTGCCGCGGCTGGGCGTGCCGGGCCGGGCCGTGGCGGTGATGTCCCGCTATATCCTGGGGTCCTGACTCGCCATGTTGCCCACCTAAGGTGTTCGTCACGCTGGAAGGCGGGGAGGGGGCAGGGAAGAGCACCCAAGCCCGGCGCCTTGCCGCTGCATTGGACGCCGCCGGGCGCCCGGCGTTGCTGACCCGCGAACCCGGTGGGGCACCCGGCGCCGAAGTCCTGCGCAGGCTCCTGCTGTCCCGCGAGCACGACTGGTCGCCGCCGGCGGAGATACACCTGCACTTTGCCGCCCGTGCCGAGCACTTGGCCCAGACGGTTCAGCCCGCGCTGGCTGCCGGCGCGGTGGTGGTGTGCGACCGCTTTGCTGACTCCACGATGGCTTATCAGGGCTTTGGCCTCGGCGCAGACCGCACGCTGATTGCGGCGCTGACGCGGCTGCTTCCGGTGCAACCGGATCTAACGCTGGTCATGCAGGTCTCGCCCGCGGTGGCCGCGGCGCGGGTGGCCGCGCGCCGTCAGACGCTGGACCGTTATGAGGCGATGGACGCCGAGTTCCATGCGCGGGTCGCTGCCGGGTTCCTGGCCATTGCCGCTGCAGAGCCGGATCGCTGCGTGGTTGTGGACGCGGATGGCAGCGCGGACGAGGTGCAGGCAGCGGTCTGGTCCGTCGTGTCCGTCCGGCTGCACTGATGGAGCCGCGCGCCAACCCGGCCCTGGTGGGCCATACCGATGCCGTAGCGGCAATGGACGAGGCGATCCGCGTCGGGCGGGTCCATCACGCCTGGCTGATCACCGGGCCGGAGGGCATCGGCAAGGCGACGCTCGCCTACCGCTTTGCCCGCCACCTGCTGGTGCCGGCCGGCTCCAGCCCTGATGCACCGGAGTCGCCGGTGTTCCGCCGGGTCGCCGCCGCAACGCACGCCGACCTGCTGACGGTCGAGCGCGCCTGGGACGACAAGCGCAAGCGGCTGCGGGCGGAAATCGTGGTGGACGATGCGCGTGCCGTCGCCGACTTCCTGCGGCTGACGCCAGCGGAGGGCGGATGGCGCGTCGTCGTCGTGGACGGCGCCGAGCACCTGAACCGCAACGCCGCCAATGCCTTGCTGAAAGTGCTGGAGGAGCCGCCGCCGCGCGCCGTCCTGCTGCTGGCCTGCGCCGCGCCGGGCCGGCTGCTGCCGACGATACGCAGCCGTTGCCGGCACCTGCGCCTGATGCCGCTGACCCCGGGCCAAACGGACGAGGTCCTGGCCCTGGCGCTGCCGGACATGGCTGCGGAGGAGCGGGCCGGGCTGGCCGCCCTTGCAACCGGGTCGCCGGGCCGCGCCGTGGCGCTGGCGGAGGAGGGTGGGGTTGCCATCGCCGGGATGGTCGCAGACGTGCTGCGGGACGTGCCGCGGGTGACGGTGCTGCGGGCCTATGAAGTCGCTGACAAGCTGGCGCGCAGCGATGGCGGCTATTCCACCTTCATGGAGTTGCTGCGGGCCGCGATCAGCAGGGCGGTGTGCGAAGCAGCGCGAGGGCAGGGCGACCCGGCGCAGCAGCGCCTCGCCGCCACACGCCCCCTGGCCGAATGGGGCGATCTGTGGCAAGCGCTCACCCGCCTGCAAGACGAGACCGAGCGGTTCAACCTGGACAAGCGGCACGCCATCGCATCGGGCCTGGACCTGCTGAACACGACATGAGCCGCTTCTACGTCACCACCCCGATCTACTATGTGAATGGTGCGCCGCACATCGGCCATGCCTACACCGCGGTTGCCGCCGACGTTCTGGCGCGGTGGCACCGGCTGGATGGGCACGAGGTATTCTTCCTGACTGGGACCGACGACCACGGGCAGAAGGTCGAGAAGGCGGCGCTGGATGCGGGGATGGAACCGCAAACCTTCGTGGACAGCGTCTCCCAGCAATTCAAGGAGATGTCGGCGCTGATGGGCGTGTCCAACGACGACTTTATCCGCACGACGGAGGAGCGCCACAAGCGCGCGTGCCAGGCGCTGTGGCGCCGGTTGCAGGACGCGGGCGACATCTACCTCGGCGCCTACGAGGGATGGTATGCCGTCCGGGACGAGGCATTCTACGACGAGACTGAGCTTGTCACGCGCCCCGACGGCAGCCGTGCCGCGCCGACCGGAGCGCCGGTGGAGTGGGTGCGGGAGCCGTCCTACTTCTTCCGCCTATCCGCCTGGGGCGACCGGCTGCTGAAGCTGTATGAGTCGCATCCGGAGTTCATCCAGCCCGCCAGCCGGCGCAACGAGGTGGCCAGCTTTGTCCGGAGCGGCTTGCGCGACCTTTCGATCAGCCGCACCAGCTTCACTTGGGGGGTGCCGGTGCCGGGCAATCCCAGCCATGTCATGTATGTGTGGCTGGACGCGCTGACCAATTACATATCGGCCCTGGGCTGGCCTGACGAGGACGCGCCGCTGTGGCCGTTCTGGCCGGCGAATGTTCACCTGGTCGGCAAGGACATCATCCGGTTCCATGCGGTGTATTGGCCGGCGTTCCTGATGTCCGCGGGCCTGCCGGTGCCGCGCACGGTATTCGGGCACGGCTGGTGGACGGCTGGCGGCGAGAAGATGAGCAAGTCGCTCGGCAACGCCATAGACGTGGCGGCGCTGGTGCGGACCTACGGCCTTGATGCCGTCCGCTACTTCCTGCTGCGGGAGGTGCCGTTCGGCAACGATGGCGATTATAGCAACGCCGCGCTGGTGCGCCGCATGAACGTGGAGTTGGCGAACGACCTAGGAAACCTGGCGCAGCGCACGCTGAGCCAGGTGGCGAAGAACCTGGGCGGCGTGCTGCCGGAGCGCGGTGCGCCGACGCCGGAGGATAAGGCATTGCTGGACGCCGCTGCGGCGCTGCCGGACCTGTTGCGCGGCCACATGTCCCGGCTCGCCTTCAGCGACTCGCTGGAGGAGGTCTGGCGGGTGATACGCGCCGCCAACGCCTACATTGACCATCAGGCGCCCTGGGCGCTGCGCAAAACCGACCTGGCCCGCATGGCGGCGGTGCTGGGCGTGCTAGCCGACGTCATACGTGCTGTGGCAACGGTGCTGCAGCCGTTCATGCCGGGCAGCATGGGCCGGATGCTGGACCAGCTTGCGGTGCCGGACGACTCACGCAGCTTGGCGGCCCTAGCGGTTCCATTGCTGGCCGGGGCTGCGTTGCCGGCGCCGCAGGGCGTGTTCCCGCGCCACGTTGAAGCGGCGTAGCATCCCATGCTGATCGACTCGCATTGCCACCTCGACACGTTCGGGGACGAGCTGGACGCCGTGCTGGCCCGGGCGGCGGAAGCCGGGGTAGGGGAGGTGGTGACGATCAGCACCCGGCTGTCCCAAGCGCCGGAGCTGATCGCCATGACCCGGCGTCCCGGCGTTTGGTGCACGGTCGGCGTGCATCCCCATAACGCTGGCGAAGGGCCAGTGGCAGAGGCGGCGGATATTGCGGCCCTGGCCGGCCCCCCGCGCGTGATCGGCATTGGCGAGTCAGGATTGGACTATCACTACGACCTGTCGCCCCGCGACGCACAGCAGGCCAGCTTCCGCCAGCACATCCGCGCCGCGCGCCTGACCGGCTTGCCGCTGGCGATCCACGCCCGCAGCGCCGACGACGACATCGCCCGAATCCTGCAGGAAGAATGGGATGCGGGCGGGCCGTATGCGCTGCTGCTGCATTGCTTCAGTTCCGGGCGCGGCCTGCTGGACGTGGCGCTTGGGCTGGGCAGCTACGTCAGCTTCTCCGGGATGCTGACCTTTCCGAAGTCCACGGAGTTGCGGGACATGGCGTGCGACGTGCCGGCGGAACGGCTGCTGGTCGAAACCGATGCGCCATACTTGGCCCCCGTCCCGCATCGCGGCAAACGCAACGAACCCGCCTGGGTCGCCCGGACTGCCTCGGTGCTGGCTGAAGTGCGGGGGATGCCGCCGGAGGCGATGGCTGAGCTGACGACCACGAACTTCCGCCGACTGTTCGCGCGCACGGCTTAGGGATGCTGCGCGTCACCATCCTGGGATGCGGCGGGTCCGCCGGCGTCCCGCAACTCGGCGGTGCGGACGGCCGTGGCGACTGGGGCACCTGCGATCCGAACGAGCCGCGCAACCGGCGCACCCGGTCCAGCATCGTCATCGAGGGACCCGGCGGCGAGCGGCTGCTGGTGGACACGTCGCCCGACATGCGCCAACAACTGCTAGACTGCGCCGTGCCGCGCGTGGATGCCATCTTGTTCACCCACGCCCATGCCGATCATGTCCTGGGCATTGACGATGTCCGTATCCTCAACCGCATCGCGGGACGTCCACTGGACGCCTATGCGACCGAGCGCACCTTAATGGAACTGGACAAGCGGTTCGATTACGCATTCCAGCCCTGGACGCCGCCGTACTTCTTCCGGCCCGTGCTGGTGCCGCGGCAGGTTGCGGCTGGTGATACGGTCGAAACGGCCGGACTGAGCGTGCGGTTGTTCGAGCAGGACCACGGCTTCCTGCCGACGCTCGGCTTGCGGGTGGGCGGCTTCGGCTACTCGACTGACGTGGCGGTACTGGACGATGCGGCATTCGAGGTGCTGGCCGGTGTGGATACCTGGATCGTGGACTGCTTCCAGCGGCAGGCACACAGGACCCACGCCAACCTGGACCAGGTGCTGGCCTGGGCGGATCGGCTGCAGCCACGGCGCGTGGTGCTGACGCATATGGGCTATGACGTGGATTGGGCGTGGCTGACGGCGCGATTGCCGCCGCACGTACAGCCTGCCCATGACGGCCTGGTTCTGGAGGTGCCAGAATGAAGGGGAATTTTCACTCCCACGGTTTTGGACACGCTAATTTCCATAATCTTCATTCTACGATATGTGTGGGTGGAAGAATGTGCCTTGTCTGACACGGCGATGGCCCAGGCTGAGATGGCTCGCCTCCTCGGCGTCATGGCCCGGCTCCGCGACCCGGTTTCCGGCTGTCTCTGGGACCAAGTGCAGACCTTCGAAACCATCGCACCCTACACGATCGAGGAAGCCTACGAAGTCGCAGACGCCATCGCACGGCACGACATGGTGTCGCTGCCGGACGAGCTAGGCGATCTCCTGCTGCAAGTCGTCTATCACGCCCGCATGGCCGAGGAAGCCGGCGCTTTCGCGTTCGCCGACGTGGCGCGCAGCATTGCCGACAAGATGATCCGTCGTCATCCCCTGATTTTCGCCCCCGGCACGGATGCCCCGGCTGGAGATTACGAGGCGCAGAAACAGGCGGAGCGTGCGGCGCGGCAGCAATCCGGCGTGCTGGATGGCGTGACTGCCGGCCTGCCGGCGCTCACCCTGGCCGAGAAGCTGACCAGCCGCGCCGCCCGTGTCGGCTTCGACTGGCCCGACCCGCCTGCTGTCCTGGCCAAGCTGGACGAGGAAGTCGCCGAGCTGCAGGCCGAGCTGCCTGGCGCTGACCCGGCCCGCATTGCCGACGAGATGGGCGACCTGCTGTTCGTCGCCGCCAACTTGGCGCGCAAGCTGGGCGTGGACCCCGAGGCGTGCCTGACTGCGGCCTGCGCCAAGTTCAGCCGCCGGTTCCGCTTTGTCGAGGATCGGCTGGCCGACGCCGGGCTGCTGCCGGCCGACGCATCGCTGGATCAGATGGAAGCGCATTGGGCCGAAGCCAAGGCTGCCGAACGATAGCGGACCTACAGCGCCTGCCGCAGGTGCAGGTCCAAGAAGGCCAGCACGACGCGCTCATGTTCCACGGGATCGAACCGCTGCAGATCCTCGTGCCGGGCGCCGGGCACCGGCCAGAACGTGCCCGGCGCCCGCACGTGGGCAAACAAATCCTGCGACTCTGCCAGCGTGGTGCGGTCGTCCGCGGTTCCGGCCGCCACGAGGACGGGCGCCCTCACCTCGCCGATCCGGTCCACTGGCCGCAGCTCAGCCGGCCGCATGCCTAGGATCGGCGGCAGCAGCAGCTTGAACAGCGGCGCCAGCACCGGCGCAGCAACCGGCCCGACGATGCTGCCCAGCGCGGCCCGCAGGCGGTTGGCCAACGCGGCGTCTATGTCGGGATAAACCGACTCAAGCACCAGGGCGTCCACGTCCAGCGGCGCCGGCCCCAGCAATGCCGCGGCGCCACCCAGGGATATGCCGAGTGCGCCCACCCGTTCGCCGGGCGCCCGATCCCGCGCGAAATGGACGGCGGCGGCGGCATCCAGCGCTTCCAGCTTGCCGAAGATGATCCTCCGCCCCTCGCTCTCGCCATGCGCCTGGAAATCGAACAGCAGGACGGCGGTGCCCCGGTCGGCCAGCAGCCGTGCACGCCGGACCATCCCGAGCCGGTTGCCATGGACGCTATGCATCAGCACGACCGCCCCGGCGCCGCGGCGGCCTGGCAGCCACCAGCCCTGCAGCAACGAGCCGCTTGCTGACGGTATGCCGACTGGCTCGGCGCTGCTCAGGCTGTCGGGCGGCGGCCCGAGCGCCGCGCGGCTTGGGGCGGACAGCAGCAAGCCCGCCAGCAGCACGGCCCCGATCAGACCGGCAACCGCGGTGCTCACCAGCAAAGCAAGGCCTGCGAAAGGGTGTCGCTTGAGGAAGAGGCATGCACGCGAGAGATAGGAACAATTTACGATGCTTGCGTCTTCCGGGTAAAAATGTTACGATATCGTCTCGTTCAGACAGGTCGAATGTCCTGGGCAATGCGGAAGGTCGAAGCGGTGGTGGAGCTTGATGCAATAAAGGTAGCGTTAAGCCTGCTCCCTTATCCAGCTTTCACATGACGGCATCGCACGGACGCTCTTACGGCACTATGGACCGGAACGGAACGCAATCGGTGAGGCAATCCCCTTTTTCCATCCGGACTGTGCTGATCAGCCTGGGCGCCCTCAGCGTCCTGACCGCCGCAGTGCTGGCAGGGTTAGGGCTGCTTGGCATTCAACGCCAGTTGGACGCGCGCGAACGCGTAGTGGTTCTA
>JAABUW010010810.1_pt1 | contig 10051 bp, 9 predicted proteins | sample 5560081 | NCBI WGS metagenome assembly JAABUW01 (sample SAMN10711882, study PRJNA513363) | rock metagenome | isolation source: Antarctica rocks | place: Antarctica: Victoria Land, Knobhead sud | reverse complement strand
CAACACTATATGAACGACGTGCTATTTGACTATCTTCATCAGTTTTGTCAGATCTATCTAGATGACATTATCATCTACAGCAAAACACTGAAGAAACATAAGCAACACGTATGATTAGTTCTACATAGACTACGAGAGACTGATCTTCAGATGAATATAAACAAATGCGAGTTTCATGTTCAGAAGATCTTCTTTCTGAGACTATTGCTATTCATCGAAGAACTAAAGATGAATTTCAGAAAAGTACAAGCAGTAGTTGAATGATCTACTTTTATAAACCTCACTCAGATGCAGTTCTTCGTTGACTTCTGCAATTTCTATCGACGTTTTATAAAGAACTTTTCGAAGATTGTTCGTTCTCTGATTTGACTAACTCAAAAAGAGGTGATATTTGAATGAGATCAAGCTTGTTAAACAATCTTTGATCATATGAAGAAACGAATGATTGAAGTCTCTATTTTTCGTCATTTTGATCAGAATAGAAAAACTATTCTTGAAACAGACTCATTTAACTACGTCAACGATGATATACTTTCTCAGTATGACGACGAAGAAACATTGCATTCAATGATTTACTACAGCAAGAATCTGAGTCTCGCTGAGTGCAATTACGAGATCTATGACAAGAAATTACTAGCAATCATTCATGTCTTCAAGCACGTCAAATGCGCTGAGTACAAAAGCTCATTGACTTCAACTTCAAAATTATGTATCGTTCAGGTAAACAAAACATCAAAGTCGATGCATTGACTCGCTGAGTCGATTCAGTTTCTAGAAGCTTCGAGAATAAATGATATCGCTATCAGTGAACTACAATTCTTACGTTGAATTGAATGAAAATTGCTGATCTAGAAGAGAAAGAGAACAATGAATCAATTTATCAATTGATTCTAGAAGCTAACAGAATCAATGAGAATTGTATTCTACTTCGTGAAGTCATATTAAAAGATGAAGCTCAATACAAAGATATTAAATTAAGAAATTGTCGAGTTCAGAACGAAATACTATATCGAGATGATCTTCTATAAGTTTTCTTCGATGAGCATCTTCAAATGAAGCTAATTCAAGAAGTTCACAATCAATCTTCTATTGATCATTTCGAAATTCTCAGAACGATGAAGGTTATAAGAAGGTACTACTATTGATCTTCAATGCGAAAGACAATAAATCAATATATTTGAAACTGCTACATTTGTCAGCGATCAAAGACTTCTTGAAATAAATTCAATGAACTACTACATTCTCTACTCATACTTGAACAGCAATGAAAGAACATAGTCATGAATTTCGTCATCGACTTATCTTTTTCAAAAGACAAAAACATCATACTAACAGTGATATGTAAACTGACAAAGAAACGACATTATATTTCTTACTTCACTGATGACGAGAGAATCACAGCAGAAAAAACAGCTGAGCTAATGCTTCAGTGAATATATCAAATACACGATTTACTCGATTTCATTGTTTCAAACTGAGACTCTCAATTTATCTTCATTCTATGAAAGTCGCTTTGCAAAAGACTAAACATTAATCTTTGACTTTTCACAGTTTATCACTCTCAGATCGACGGTCAAAGTGAATGAGTCAATCAGAACGTTGAAAAATATCTTCAATCTTTCTGTTTGTACATGCAGAATGACTGAGCTAAGCTACTATTCATGATCAAGTTCGTCGACAATAATGCTCTGTTCTCAGTCATCTTCTCGATTTTTTTCTTTCTAAACAAAGACTTTCATTCTCGTATGAGCTTTGAACTCGATGTCAGTGAATATGAAAGTTCTTGTGAACGCTTGCAGACGGCTAAAGCTGAGAATATATCTGAACATATGAACAAAACACTGAAGTTTGCTCGCGAGTCGCTAGTCAAAACATAGAAACAAATGATGAAACAAGTCAATAAGCATAGAAAAGAAGTTGATTACAAGGTCAAATCAAAGATGTTTCTGAATGAAAGAAACATCGTTACAGCGAGATCTTTCAAGAAGCTAGATAACAAAATGCTCGATTCTTTCATCAATCTAGATCTCGTTGACTCATCATATAAACTGAAATTATCAGAGTCTATGCATGTTCATGATGTATTTCATTCTGACCTGCTTCGCTCTGCCGTCGATGATCTCTTGCCTGATCAAAAGAATGAACTCTCAGATTTAATAGTGATAAACGACAAAGACGAGTGAAAAATCGATGATATATTGAATTTTCGTTGATATCAAAGACAACTTCAGTATAGAGTCAAATGAAATGACTATGACAATGATCTCAATTGATACAACGCTGATGATGATGAATTTATGAACGCTCAGAAAATCGTTGATGATTTTCATATTTGATACTCGAACAAATCGCGCTAATCTCAACCAATCACGATTTAACAGATCTGAGTCTGTGAAATCATGATTGAGCAATCAATCAAGTCAAGCAGAAAATACATTCATGTGAACATGAATGATTAAAAAAGAGAGTAATGTCATGATTCTAGTCTTGTCAGACTCAGTCTTCTAGCCTTGTCAGATCTATTCTCGCTTCGTCATCTTAACTAGTCTTTATTGAGCCTAGCGTCGACTGAGAAACACACATATGTAGTCAGCTTCTTTTCTGTAGTTATCTTTCTTTCTTAGCATTTATCTTTTAGTTAAATGACACTTCTATCTGACTCGCTCTAGACAGATCTTTAACAAATCTCATTCTCATCATATTGAAAGAGAATGTCTTCAAACATATAGTTTAAAGCATCAATTTCTATCACAATCTTGTGATCTGAATTATAGTGATGAAGAATCATCTTGAAAGTGAAGATTTTCTTAAAAGTGTTGAATGCAATCTGACATTTCTGAGATCAGACAAAGAATACATCTTTTCTGATGAGACAAGTGAGCGAGATAGTTATTCTACTATAGTCATAGATGAATCTTCTATAGAAGTTCGCGAAATCTAGAAAACTTTAAATGTCTTTAACGTTGATCAAGATGAATCAGTTGACAATGATATCTATCTTAGAAGAATTCATCTTGATCTCTTTGATGATGATTATCAATTCTAGATACAAGACTTAAGTGACGTGAAACTTGCATTTAATTATATTTATCTGAAGATCTGCTTCTTGCAGCTTTCGCAGAATGAGCTTAACATGAATCTTGTGCTTGAGTTCATTGTCAAAATAGATCAAAATGTCATTCAGATAAGCTGTATAAAACTTATTTAAATGTTTACGAAAAGTATTGTTAATATACTTCTGAAACAAGACAGACTCATTACATAGATTGAAGAGCATGACTAAATACTTGAATAATTCAAATCAAATGCAAAAAATGATGAGAACTTCATCTTCTTCTTTGATTTGAAGTTGATTGAACGCAGAAATAATATTCAGCTTGATAAAGATTTTAGCTCAATTTAGATGATTCAGCGTTTCTGAGATCAAAGACAGAGAATATCAATTCTTGACTGTGATAGCGTTCAGATTTCAATAGTTCACGCAGAAGTGAAGTTCTTCTTTAAGTTTCTTGATGAAAAGAACAAAGATGATTATTTGAAAGTGATTGACTTGAATGAAATCTTTGCTCAGATTCTCATTCAAATAATGATGAAGTTCTAGAATTTCATCACGATTCATGTTGTACAAAGCGAAGACTGAGAGTTGAGCATCTTCTTTAAGATGTATGACATGATCATGAGCTTGATGCAAAGACAAGATATTAACGTTCTTCTTGAAAAAGACATTTAAAAACTCAAAATATCTGAATAATAAAATTGTGACTGAATCAACGTTCTTACTTTGTTAATAAACTTCAAGATCTTCTTGTGTCATGAATGCAGTCAAATGAAATTTCTTTTTCATTTGATGAAGATTCAGACGATGATTCTTATCATACATACTGTCTTGAGAGTAAGATGAAAACTGAGCAAGAGTTAAACTGTTCTTTGAATGAATAGTCAAAGTCGTGTGATGCGATTTTGACTTGTCAGAGTTTGAACTAAAAGATGAGATTAATTCAAGATTCAAGAAAACATTGATTTTCTTTAGAGTGACGCTAAACACTTCAATGTCTTTGACATAAGCAGCATAATCAAAGCTTTAAGCTTTCAACTTAACTATGTCAAGTTGTATAAAAGATTGATTGAATTGATTTGCTTAAAAGACAACAGAAGTTCTAGAAAAAGAAGAATTTCAACACTTGATTTTTAATAAGTATTCTTTTTGAATAACTTGAAGAATACAACTAGAAACTTCTTGTTTCAAACAAGAAATAAGATTGAATGAGATTTGTTTCTTGTGAATGAATTGAGTATTAGTTGACTTCTTGTGAGCGAACGAAAGATTATATTGCTTCTTGTGAGCAGACGAAAAACTGAGTTGCTTCTTGCAAGTGAATTGAGAACTGAATTGCTTCTTGTGAGCGAACTGAAAACTGAATTACTTCTTTCAAGTGAATAAGAAACTAAATTGCTTTTTGCAAGCGAACTGAAAACTGAATTGCTTCTTTCAAGCGAATGAGAAACTAGATTACTTCTTGCAAGCGAACTGAAAACTGAGTTGCTTCTTATGAGTAATCTGTAGACTGAATTGCTTCTTGTGAATGATCTGTAAACTGAGTTGCTTCTTGTGAGTAAATTGAGAGCGAGACTGAGAGAAAGTTACTTTGTTAACTTTGAATGAGAAATTTTCTTCTTGTTGATTAAGATCATAGATCTTGACAAGAAATGAGCAACAATGATTAAAACAGAAGAAGAAAGACAAAATGAGAATATTGTGCTCAAAATTAACATCAATGACGTGATGATAAAGTTATGATAAACTCATGATGATGAGATACTGACTTAATTCAATGACATAGAAAAATAGTTTTTCAATGTATTCATTGAGAATCATTGTGATTTTAATGATTTGAATAATGTCATTGATTAAAGCAACTTGATCATCAAATTCTTGAAGTCTGCAAGAATGAGTTAATTAATGCAAGAGAAGATGATGTTGTTGCACAAAGAATTTATTCATAAAGACATAAGTTAAGACTTCACTATCAATCAAAGCGAGAGCGAGAACTTTAAATTGAGCTTAACGTAAAATACAAAATACTATCATGTGACTATCTTTGAATGTTGAATTGAATTCAAAGAGTTTCAAGACAAATTTAGCAGAAAACTTTCTATATGATTGAAGTAAGAATGAAAAGATTGAGACTAGTAAACAAGATGATATGTATACAGATTTCTGAGCGTAACTTAGCTCAGAAACTAAACTTTTCTTGCAGACAGCGAGACTTCTTCATTTATACTGACAACATCTTTGTCATAAATGTTCATGATATGCAGAGTGAAGAACTTCTTATTTGAGCATTCTTTAATGATTTTGCTTGAATGTTGCAATTTGCAGTAGTAACACAGCTTTCACTTGTTGCAGATTTTCTTAATTTCAGAAATGATCAGAATCTTATCTTGAACGATGATAATGACAAAGCTTAAATTTATTGACTCATCAAGAAATGAGAAGAAGAAAGATGAAGATACTGTTGAAACAATCATCACAGAAATGATGATCTTGAAACTCAAAGAATTATTAATTAACGCAGAAATGCTCTTGACTTTGACAAATGAAATGATGACGAAGATGAAGTGAAATTGACGATGCTTAAGCTGCTGAAACTCTTTGTCAATGTTAAAGAATGCTTGAATTCATTGATGAAAGATGAATGATTGAGTTTCATTGAGATTTCATCAGAAGAAAATAATGACTTGAATGAAATAATTGACATTGCGCTTCAGACAGTCAATTAATGAGAAATTTTTCATTAAAGAACATTCTTTCTTTTGATAGAAGAGATTGTAGTAGTCAACAAAGCTATTCATGTCTTACTTCAAAGTTTCGCGAAAATATAAATGAGCATCTTCTGTCTTGAAAGAATTGTCGCAGCAATGACACAACTTATGTTGTCAATCTGCGAAGATGAAAATGATATAAAGATCATTGACTCAATATTGACTCATTAGATTGTGAGTCTTCTTATTTATGATGAGTCGTGACTCGACATAAATGATCTTGACTTGATGAGAGAGATAATGATCATCGTTCATGTTCATGTGCTGTATCAGACTCTGCTTTCATGCATTCAATTGATCTTTGTTTTTCTCATACTTAAATATGTCAAGAAGCTTCTTGAATCTAAAAGCAATGATGACAGTAACAGAATTTGCAGAAAGATGAATGATGAAAGAAGATTGATTGTTCAAGATTTGTGCAATGATCTAAACTATCATTGCAAGAGACTGAGAATTCAATTCTATATAAATTGAAGAACTAAAAATGATGAACGAAAATGAAATGATAACATCATGTTGTCAAACTTGATTTTGAAGCTCTTGCATTACGTGAAAGATCTCAACTGAATTTTCGATCATACTTTGAGCGAACTGTTCAACAACATGCTCATCATCAATTAAGAAATTGTGAAACGACTTTATTTGAACAAAAGAATAACTAAACAAGATTTTAATGTATGAAAACGTTGCAGAAAGTGTAAATCTTTCATAATGTCAAAGACTAAACTGAACTAAAGATTCTATCAATATAAAGAATTGATTATTATATTACTTGAACTAGATACAGAACAATACATCAAATAATGTACAAGACGAAAGACAAAGAGAGAAAGAAAAGAACGAAAGCTCAACTTTTATATACATGAATTGAGCAGAATCAAGACTAGACAGTAGTTTTATTGACTTAAGATTGCAGAAGTTTGCATACATAACTGAGATGATTGAAACAGAATTGCTGAAACTAGATTAAAATGATGATGACTAGATTGATGACTTGATTCATTGAACTGCAAAACAGATTCAATAAATTGAGATTATTTAAGATATCAACAATCTATGTTCTAAATTGAGTTGATGACTTGACATCATGACAACTAAATATCAAAGCATTCACATAATTCTGACATCAAAGATTCATCAATGAAAATCATGTCAATGATTTTAATATTTATCAGAGCAAGAAATCTGAATATCTTTTCTAAATTACTCAAAATGACATCAACAATGAACAACTTGAAATCAAATGAATCATCAAATATGTTGATGAAACAGAATATGAGTCTATTGCTTTCAGTCACTACTTTGATGAAGACAAATCATTTTTCAAATTTGCTGCAATTTCATGCATCTGAGTTAATTTAAGACAGTCATGTGCTTTATGTTTTGACTTCTTGCATTTGAAGCAAAGTTCTTTTTTAAACAACTTCTCTTTAGCAAAATTGACATTTAATATTTTGAGTTTCTTTCATGCAGAGATTGAAGCTGAGATTGCAATAGTGATTGTTGTCAAGATGCTAGTAATAAAGTGAGTGACTTGAGTTGTTAATGTTTTAAGAGCTGATCAAGTATTCAATTTCATCAATCAAACGTTGTCTTGCATGCAAATATTGATGAATTTGTTCAAATTCATAGTTTGTTCATTGATCATGACTCACTGAAGATTCAAGCTAATTTTATGCTGAAGATCATTTAGTAGAGTTTCATTATTGTACTTTAGTTTTGCATTAAGTCTCTGAAATTTCATTTAAAATTCATGAAAGAAGATCTTGTTTTAATACAGCTTTAAGAACTGTTGTTGAGTCATATGATGTTGATTGAAATCATTGTACATCTTATTTATGATTGACAGTATCTCTTCTGCTTTAAGAAATGAGTTCGTAATCATGTTTTTCATTCTGAGTGCTATGTGTTTGATTATTGTTTCACTGACTCAACTTTTCATATATGCAATCTTCATTTCTTTGATAGAAAAATGATTCTTGTTCATCTTCAGCTTATTTTGCATTCAAGACAATCAATTATTCACATTCTGCTTCAAATCTTTAAACAAAGATAAGTTAAATAGCTTGATTGACTTTAAGAATTAATCTTTCAAAATTAAAATGCTTAATCAACTTGATATTACTTCTAGATAATGTATAATCATGTTCTTTTTCTTCATTTCTTTCTGTAAATGCATTTAAACAGCATTCAACATTATTTGCATAACTTTCAACTTAATGTTGATAACTTTCAATTCAATGTTAATCTTGTTGATATCATTTAATATTTGAATCATGTCATTGTGAATCTTGATTTCAATGTCATGCTGTTGACATATGTACTTGATAAACGCAACAAGATCATCTGCTTCATGAATGTTTATTCAAGCATTCAGTTCAGTGCTGATGCTGATCTTGATCATTTCATGATTGAAAAGCAATACATTTGTATTCTTTTCTTCTGTATTCAACGACACATTCATATTTTCTTTTTCTGATGCTGTTTAATTCTATGATAGAAGTGATTCTCTTTCAGCATTTCAAAGTTTATAATAAGCAATGCTCACTGATTTTAATTTTGTGCTTTTAATCATTGTGTAAATAGAAAATTGCTGATCGAGATTTAACTGAAATTTCTGATTTCAGTTCTAGAACAATATGTTCATGTTCTTCTGTTCTTTTGTTCTAACGATGAGCTCAGTAAAGAGTTAGTTTAAAGTAACGTGTTCATGTTTTTCTGTTTTGTTTTAAAAATTTCTTGATTTCTAATGAGTTTTTTGAATCTAATTTTTGAATTTCAATTTCAATTCAAGTTTAAATGATGTAGCTTGTTTTTATATCATTTACACGTTGATAGCAAGATTGATGAGCTTTGAACTAATGTTATGAGTCTGTATAAAGCAAATCATATGAGTGTATTTTAACTAGAAGTTCAAAGCTGAAAAAGAAAGAAGATGTAACATGTCATGAGTTTTATTCTTGAAAACATGCTAAATCGCTAGCGTGTCAACATCAACTTTATACTAGTTTATGATAGTCTGACACAATCTATGTTAAACTAACTTGAAGTGCATGATTGCAACAACTATCTCTTTAACTACTATTTAATAAGTTGTAAGAATGAAGTTCTAATAATCTTACTAACTATTAAAGTCTTTTCTACTTATGTATATTGTTGCTTACAACTTTTACGCTTTATTGATGCTTTAACAGCATCTTGCACATGATTTATTTTCTTCTTCATTAACATTATATTATAAGCTATCTACTGAGTGTTTTTACTTAACTACTTAATCTGCTTACATAAAAAGCTTACTAGAAACTCTTAATAATTTTATATACAATTTCAAATTGACGTTAACTACATCTTTATCTTACTAGCGTTGCACGATGTCTTTGTCTTCTAGTTGACAGTATCTAGTATAAACGATATTAGCATATGTAGCTGTATATTTAGCTTTAATAACACAGCGTCTGAGTTATATAAAACTAGCTCAGCGTCTTCAAATTCTACGCAGACGTTCTCTAGTATAAATATCTTCTCAAAAGTTGCTTTAAAGACTAGTAGAAAGATTTCTTTACTGATATAGTAGATACAACTGCGTGTCAAGAGCGAGATCTCGTCGTCATAGTAGCGCTTTAGTAGCGAGTAGTAGACAATATTAAGAGGCTAGAGTAGATATGATAAGTATAATAGTATATAGAAAGCGATAATCTTATTCTTCTTATAGTAGTTCTAGAAATCTACTAAGTAGTGACTTTCATAGCCGTTGATAATAAGCAGTCTGTACGCTTCAGTAGAAGAAGCCTTCGTATAGACGTTGAAGTGCTTGAGCTACGCTAGCGCGAGATCGTTATTGATCTAGCCGATAGAAGAGACGCTGATAATCTAATTACGAGGTAGATCGCTAAACTAGAAGGAGATAAGAACCTTGCCTGCAAAGATAATAAAGGATGGGATAACGCGTTCTATCGCGCTGACGCCTTGTACTAGGGTAATTCACTTGCGATCGCTAGGCTGTAGTTTCTTCTGTTTTCCAGGTTTCTCTGAGCCTGTAATAATAAACTAAGAGGATATCTTGCCCATCAGGAAGCCAGACTCGTTAAAGTTCTAGGTATTCCTATCTATAATACTATACTTCGCCTTTATCGACTGAACAAGCGTAAACCAGGGCCGGATAACCGCTAGGTCCTCGCAGGCAGCTCGCTGGCAATTATACGGACGGCTCCATCGCGTTCGCAGCTCA
>JAABUW010010809.1_pt1 | contig 10052 bp, 16 predicted proteins | sample 5560081 | NCBI WGS metagenome assembly JAABUW01 (sample SAMN10711882, study PRJNA513363) | rock metagenome | isolation source: Antarctica rocks | place: Antarctica: Victoria Land, Knobhead sud | reverse complement strand
TGTCGCTGTCTGTTTTTGACCGTATGCTAGGGCGTCATGCAGCAATTTGCAGACAGCAGTGATCAGGGCAACAAGAGGTTCCATTTTGATGCGCTTGTGCGGGGCCTGTGCGAGAGTGCAGACATGAGGGAGCATGTGGATGTCACAACTGCAGCAGCCAGAAACAAACAACAGCAGGCCCCTGCAGCCCTAGCACAGGCTGTAAGGGCTTTGAAGACTGACCCCCTTCATGACACAGCCAATCTTATCAGGTAGACACTGTATGGCTGTATAGAGCAGGGTCAATGTTTCAAGGTGTCATGACTTTGATGATGGTCGTCTTTATTTGCAGTCAGGCTGCTCTGTCTGAGCAAATGGCATAGTATTCGATTTGCATTTGCAATGCAGGTCGAGTTTCAGCTCTGGATTGACGACTTCCCTACTAGGCATTGTAGACGTTTGTGTAGAGAGCGAAGTTTGATCATTGAGTGTACTCCTTGAGCAGCTGAGCAAGTTGACATGCCAAATTGCGTTATCACCCCAGACCTCATCTTTGAAGTTCTCATGGAGAAACAGTCTTGCAGCAGAGCCCCTTCAGGTTGCCCTGAAGCTTTTGCTTCCGACACAAATACCTCTCAGAGCACTTCAGGGCTTCAGGTCATAGCCCAAAACTCCACGAAGCAACTAACAAAAAGCTGGATCAGCAGATTTATCGAGACAACGATGGCAGAGATGAAGTAGACAATCAGCTGCCGCAATATGCATTGTTTCATGCGAGCAAATGCACGACTGATGGTGTGCCAATTCAGATGGTGTTGGTCAGATTATGCTGAATCTCATAGTCGTGCAAAATAAGATGAAGCAGGTAAACACGCATGCTGCAAGAAGCTGATGCTGCCTAGGCAGAAAGGCCACAGATCAGTATTGATGCTATGCAAAAGCATGCTTGCATCTTTTATGCCACTCTGTGGAGTGAAAACGAAATATGGAACATGCACAAAACTGCTAGCAGAACCAATGAGCTAGACTTTAGGCCACTGTGCCGCTAACACAACAAATCAAGTCAACTTTCACAAAACACTCACGATCTTCAAACACACATCATCAGGAACAAGGACCCTTCATTGACATTAGCTGAAGTGGATGGCAAGAGCACTCTTGCTGCTCCGTTGATTGATGCTCAGTGCAACAGGCCAGTGATTTTATACACGAAGCATCTTACCGGCATCCTTGTACATGCTGTCATATCTGTGCTGATACGAGCACATCACATGGCTCAACAGCTGTAGATGATTGGCATGGTTGTGCTGACTTTGCTTACAACATCAGAGCAGTGACAGAACATGTAGATCTCATCGCGCACGGGGTCGGCTGCTAAATCGGTCGCCCTCGTCACGTCTATCTGGTGGTGCCATGCTCCTTTTGTTAGGAGGGAGTGCAGAGTCAACAGGCCTCCTGGTATATGGACGCGACATTGGGGGACTATTGTTGTGGAATGGAGGTCTATTGTTGTGAGGTATGTAAGGTCGGTTCACATCTCTTGGGCCGCCTCTCATGCCATATTGGGGCGGCCGTGGTGCTCTTGTTTCCAGCTCTTGCATCTGCCTCCTCAGCTTGAAGTTCTGCAGCGACCAACATATAGCATTCTTACAGTTCCTCATAGTGCTTCACAGCAGTGTTCTTTTGTACAGCATGCAAGCTGCGGATCCCGATTGAATAAGTACCTAAAAGTACGCAGTTCAGGTCCATTGGCTCATCTATCAGCACATGGGGCTGCTTTGCTTGATCACAGATGCATATTAACTTCAGCACAGCAGCTGATCAGCGCAGGCTTGGTGATGCAGAGTTACAACAGTACATGGATTTTGAAAACTGCATACCTCTTCTTGCATCTTCTCAGCTTCCTCATCAAGCGCAGTTGCGTGGTCTTCACATTCCTGGAAAGCTGCTTGCATGTCCTCAGCATATGCCTTAGCAAGCGCCAGCTGTCTCTCAAGCTTGTGTACACGATCCTCACTTAACTCGCGTCCCATTTCTTCATTCTCTTCCTGAGCAGGTGAAACAAATAGTCTGTGATACATTCACTTGCATGCAGGAAGAATGTTAGCATGTCATGAGTCAGCGCATGTATAGTGTGCACAATCTTGCATGACTGTAGTCACCTCACACATCAGGCACAAGGCAACAAGCTCACCCAAAGCAAACATTAACAGCAACTGTGCAAAGTGTGCAGACTGCATGATGTGATGCACAATATGCATCTTGAGTTTCACTGCTAGAGCTGAGTTACCTGCAGGGTTCTGCATTTTGCCACCAGCATGCGCCCTGCCTTGGAGTCAAACTGGAAAGTTGTACCCTGCAGCTCCTCACGAAGACGCTGTGCTTCCTCTGACTTGTCCTCCAAAGCTTTGTGCATCCTCTGGAACTCACGGTTCACTGCTGGATCAAGCAGCAGCTGCCGTACCTGATAGATATACACAGTGTACATTTAGTATTCAGTGTACATGTACATGTACCTGATCCTTAGGGTCAGGCTTGACCTGCTCAAGCAAACGGCTTTATGTATCTGCAGGTCTGTAGACATGCTAATGTTGCTGTGCTGACTACATGCATACTTCAGCAATGTGGCTTATGAAAATCAGTGGTTTTAGATCACTCTTGATGATGATGAAAAGACATGGGACTGGCAAAGAGGTATACCTGCACAACATTTGGTTCTGCTGCTGCCTTGGCAGCTTGCAGATGCCGCCGAAGTTCCATGTTTTCCAGGATCTTTTCCATCAGCTGTGCCTGTAGCTGACTTTCACGCTGTCTCAGGATAGATATGTCCTCAGTGGGTGTATTGCCAGTAGTGGTTGTTGCTGGCTGCTGATGAGTCTGCTGCAGGTGTGCAAGCAGTGCAGTAGGCTCTAATGCAAGGCCAGCATTTGCAGCAATGCTCTGAAAAGCAATGCGACATTCCTGTAAACTGGCTTGAGTGCTGCGTAACTGTCCCTGTAAGCAGAAATTTAGATGACAAGCGCAAATGCGGTGCAGAACCACAACATTTGGTCAACAACATCACATGTGGTCAGCTAAAACCAGAGAAGCAAGGCCGACCTGAAGATCTGGTGATTGATCTTCGAGCTGGAGTGAACTGTAGGAACAAATGGACACACTTTGAACCCCACATTGGCTTTGCAATATACGTAAGCAGCACAATTGTTCATACTGTTACCTGTCTGTTGCGAGTGTTGCTACCTCTGAAGCTCGCTCAGTTTTGATGCCAGCCTGCAGCAGCAGGTGCATTTCACTACCACGTGTGATGTAGGCAGTCTGTACGAGGCTGCACAAGTCTGCAGGCTTTGCCTGCTGTTTCAACACACCTGACTGGCGTAGCCATTGCTGGACGGTACAGCAGTATCAGACTTGCCAACCTCAGATACGCCACCATAGATATCCTCTCCGTAAATATCGTCCTGCAGAAGCTCAATCCGAGTGAGATGGCCAACGAGATAAAAATAAGCATGCTTTTGTACAAGACTCTTGACACGAGCGCCGTGCTTCACAACTTCATTTCAGGCATGATAGTGCACGGCTTGCAACAAAAGGCGAGAAAGCAAGCTGGGTGCTTTGTCATCCTTGCCTCGTCCATGGCAGACATCGAATAACTTCCGGGGATAACAAATCGAGACGGCTGACACCAGTGTACGACGTGATGTGGAGGCAGCGCTCAAAAATGTGACATCCGGCAGATCAGCAGCTCATTAAGCAACTTTAGCGAGCTACGCTTTACAGCAGGGGCAGACTCAAAGCAGGCAATTATTTCAGGCAGTTAAACGCAGCAGCGTGGCAACAACAGTTCTTGCAATTTTGCGCACGGGGTCCTTTCCGGCAGAATGTCGCAATAGCAACCCTAGCATGTTGTTGAGTGAGGAAGAAGAAGCCTGCTTGATCCGCGGTTGCCAGCCTAAGACACTCGCACCTCTTGCGCACTGATCTCCGCCGCTGTTTGCTGTCTGCTGGATATTAGTGATCGCCGAAGCGCTTCACCCACAAATTGTCGTCTGATTGTATACTTGTCCTTCCGAACGGACGATAGTCCTGACTTGTTGACGCCGCGCTGCCAGTTGCCATACGGCACACCCGGGAAAACAATGTCGTTGTTTGACACAATCTTCAATAACTCTTCACAAGCAGCCCTAAATCCTTTGTTCAGCAGCAGCAGCAAATTCAAAGCAGCAAAAGCAGCTGAAGGCTCAGCAACAGCTGAATCTCTGCTTGTTGATACTGCGAAAGCAGCCAGAACACTTGATAAGCCAGCTGCAAAGGCAGGCAAAGCCAAAAAGCGCAAGACTGCTACGACAATTGAGGTACCACCAGTGGAGCTGCCTGTAAAACAAAGCAAGCAGAAACGCCACGCAGACACAGTCAGCAGCGAGGTGACCCATACCAAGAAGAAGCAAAAAGTGGTGATCAATGATGCTGACTCCAACTCAGTGGACAAGGTCAAGCCTGCCAAGAAGCAGAAGCAGTCAGTCCACAGGAGTGCTGCACCTGCTTCTGCAAATGCTACAGAAGCTCCCAACAGAGTTGCTGCAAGTGAAGCTGATGTGATGGCTGTCAGCGACTCTCAGCTTCCAGTTGATCACAAAATCCAGGTACAGCATTGTGCTGGCAAAACATTCTGGTCTACTACAAGTAGCATGCCTGTTTGCATTACAGGCTTGTGCCTATTGCCCACATGCTGATGCGTTTGTACGTCGTGCAGAGACTGTCACCAGAAGAAGAGGCAGCCAAGCTCAGAAGGACTGTCTTTGTTGGCAATCTGCCTTCAGATGTCAAGAGAAAGATGATACAGAAAGAGTTTGAGAGGTGATTTATCTGTGCAGCAAATCCTTCAATAGTTGCTTACCTATGCTATATTCAAACATCAGAAACGCATTGTCATTTCACCATAGTCATACAACAGCTGCCTATCCCAGACTTCCATGCTTCCAGTTTTCTGCGTGACTTATGCTTGACAAGCTCTGTTAACTAGTCTTGTGGCGCTGCAATCATTAAATACTGCATGGGACGGGCGATTGGTCACATGCTTGAGCGTCATGTTGTCTTTGGTGCTCTATTGTCGAACGCCTAGAACATTTAGTGCTGAGTGTATATTGTATTCCCAGTTATTGTCTATTGACTCCCCTGATGAGTCCTGGAGACAAAAAATGTAATTGATTGATTGATTGACTGTGTGCAGATATGGCAGCATTGAGAGCGTCAGGAGACGCTCAGTGCCCGTCAAACTGGATGCCAAGATGTCTAGAAAAGCTGCAGTCATCACTGGCAATGTCAGTGATAAGAGAGGCACAAGTCATGCCTATGTTGTCTTTCAAGATGAAACAGCTGCCATTGCAGCCCTGGCAAGCAACATGCACATGGTGAGTCTTGAACCTTTTATACAGCCTGCATCGTGTAAACATGTCACGGGCCTTGCTTTTTTGAAAACCCCATTTTGTGAACATGCACAGCACCAGCCTAATATGCAGTACCACACAGTCACAGTGTCACCAAATCTGGGCATAGCTTCAGTGACACAAACCAAAACACTCACAGCCCACGTACAGCATCGGCACTGTGAACAATGCCTCACATGTTTGTGGTTTGTTGGAATCTGCTTTATGTCTGTGTTTTGGACCAGTGCTGAGATGTCACAACTGCGCATGTGCCTATGACTGTATCAACGGATGTTGTGGCTTCAGGTTGATGGAAGGCACATCCGGGTGGACAGAGCAGGTCAGAGCGCGCATGGCAGTGCGGGAGGCAGCGTCATGTATGAGCGCAACAGAACTGTCTTCCTTGGCAATCTGCCGTTTGATGTTGAGGTGAGCCATGCGGGTTTCACCTCCCCTGGATACATGCATCTGCACGACTTCATGATCAGCATAGTGTACATGGCATACCCCAATGGTTGCCGGCATGAATATACATCCCTACCCTGTGAAGGGATTGGCTCTTATGATCTGTATTGCTAGCAAGCCAGAATGTTACGGCAGCGGCACCAAGCTTTGTACACAGAGTTGCACACGCAGTGACATAGCTGCTGTTTATCAGTAGGGCAGCATTTGCCAACACAGCTCATGTCAAACCTATCGCTTCGCTGAGCAGAGAGAGACAAAGCAATGAGCGTGTCCATGAGGTCTCATGACAGCATATTGGCTGTGTAGGACGAAGAGATCATCCTTTTCTTCAATGACAACTGCACCAAGCTGGGCATCACAGATCCTGTGGAGGCGGTTCGTGTGGTGCGTGACTCTGCTAGCCAGCTCGGCAAGGGCTTTGGCTTTGTCCAATTCAGTGATCAGCAAGCTGCCAGGGCAGCCCTTGGTTGTGATGGACAGCTGCTCAGGAAGCGCCCCATCAGGGTGACTAAAGCTGTGAAGGTGCCAGCGCACCTGAAAGCACTGGGCAGGCAGGAGAAGCCAGGGAGGAAGCCGATGAGTAAGGATGCAGCTGATGGCAAGCGCAGCGCCACTGCAGGTATTCATGCTGGCCTTATTTGCTTTGACACTCTTGCTGTACTGATTTGCAGACAGAGCACCCAAAACAGATCAGCACTGTTGCTGAGTATATTCTGTTACTCCATTGCAGATGTGTGTGATCAGGAATGCGAGTGGCATATACACATGCTTGATTCCTGTTCGTCTCAGTCTATGCACCATATAGCCTGGGCATTTGCTTGTGCTGACACATGCAAAGGCATGTATAGTGCAAGGTACAGTCCTGACATACTTTCCGTGACCTTGCAGCCTCAAAAGAGAGCAGACCTAGCAACAAGGCAGTTGCTGCCCTGCAACGCAAAGCAGAGCCAGCTGAAAACTGGCAGGGTTTCAAGACAAAGGGGTCCAAGAAGACCGTGGCTGGTGCTGTCACCAAGAGCACCTCAGCTGGGCAGCGACCTGTGGAGGGCAAAAGGAAAGCACCGGAGAAGAGGCCTTCTGTAGCCATGCGCAAACAGCGTAGCCTTGCTAAATAGGCCACGAGTTCCTGCAAATTGTGTTGTTGTTTACAATGCTAGGATTAGATTTGCAGCACCTATCGCTATGGAAGTGTACAGTTGCTCACTCAGTACAGCATTTGGGTTAGGGCAGGATGCATAGGACCAATGTCATGTATCTAGACAGTCGATGTCACTCACAATCCTGTCATGGTTCATAATTTCTGCCAGAGGGCTGGGTTTGCCTGACCTGCAGCCATTACGGTCTTTGATGGTTTTTCTTAGGTACGGTAACTGACACGTCCTTCAAGCTTAGCTCTACATGCGTCGTGCTTGAGCTTGCGGCCGGCCATCAGTATTGTCCTGAGATGACCTAGCTAGCAATCATTAGCAGAAATTCCAAATGCTTTGCAGTTAAAAGGGAAAATCTGACTGTCAATCTATAGCTCCTGTATAAGCTCAATATAAGCTCCGAGATGCACTTCAACGCATCGCGCAGCCAACACAACCTTGCATGATAATGCCAGAGTACCGGTACTGGTATTTTGCATCAGAGACACTGATCCATTTCATCCAGCAAGCTTACACTTAAGTGGTCTCGGAGCGCTTATTTGGCTTCAAGGCTTGCGACTTCAATCGCGAAGGCACACTTGCTGCTGAACGTCAAAAGTGATGTTACGCTTGAGCGAAAAAGACTAGACAGGTTCACAGTAATTCAAAACTTGCAGCACGTTCGTACGCGCACAGATACTCAAGATCACCGCAACACTCGACTTCACACCGGCAAAGGAGTGCCGCGCTAAACAGTAGCCCTGCTGTTTCGCTGGTTTCCAGCTTTCCAGTACGCCGAGAAAAGCACTTGCTGATGAATTCATTCAGCGTGATATAGAAGGACTTCACCCAATAGCTGACCCACGGTTCATGCGCCTAGCCCGTGCTGCTGGCCTGACGTCTGAGCTTGCTCAGTATGAGCTTTGTGCAGCCGTCGACCGTACACGCCATTGCACAGAGTTTAGAAGTTGGAGCAGTCAGTGATGAAGCAGCCAAAGCTTTGTCACCAGACGTGGAGTATCGCCTGCGGGAGGTGGTGCAGGTGACCAGCCACTGCTTGCTGCCTGGAACCAGGGCGTGATTAGTCCAACAATGTGGCCATCACAAACATAACAAGCTGCGATGTGGTATCCACAGGAAGCACAGAAGTTCATGAGGCACTCAAAGAGGAGGATGCTGACAACTGATGATATCAACCAAGCTTTAAGACTGAAGAATGTTCAGGTTTGCAGCACACTTTTACGCACGCTACCTTTAGTATTTTAAGACAACTGCTGCTTGGTCACAACCCCATTCATTCCTCCATGTTGAGTGCATTGCCATATCTTGTCTCAAATTGCAGTCTTGACGTCCTGTCTGCACCTGCAAGCCAAACACGCAGTCAACATTTTCCTCTCATGCAACCTCACATCTCATGAATTTGCTGTGCATCACATTCTGACCTTAGCTGCTTACATGGCATGAGCTGGGTGCAGCTTACATACAGCTACTGCAACTTGCAACACAGCATGGGCTTGGCAGCAATGGGCACTCCCTTAGTAGTGTCTTGTACATGTTCTGCAGCCTCTGCTCCGGGCCGCCACCTTAGGAGGCTCCCATCATGATTGCTGAAAAGCGTGAATTTTCTTGTCTTTTCTTCTGCAGCCTCTGTATGGGTTTGGTGGCAAGGACCCGGCTCGTTTTGCTAGAGCTGCAGGACACCAGGACCTTGTGTATGTGCATGACCCAGAGCTCACCTTTGAACAGGTGTGTAAGCTTGCTTGCCTGCAATCATGGCCTGCATTGTCCAACTTGTGTGTAAGTGTGTTGCATAGTGTATCATCTGCAAGCTGTAAGTGGGTTCAGCAATTAAGCACATCTTTCTTCTATCTGCTGCTCGATTTTCCCCTTTGTGTTGATTGTTCTTGTTTTTTTGGGTTTGTGTGTGACAAAACTGCCTCAAATTGGTGAACACAGCTTTGCCTTTGGGTATGGGCGTCTACTATGGCTAGCCCTGAAAGTTGCCATATCGTGGGTATACACACAAGCAGTAGCACAGAGTGTAACTCGACCTCCGCTGAAGGTGACAGTGGACGCAGCCGTTCCACTGCATTGGGCTCATGCAGGCAGAATGCAGCCTGCCATCCCTGATCTGCTGCCATACACACACTCACACTTTAGAACATCATCATGCACAGGCTACACAATCAACCCTTTGTCAAACCTGCATGTAGAAGTGTAACAGCATAATGTCATGCTGGCTAGCCATTTGAAGGAAATGTTTTCTTGCCACCAGCTCAAGGAAGCAACATTCACTGAGGCCACTCATGGCAACATGTAGCTGTACTGCAGGCTGCTATTGCTTTGGGCTGCTGTCTCAGGAGGCTCCTGTTGTGATCGTTATGGCTATGAATGATTGTTATGACGGGCATGATTGGTCGGTGCGATCGGTTGTTACTGGTATGATGGCTGAAAAGCATAGACTTTTCTTATTTTCTTTCTAACGCAGGCTGCTGCCTCAGGAGGCTCCTGTTGTGAGTGTTATGGCTATGATTGGTTGTTATGATGGGTATGATTGCTTGGCACGTCAATTGGTTGTTATTGGTATGATGACTGAACTGCATAGACTTTTCTTATTCTCCGCCTCCCAGGCCCCTCTCAGGCCCCTCCTAGGCCTCATGCCCCACTTTTGCACCCAAGGTCATGTACTAAGTATGCTGCTCTTCTAATGCAGGCTGTAGATCAGCCACTGCCCAAGGTGCCTGTGGAAGTGGGTGTCATTCCTCACTGGCTTGCCATTGAAGGGGTGCAGCCGGCCATTCCTGAGAATGCAGCCATTCAGCCACGCAAAGCAAAGCGACCCAAGCTGGATGTGTCTGCTGCTGCTGCTAAGGCCAAGACAGCTGTTGGTGCAAAGCTTGCAGATGCAAGCCCACCAGGTGAGCTTGCTTCACACTCACAATCATGGCCTCTGCCTATCGCGTGTGTCATTGACCTGTGTAATCGAGTTGTGTAATTGAGGTGTGGCTGTTGCTGCTGCTGCTAAGGCCAAGACAGCTGTTGGTGCAAAGCCTGCAGA
>JAABUW010010806.1_pt1 | contig 10052 bp, 12 predicted proteins | sample 5560081 | NCBI WGS metagenome assembly JAABUW01 (sample SAMN10711882, study PRJNA513363) | rock metagenome | isolation source: Antarctica rocks | place: Antarctica: Victoria Land, Knobhead sud | reverse complement strand
ACCTGGCCCACCACACGTTCAAGGACGCCGCCCATCTCACCTGCGCCATCCACGCCGCGGTCAAGCAGCTCAACAAAGAGCGCCAAACGCCGCATCCGTGCGGCAAGCTGAATAAGGCTGCTTAGCCCTTGCGGTGTTCGCCGCTTGGGCGTCTCCCTTCGCATCGGAGCGACAGGTTCTCACGTTCCATACGAGAGCCTGGCCCGGCTTCGCGCCGCCTATATGCCGGATGCCGCTCGGGCAAGCTTCAGGGCCACCCCCGAACTGATCCCGGAAGAAGATCGCACCCCCGGTTTTGACATCGCCTATGGAATTTCGACACGTCATCAGCGGTTCGCTTACGCTCGCCTCTCCGGACCATACCTGACGAGATCTCGTTTCGCCTTTTGCTGCAACGCTCACCACGGCCGCTTTTGACGACCGCAGCTTGCAGTGGTTTGAGGCCAACACCTGACTGCCGGCCTCGGAGGACCTACCTCCATCTCTCATACAGCTCCACACCCCATTCCTATCCTTTCATGAGGATGTGTTCGTGACACACCGATCTTGTTCCACTTGCTGGTGCCCAGCGGCAAGTGGTGGACGGTGACCTCGATGCCGAGCTCGTTGGCCAGGCGTTGCAGTTCGCGCTTCCACAGCCGCACGCGCGAGCCGTTGCTGACGCCGCCGTCCGCGGTGACGACCAGCCGCGTGGCCACGGGGTAGCGGGGTCCCCGGCATGGTCCTGCCATGGGGCGGTGGCGGTTGCTGAGGCGGTGAGGGTGGCTTCGTGAAGGATGGGTGTCGGGCGGCAGGGAGTCGGGCGGCAGGGAGTCGGGCGGCAGGGAGTCGGGTGAGGTGAGGCAGTCTCACCCCAGAAAAAAGGAAATGGACGGGCCGGCAAGGCTGGTTCGTCTCGCTGCATGCCGCTCTGCGCTGTCGTGCGTGGAGTAGGCCGCAGTCCCTGAAAACAACCTCCATCAGGACCCTCGTCGCATGTCAAAGAACATCCGCAGTCAGAACAACCGCGTTCCCGATCCCGTGCTGCCCACCTTCCTGGCCAGCGCCGCCCCGAGCAGCCTCAGGACCGGGGTGCTGGACATCCTCGGCCGGCTCGAGCCTTACCGCACGCTCGACGAGGCGACACTGCGGGAGCAGCAGCCGGCGCTGCTCGCCCGCATCGTCGCGCTGACCTCGCCCGGCCTCGACCTGTTCCGCGCACTCCGCATGCAGGCGCTCTCGAGCACGATGTGCTCCCGCGCGAACGTGGCGGCGAGCCTGCGCGAGAAGTGGCGGACGGACGGCGCCGCGTTGGGCGCGTCGGCCTACCCGCCTGGCCACGTCGTGACCGTGATGGCCTGGGCGTACTGGGGCTCGATCGAGGCCTGGGCCGCGGCAAGGCCGCGCCGTGCGCAACAACCGAAGAACCACTGGCAAGTGCGGAAACACCAGCTCGACGCCCTGCACGCCTTTGCGGCCGCCCATCCGGGCCAGCCGATCACCCACGCTACCCTGAGCGCCGCCAGGCTGCACGGCCTGGCCAGGGCGCTCAGCGCGGCCGAGCTCGACCTACTGGCCCAGGAACTCGGACTGGGCCGGCACCTGACCTACCGCCGCCGAGGCTCCTGGACCAGGCAGGAGGTGATCGACGCCTATGCCGCCCTGTGCCGCGAGCGGGGCGTGACGCTGAGCTCGCACGCCCTGGCCGGCATCGGCGGGAAGGCCTGCACCTTCCGCGCCCAGGCCAACGCGCTGTTCGGCTCGTTCCAGGCGTTCCAGCGAGCCGTCGCCGCCTGCCATCCCGACCTCGCGCCGGCGAAGTGTCCGATTGCCGCGGACGGGACCGTGCTGGACAGCTGGAGCGAGGTGGTGGCCTACAACGCCCTGCGCCTCGCATTCCCGGAGGTCGGGATCCAGGTGCACGTGCTGCTGCCGGGCGGGCCTGGCCGATGCTCGGTCGATTTCGTCATGCACGGGGTCCACATCGAGGTGCTCGGCACCGCCGAGACCGAGATGGGTGCTGCCCGGACCGCGCGGCAGCGCAAGTACGCCAGCCAGTGGCGGCAGAAGCAGCCGATCTACCAGGCGATGGGCGTCACGCCAGTCGTGATCGAGCCCGCGGACGTCAACGACCCCAGGCGCATGGCGGCGCGCGTGGCGGAGGTGGGGCGGCAACTGGCCGTGCAGCCGGCGGCGATGCCGGCATCGACCGGCATGGTGGTGCGCGCAAAGGGCGAGTGGGACTTCGAGGCCCTGTGCGCGGCAGCGGCCGAGGTAGCGCGCGCGGTCGGGGCCTTCCCGACCTACGCACAGCTGACGTCCGCGGGCTATGCGCACGCACCTAACCTGCTGCGTGGGCGGGGCATGCGCCGCCGGGTCGCGGAGGCGATCGGCGTGCCGCTGCGCAACCAGAAGGGGCTCTGGAGCCGGGACAGGATCGTGGCCGAGCTTGCCGCCTGGGTCGGGGCGCATGGCCGCATCCCGACCGGGAGCGAGCTGAAGGCGGCTGGGCGAAATGCGCTGGGCAGCGCCATCCGGCGTCTGTTCCGGGGCGAACAGGACGCCTTGCGGGCGCTGGTGGGGCAGCGCTGCGGCCGCACCCTGCCGTGCCGGCACATGCCGGATGGCGCTTACGCCGACATCGACCGGCTCGCGGCGCTGTTGCGGCCGCTCTGCGACCGGCTCGGGCGCTTTCCGACCGAGGCCGAGATGCGGCAGGTCGGGCTGCCGGTCACGCTCTACGCCGTGGTCAGCGGCCGGCACGGGGTGGCCCGCATGGCCGCGCACATGGGAGTGGCCTACGCCGGGCCGCAACGGCTGACGCTGGCGGAGGCGCTGGCTGTGTTCCGCGCTCTGCCTGGCGGGCAGGACCTGCTCTCGGCGGCAGGGGCGCCACCGCGGCTGACCACCACCGCGATCCGGGCAGCGCTGGGCTCGCGCGGCATCGCCATGATGCAGAAGCACTTCGGCACCATCGACGGGCTGCGGGCGGCGCTCGCGGCCGAGGACGGGACGACCAAGGACGACTGAGGGGCAGGGCAGGGAAGGCCGCAGTCTCCCCAGGGAAGGGGCGTCCACCACGACGGCGGGCGCCCGCGCCCGGCTGCACCCGGCAGTCCGGGGACGTCAACAAGCAAAGCAAGGAACAACACCATGAGCATGGCCATGGACGACGGGCTCCGGCCCGTCGACGCCTATCTACGCCTCCGCGTCCTCTCGACCACGACGGCTCCCACATCAGCGCGCGACGTGCTGGAACTGACCGCGGTCGACATCCTGGTCGGCGAGGGCACCTGCCACGTCGGCCTCCCCCGCACCGAGCGGTTCAGCCTGCAATCCGAGGGGCACCTGTCCGGCCGCCCGCCTCCGTGCGCGCCGGCCGCGCTCGGGCGCGCCGTGTGGTCGCCACTCTGGCCCGACGCGCTGGTGGCATTCGACCTCGCCGTGGAACGGCTGGTCGTCCCGGCGGCGGTCACCGGTCCGCTGCCCTGGATCGGCTTGGGGCGGGTCGTGCGGCAGGTCTGGCCGGACGCACGGGTCTGATCTGCCCGAGGCGCTCACGGCCAGGCTCGGTCACGGCCCTGGGGACGCGCTGCCCGCGGCCGGCTCGGGGCGCACCGCCGGCCTGGTCGCCCTGTTGCTCCTGCACCTGCTGCAAAGCCCGACGGAGCGGGCGCTGCTGCGGCGTGCCGCAGGCCGCACGGAGCGCCTGCGGCCGTTGTTCGGCGACATGCTGGGCAACCCGGCCGTGCAGGCGATGCTGGACCTCACTGCCGCCCACACGCAGCCGCTGCGCGGGGCGCCTGATCCGTGGGACCTGGAGGACTGGGCCTGCATGCCGGACGGGGACCTGCGGTGGCTCGCGAAGCACGGGCTGCCGGAGGGCGGCGTGACGTGGGCGGCCGAGGAGCTGGAGCGTCGCCATCGGGCCGGCGAGACCGGCCAGCCCGCGCCGCAGCCACCGCCGGTGCTGCTGCGGCACGTCGGCCCGCCGCCGCCGCCCTAGCCGCCCCACAGCTCCGGCGCGGACCCAGGACCGGGGCGCTCGCCAGCACCCGTCCACCTTCGGCTCGGCTCATGCGGGCCGGGCCCAATCCACAACCCTGTGCAAGAATGGCGACCGTTCGGTGCCACCGTTCCTGCGCATGCAAGTGCAAGGACCGATCATGCCACCTGACCACCTGACGACCGCCTCCCGCCGGCGCCTGCTGGCGAGCGCGGGGCTTCTCACATCCGGGCTGGGCCGGATCCCGCACGACGCCGCCACAGCACGGCGTCTGCAGCAGGACCCGGACGGCACCGTCATCGCGGCCTGTGCAGTCTTCAACGTCCTCGAACGGCGCAGGCTCGACCTGATCGAGGGACCCGGCCGCATCGCCGACGACGACGCCCGGGATCAGGCGCTCGGGCCGCTCGCGGGCGAGCAGCAGGCCTACCTGGACCGGCTTTGCCGGCAGCGCGCCACCACCCTGGCCGGGCACCGTGCCCGCGCGATCAGCTTCGCGCTCTGGGACGGCGGCGAGCTCGCCGACCGCGCCCGCGCCAACGGCCTGCTTGAGGACAGGCTGCTGGCGGCCCTGGTCCGGGACCTGGCGGGCTTGCCATGCTGACCCGGACGGAGCGGCAGGCGACCCGGACCCGGGGTGGCCGCCATGGCGCGTGACCTGCCATCGAGGGACGCCCCCGGCCACAGCCGGTTCGTGGTCGTGCGCGACCGCGACGGCTGCCGCAAGGCGGTGGCCAGGCATGCCGTGTCGGCGGTGTCCGAGACCGAGGAAGGCGGGTCGGTGCTGATGCTGCCGGGCGGGCGCATGATCCAGGTCGAGGAGGACCTGGACACGGTCCTGCAGTGGCTGGGGTGAGACTGGGGACCAGCCCCGCATGCGACATCCCTGACCTGACCGGCTCTCTCCCCTGCCCTCACCATGTGCTTACCTGCTGCTCCGTCGGAGCAGGTTCCCGGTCGGCCGGGGACGGTCTACCAGGGCCGGATGCCCCAAGTTCCGACACTGCGCCGTCCCCTGGTGCTGGCCTCCGTCATGGCCGCCATGTTCATGATCGCGATCGAGGCGACCATCGTCTCGACCGCCATGCCCCAGATCGCGGGCCAGCTCGGCGACCTGCACCTCTACTCCTGGGTGTTCTCGTCCTTCCTGCTGACCCAGACCGCCACCACCGTCGTGTTCGGCAAGCTGGCCGACCTGTATGGCCGCAAGCCGGTGCTGCTCGTCGGCATCGCGGTCTTCCTGCTCGGCTCCGCCCTGTGCGGCCTCGCCTGGTCGATCCCCTCCCTGATCGCGTTCCGCCTCGTCCAGGGCGTCGGGGCAGGCGCCATCCAGCCGGTGGCGCTCACCGTCGTCGGCGACCTCTACTCGGTGCAGGAGCGCGCCAAGATACAGGGCTACCTCGCCAGCGTCTGGGGCGTGTCGTCCGTGCTGGGGCCGCTCGCCGGCGGGCTGATCATCCAGCACCTCAGCTGGTCCTGGATCTTCTGGGTCAACCTGCCAATCGGCATCGCCGCCGCGGCCAGCTTCACAGCCTTCCTGCACGAGGACGTCACGGCCGAGAAGCGGAGCGTGGACGTAGCCGGGGCGGCCCTGTTCACGGTGGCAGTTGCGTCCTTGATGGTGGCGCTTACGCGGCTCGGCACCTCCGACACATCGACGGCGCTCGGGGCCGCCTGCGCCTTCCTGGTGAGCGCGGCCCTGTTCGTCTGGCAGGAGCGGCGCGCCCGGGAGCCGATGATGGCGTTCGGCCTGTGGGCGCGCCGTCCCGTGGCAACGGCCAACGCCGCGACGCTGCTGAGCGGCATGGCGGTGATCGGGCTCACGACCTTCCTGCCCATGTACGTCCAGGGCGTGCTGAGCCAGTCGGCGCTGGTGGCCGGCTTCGCGCTGACCATGATGGTGCTGGGCTGGCCGGTCGGCGCCACGCTCGCGGCCAGGAACTTCGCCCGCTTCGGCCTGCGCAGCACGCTGCTGTTCGGAGCGGCCCTGCTGCCCGTCGGTGCCCTGGCCTTCGTGGTCCTGGGTCCCGGGACGTCGCCGGTGGTGGCGGGCCTGGGCTCGGTCGTCATGTGCCTGGGCATGGGCTTCCTCAGCACCTCGGCCATCGTCATCATCCAGGACAGCGTCGGCTGGGCCGAGCGCGGCTCGGCCACGGCGTCGAACATCTTCTCGCGCAACCTCGGCAGCACCCTGGGCGCCGCGCTGCTGGGCGCCGTGCTGAACGCCAGCCTGGCGCGCCACGTGAACGGGGCCGCGGCGGTGACCCCCGACCAGCTCCGGCAGCTGCTCGACCACCCCGGGGGCGCGGCTGGCGACGCGGCGGTGCGGGCGGCGCTGGGCCAGTCGCTGCACCTCACCTTCTGGGCCGTGTTCCTGACCGCGGCGCTGACCCTCCTGCTGGCCACCCTGGTGCCCTCGGTCGCGATCACCAAGCAGGCGGAGACGGCCGCCGCGGAGTGAGGAGGCGTTCCGGGCTTACGATGGCAGGCCCAAAGGCGGGCCGGTGACCTGATCGGCTCCATCGTGCGTCTGCTCGGCCTCGCCTTGGCCATCCCCGACCAGACCAACCTACGTCGCTGGCAACCTACGTCGCCGGGCCGAGACGCTGGAGGCGCCGCGGCAGGCTGCTGCGTGAGGCGGTGCATAGCTGGTCCAAGCATATGCTAATGCATTTAGTGTAACTGAGTAGGCCCAGGTGGTTGCAGGCAGGCTTCCTGTGTAGTTGCGACACCATCAGCGATGGCCTGCACAGACGATCTGCTCGCTTCCGCATGCAGTTGTGGAACCTGCAGGTGCATCAGAGCGTCTCGTTCACCTTGCTTGCCCGGGACTGACGGGTTCGTCTGTCCTATGCTGCACTGATACAGGCGGCGACACCGATGCACACGATCACCAGCTTGAAGGTCACGATGAACCGAGAAGATGCCACCGTGCTGCCCCAGAATGTCCTGAGCCTTGATCGCGTGGGCCGGGACCCTGCTCCCACACCGGGCGTGCCCCGGACTGCGCCATGCAGGTCTGGACGCCTTCGTGGCGTGTTCACTGCCATGGTGATGATCGGCGCTGCGTGCATGCCGATCGAGGCAGCCGTGGCCTCCTCACGTCATCCGGCCCACCTGGGGCACCGTGTCGCTCAGAAGGTGGCATTCAAGCCTGCGCACCGGGCCAGGCCAGCGCACCATGGGCGAACCCACGCGCGCCTCCACCTGGCCCGCAGCGCAGCGCGGCACACCGGGCGGATGCACGCCGAACCCACCGCGTTGGTCAACACCGCCTGGGACAATCCAAGAATTCCAGCGGGTGTGATGGATGCCATACGGTCCGCGGCGCAGGAGTCGGGCATCGACCCGCACCTGCTCGCGGCGGTCGCGTGGCGCGAGAGCAGGTTCGACCCGGGTGCCCGGAGCCAACGCTCGTCGGCCAAGGGCCTCCTTCAGTTCACCGAGGGAACATGGCTCCAGGCCATACGGGACTACGGGGCGCAGCATGGAGCGGGTGCCTACGCGGCTGCCGTCCAGAGGCAGAGGTCCGGTGCGCTCGCAGTGCCCGACGCCCGCCTGCGCAGCGACATCCTGCAGCGGCGCAGCGATCCCGTCCTGTCAGCAGAGCTCGCGGCGGAGGGGATGCGGCTGCAACGGGCGGCAATGCAGGATCGCTTGGGCCGGAGCGTGCGGTCCGCGGACCTCTACCTCCTGCATGTGCTGGGCCCGAGTGGGTCGGCGCGGTTCCTGTCGGCGGTTGCCCAGCATCCCACTGCGTCGAGCCTCGAGGTGGCAAGCCCCAAGGTGCTGTACAACGCTGGCCTTCTGGCCCGCGATCACCGCCCGATGACGGTGGCGAACACCTATGCCGCGGTCGAGGCGATGCTCGGCGAGCAGCATGTGCACTCAGAGCGGGTCTTCGCGGAAACACGCCCCGGGCAAGAGGCGGCGCCGACACCCATAGAGGTGAGCCAGGCGCCGTAGCGTCCGTCCTGAGCTTCAGGCGGGTGGCAGGGTGCCACGTCGGCATGGGCGGCAAGGAGGTCGGCAACGGTGATCCTGCTGTCTCGCGTTCTGATGCGGATACCCGCGGTCCGGCGCCTCGAAGAGGAGCGCGATGCGCTGCGCGGCGAACGCGACTCGATGCGCCTCAAGGTGCGGGCAATCTCCGCGAAGATGGGAGTTCTGGAGGAGCAAGGCCGGGTGCTGGCAAGCGAGCGGGACCGCTGTGCCGAACAGGTGAAGGCCCGGACAGTGGACCATGAACGCCTGTCGGCAGAACTCAGGGCGGCGCTGGAGACCTGTGACGCCGTTGCGGCAGAGCGCGACGGACTCAGGGCCGACCGCGACGCGTTGGTCGTTCAGCGGGAGGTCGCAGTCGGCGAACGCGACCAGCTTGCTCGTGACCTTGACCGGCTCCGCCAGGGTGCAGCCGCGAAAGAAGCCTCCGAGCAAGGTCATTGACCCTGGCGGCACAGCTCAGGTGCGTTCTTCGCTGGCCTGTATGGCGAGGCCGAGTTCCTGCCTGACGTGAGCGTAGCGCATGGGGTCGAGCTGGCGCCGGTCCTGGGCAAGCTGCCGCAAGGCGGCGATCCCGGCCTCGGTGAACAGCCCCACGGGCCGCCCGTGAACGTCCGCCCCGATCCTGACAAGCTCGCGCTCGATCAGGCCCTGCATGGCCACCGGCACCCTGGGCTGTCCTGCCTGCGGACCGCCGCGCCAGGTTCGCAGGAACAGGCCGTCAGCGACGGATGGGAAGGTGCTGAACCGCATGCCCAGCTCGCGACGGATCAGGTCGCGCTCGGCTGCCGTGAACAGGGCTGGCGAAGGTTCGGACTGGCTGGTCATCTTTGCAGTCTACCATGTCGTGCAGCGGCCTGGACGCCTCTGCCGAACGGAAACACTGGCTGCATGAGCCTCTGGGCTGCGAACGCCATGGAGGCTACCTTCGGCCCAGTTCTCGATAGGACCCGCATGCCCGCCAGCTCTTCCCTTGCAGGCCTGATCAAGTGGCTGGGCCGTGACGGGTGGCGCGAGCCGTTCGAGGAGGTGCTGTGGCTGCACGTGGGTCCCGCCTGCGAGCAGGCCGGCATCGAGTTCGAGGACATCGAGGACATCCTCGGCCACCATCACTCAATGGCGCTCTGGGGCTGCGCGTTCGAGGACTTCCTCACCCGCACCCTGGAGCCGGACGGGCGCAACATCGTCGACGACTACCTCAAGCGCCGCGGCTGGAAGGAGACAGTGCCCAACCGGCGCTACATGCAGGCGCTGCGCGGCTCGGCCATGAGCCTCTACGAGGTGAGCGGCATCGTGTCCGGCGAGGCGTTCATGGCCCGCGACCTCGTGCGCGGCGGCGAGCCGGTCCGGGTGAGCGAGCGCACCGCGACCAAGTCGCTCGCGCAGTGGGAGCGGATCGGCGTGCGGGTGGTCGAGCTCGAGGGCAAGCTGATCATCGGCGGCGGGGTGCTGCCCTTCACGCACGAGGCCTCGGAGGCGGTGGTCCGGGTATTCAAGACCGCGAGGACGCGGGCACGGCGGGAACTCGGCAAGCTGGCCAAGGACGAGGGTGTCGCCGGCGGCGCGCGCCTGGACCCCGAGACCGTGGACAGGCTGATCCTCGAAGGTGCGGCGCCGGTGCTCACCAGCCTTTGGCTCGCCAACGTGCTGCCACGGGCGATGGACCCCTCCCCCAGAGGCTACGCATGAGATTTCGTGTCGGTTGCACACAGAGTTCGCCGGCTATCCAGCCAGGAGCTTGAGCATGTAGGCGTCGTTCCAGGCAGCCTTCTTGCGCCGGGCACGCACGCTGGCTTTGGTCGTCTTGTCCCGGCCGACGATGTTGAGCGCGATCTTGCGCAGCAGCGCCAGGTTGCGCGCCGCGGTGCGGTCGCGCACGCGGCTGTCGTCCTCGCGGAATGTCACATCCAGCACCCAATGCAGGGTGTTCTCAATCGCCCAATGGATAACGTTCTTTACGCCATCCCTGGCACGACAGCTGCCCCGTGCGGCGCGGACGGTGCCGGGATGGCGTAAAGAAGCGCGTTGAACTGAGCCGCGGGCCGCCAGTGCAGGCTATGGGGAT
>JAABUW010010804.1_pt1 | contig 10056 bp, 6 predicted proteins | sample 5560081 | NCBI WGS metagenome assembly JAABUW01 (sample SAMN10711882, study PRJNA513363) | rock metagenome | isolation source: Antarctica rocks | place: Antarctica: Victoria Land, Knobhead sud | reverse complement strand
TCGGGAACGCAGCCTCGACGCAACTGCAGCTCGATGTGTTCGGCGAGGTGCTGGACGCCATGTACCAGGCCCGGCGTCTCGGGATGGAGCCGGACCAGAACTACTGGCGCCTGCAATGTGCGCTGATAGGCCACCTCGACGACGTATGGGACAAGCCCGACGCCGGCATCTGGGAGATCCGCGGCGAGCCGCGCCACTTCACCCACTCCAAGGTCATGGCCTGGGTCGCCTACGACCGTGCGGTGCGCTCGGTCGAGGAAGACCCGCTCGACGGGCCGGTCGAGGCGTGGCGGGCGACGCGCGACAGGATCCACGCCCAGGTCTGCGCCGAGGGGTACGACGAGAAGCTGGGCTACTTCACCCAGTCCTACGGCTCGACGGAACTCGATGCGAGCCTGCTGCTCATCGCCCTCGTCGGCTTTCTGCCCGCCACGGACCCGCGCGTGGTGCGCACCGTGGAGGCCATCGAGAGGACCCTTCTGAAAGACGGCTTCGTCCTGCGGTACAATACGTCTAGCCGCGTCGACGGGCTGGCCGGCGACGAGGAGGGCGCCTTCCTGCCCTGCTCGTTCTGGCTGGTCGACAATCTTGCGCTGATGGGCCGCGATACGGAGGCGAACGCCATGTTCGAGCGGCTTGTCGGACTCTGCAACGACGTCGGGCTCCTCAGCGAGGAGTATGATGTCCGGCGCAAGCGCCAGGTGGGCAACTTCCCCCAGGCCTTCACCCATGTCGCGCTGATCAACTCGGCCCACAACCTTGGCCGTCCCGTCGGCCCCGCCCAGCATCGCGCCGAGGGCAGCGAGATGCCGGAAGTCACCATCTGAGCCGGAGAGGGCTGTGCGCCTCGGATGTTTGTGTTCCCTGTTATCCTTCGTGCGTCACCGCGGTCAGCAGGGGTTTGACCGCGACCGTTCGCAAAGACACGACCTGAATTGTCGTGCAGGCTATAGCTCTATCCGCGTGCCCAGTTCGACCACGCGTGGCGCCGGGATGAGGAAATAGTCCGAGGCTGTCGCCGAGTTGCGGGTCAGGAACCCGAACAGGCTTTCCTGCCAGGGTGAGAGATCCCCCTTCATCGAAGGTACTGGGGTCTCGCGGCCGATGCAGATCGACGCCTCGTCGGGGTCGAAGCCGATCTCCTCCCGGTGCCGCCTGAGGGCCGCCATGACGTCGGGCTTCTCGGCGAAGCCGAAGGTGAGTTCCAGGATGGAGAACCCGGCCGACCTTTCTTCCCTGGCGACCCGGGCATCCTCGGAGACCCTGGGCGCCCGCTCCGTCTGCACCTTGAGCAACACCACCTGCCGATGGACCACGCCGTTGTGCTTGACGTTGAGGGCGAGTGCCGCCGGCACGATGTCGGATTGTTTGGTCAGATACACCGCCGTGCCCCGCATCCGCACGGGTGCGTCCGGCTCGGCCAGGCTGGCGATGAAGTCCTTCAGCTTGGCGGCGTCCTGGTCGCGCTGGATCAGGACCGCCTGTCGACCCTTGCGCCACACCAGCATGATCGTGAGGGTCACCGTCCCGACCAGGATCGGGAACCACCCCCCGGCCGGGATCTTGTGCACGTTCGCGGAAACGAAGGTCACGTCCAGCGCGAGGATGGCGCCGGCGACGGGGTAGACCAGGAAGGCGGGCCAGCGCCACAGCCCGATGGCGACCGTCGTGACGAGCAGCGTCGTGGCGAGCATGTCGCCCGCGACTGCGATGCCGTAAGCGTTGGCGAGGGCGTCCGAGGACCGGAACCCGAAGACGAGGCCGAGGACCACGATGGCGAGCAGCCAGTCGATCTGTGGCACGTAGACCTGGCCGGCGGACTCGTCCGAGGTCTGCCGCACTTCGAGGCGCGGGACGGCGCCCAGTTGGATGGCCTGCTGGACGAGGGCGAAGGCGCCGGACAGCACGGCTTGGCTGGCGATGATCGTGGCGGCTGTGGTGAGCAGCAGCGCCGGGATCAGGAGCCAGCCGGGGAAGAGCAGGAAGAAGGGATTGGCGGCGGCAGCCGGATCGGTCAGGACGGATGCGCCCTGGCCAAGGTAGTTCAGCATCAGGGCAGGCATGACCAGGGCGAACCAGTCGAGGCGGATGGGAGACCTGCCGAAGTGCCCCATGTCGGCATAGAGGGCCTCGCCGCCGGTGAGGGCCAGGAACACGGAGCCGAGGACCAGGAACGAGGTCGCCCCGCCCGCATGGCCGACGTAGGCCATGGCATACCGTGGGTCGAGCGCCCACACCACTGTCGGATGGCGCAATAGGTGTACCAGTCCCGAGACGGCGAGCATGGCAAACCATGCCGCCATCACCGGCCCGAACAGGAACCCCACCGCGCCGCTGCCCTTTCTCTGGATCGCGAACAATGCCACGAGGATCACTGCCGCCGACGGGACGACGTACGGCGTGACGGCGGGAAGCGCGATCTCCAGTCCCTCGACCGCGCTCAGCACCGAGATGGCTGGCGTGATCATGGCGTCGCCGAAGAACAGCGACGCGCCCGCGAGCCCGACGACGAGCAAGACGCCCTGAAGGCGGCCCGCAACCGGAAGGGCGAGCGACACGAGCGACATCGTCCCGCCCTCGCCTTGGTTGTCGGCCCGCATGACGAAGACGACGTACTTGAGCGCGACGATCAGGATGATGGCCCAGAACATCATCGACAGGACGCCGAGCACCGTCGCCTGAGTGGAGGCGTCACCGGCCGCCTTCAGCGACTCGCGGAGTGCGTAGATCGGGCTGGTCCCGATGTCGCCAAACACGACACCCAACGCCCCGAGGAGCAGAGCCGCCCGGGCGGGATGCCTCGCGACCGCAGGCGTCGACACCGCCGCAACCGAGCCGCCCATGAAAAAGCCTCCTTACTGCGCGGTGGTGGCACCGGTACCAAGGCCTCGGAAGATCCGACTCCAGTTCCAAGCAGTGGGGCACCTTCGGACGCCGCGGTCAACGACGGGCGGAAAATGGCCCGCCTTCATCCTCTGGGTTCCTTGCAGCTCTGCGCTTGGGTGGTCGTCATGCCCGTCGACAGGAACCTGACCTGTAGCTAAGTCTCGTGGAGGTGGCCCCCTAGCAAATGTCCCGACCGTGACCGACGAAGACCATGGAGAGGACTGGCGTGCCCACGTAGGCGAGGAGCCGGAAACCGCGGGCCTCTCGACCGACCGTGCCCGCGCCCACTAGCGGGGTCGTGGCCGCCAAGCCGACACACCGGAGAACATCCCGGCACGTGGTTGGCGCGACATCCTGGTGAGAATGTTCTGGGCGACCTCTGCCAACCGGGTGCTGTCGACGGCCGGAAGCGTCGCCCTCTTCACGCTCCTCGCGGTGTTCCCGGGCATCGCGGCCGTCGTCTCGCTCTATGGCCTGTTCGCGGACGCGAGCACGACCAGCACCCATCTCGTCCTGCTTTCCGGGATGTTGTCGGCGGGGTACTCGGCCTTGTCGGCGACCAGGTCAAGCTGGTAGCACAGCAGGGTAACAACACCCTGAGCGGGGCATTTGCGATCTCGCTCGTGCTCGCACTCTACAGCGTTAACTCGGGCATCGTGGCGTTCTTCGACGCGTTGAACGTCGTGTACAATGAAAGGGAGGCGCGGAGGGCAGTACGCCTCTACGCGACCACGTTCGCCTTCACGCTCGCCGGGGCCGTCTCACCGTCCTGGCACTGACGGGCGTCGTTGCCCTGCCGATCGTCTTCCGGTTTGTGGGCCTGCCAGCCCTGACCGAATAGCTGCTCACGGTCGCCAGGTGGCCGTTTCTCCTCCTCATTATCGCAGGGAGCCTCGCCGTCATCTATCGCTACGGGCCGTCGCGGAACGGCGCCCGCTGGCGTTGGGTGACGTGGGGCAGCGCGGTCGCCGTCCTGCTCTGGATCGCGGCGTCGATGCTGTTCTCCTGGTACGTCGCCACCTTCGACAGCTACAACCGCATCTATGGGTCGGTCGGTGCGGGCGTCGGCTTCATGGTCTGGCTGTGGATCTCGGCGGTCATCGTCCTGCTCGGAGGCGAACTCAACGCCGAGATGGAGCACCAGACGGCCCGGGACACGACGGAGGGCGGCGGGAAGCCCCTGGGCTCCAGGGGAGCCATGACGGCGGATCACGTCGGAAAGGCCCAGGGTTGAGGTCCAGCATGACGCGTCGCGGGAAGCCAGGTCGGACATCCCGTGCAGCAATTGCCCTTCGACAGGTCCCCGACACCGCGGGCACAACAGCGGTCCCTTCGGGCCCGCAGCGGTCTACTGCATTAGCGTCAGCGGTTGCCAACGGGCACCGGCGGTGCCTCGTGTCGACCGCGGCCGTCGTCCGAAGGATCGGGACGCTGGCCCCGGGGTCGTCGAGGCGTCGGCATGTGCGGCCTTCATGAAGGCCTCGACGGTGTTCTTAAGGTTGGACGCGTAGACGTCCGAGGCCACGATCTTGCCGGTGCGGTCGTCCTCGACGGCGTCCGCGTCCACCGGCCAGAGCCCGGCGGGGATCCTGGCATTCGGCAGGCGCTGCCTCAGGTGGCGAGCCGCGCCCGCGCTGCGGGGTCGGCCAGCGCGGCGTGCCCGAAGGCCCGACAGGCCGTGCACCACCCGGCCGAGAAGTCGACCATGACGGGCCGCCCGGCGGCCCCGGCCCGAACCAGGGCGGCGTCGAGCGCCTCGGGCGTGCGCACGGCCGCGACCTAGACGGAGGTCGACGCGGCGACCTGCAGCGCGAGGCCGCAGGCGGTGGTGGCGAGGCCAGCCGTTTTGCGGAGCCGGGCGAAGGCGCCGGCGGCGGGCCCGAGCGCGTCCAACCCTCCGGTGAAGACGCTCGCCCCGATGCCGAGCAGGCCCCGACAAGGTCTGCTCCCGAGCGGCCTACCAACGTCAGGTCATGGCGCATCCTGGCCTGAGGTTAAATCGCGAATTGACGATAACGTGAGCAGCTGGCCTGGGCAGCATCACGCCAATGGCGATGATGAAGTCGCTAGTCGGCTGCTGTGACAGCTTTGGCCCGCCGAACGTTGCCCCCTCCGGACGTACAGCAGCACGCTGCAGGGGTGCCTGCCGACAATTGAGCGGTTCGGCTACCAAGTATCGCGATTAGCCACTTGCACACGAAAGATAGGCTTCCGACGTTCGGCCTCCTCCTGCTCGAAGCTCTGCTCAGTCTTCTCCGGGTCGTAGTCGCGCCACAGCCAGCTTAGTGCTTCCGGCAGGTCCATTGCCTCCTGTGCTTCCGAATGACCAGCGGTGCCGAACCGAAAGTGAAAGTCGTAACCTCGTGTCTTCAGAGCGTTGGCCATCTGGATGTTGTTCAGGGGCCAACTGCCTGCGACGTAGAGGTCGGCGCGACCGTCCGGACCCACTTCGATGTCGTTCATGCCGTCGGACATCCAGACCCGGATATTGCGCTTCTCGTCCCGCCGCACCCGGTTCGAGAGGATATAGCCCCCGTCTATATGCTGCTCCGGATACCATTGCATCCCGGTGAAGGTGCCGATGGTCGAATGCACCCTGCTGAACTGGCCGGGGTGGAACCAGGCGAGGCTGAAAGAGCAGATGCCCCCAGAGGAAAGGCCACCGGCACCGCGCGAATAGCCGTCCTGGCGCAGCTTGACCATCTTTTCGACCTCCGGCAATACCTCCTGGAGGATATAGTCGCCGTAGCGGCCGGATACGCTGTCGTATTGCAGGCTCCGCATGATGTTGTCCTGCGGCTCGTCCTTATAACGGATGGGACGCGTCTCGCCGCCGGTGCCCGGGGCGATCAGCAGGTGCACCATCGGCGGAATGCGCTTCAGGTGAACGAGGTTGTCGGTCACGACCTTCAGGCGGGTGCCGTTCGCATCGTTGGTGCCGATGTGGCGGGGACCGTCCTGCCAGACCATGATCGGCGCTCGGCGCGTGGTGTCGACGCCGGCATTGACATAGATCCAGTATTTCGCCTGCGCGCCGCCGTAGATGCGGCTGGTGATCGTGCGCATCTCGCTCAACGTGCCGCTCGGCACGCCGGCCATCGGATAGCTGAGGGGAGTATAGGCCGCGACGTCGTTGGTCCCAACGTTCTTGCTGCCCGAAAACAACGTGTAGCGATGCGTCGTGCCGGGACGGAGCTTTTCCAGCCGATACCAGTAGGCGGTGTCGGGAACGCGTCGCATTGGTTGCTCGGCCTGCCCATCGACCACGAGCGAGGCCGGCTCGTCCGACAGCACGACGAACAGGGTATCCCCGCCCCATACGACGGTCGTATCCTGTGTTGAGGACGGTCCCCAGGCGGCCGCGCCGGGCCATGAGCCCTCGACCGAGGGGGGCTTGTCGCGCAGGAATGCGACCGCTCCGCCGCCGGCCTTCAGTTGCGGCAGGACGCTGTCGATCAGGCCAGCCATCTCAGGAGAACCCGCCTTCGCGGCCTCGACCAGGGCCTGCCGCGGGTCCATAGCCGCGACTGGCGCGGGAGAGGCCGAAGACGACGTTTCGGCAGCCGCCACTTTCACTACTCCGGTCGTCGCAGCCAGCAGGCTGGCGGCTGATAGGCTCATGGCGTTGCGCCGCGATACCTGATCCATGGTCCTTCCTCCAATTTTCGTTTCTTCGGGGCAGGCCTGGCCTGACAGGACGCTCCGTGCGCTGAACAGTACCGATGGTGGTTCGCGCACGCAATGAATGCCGTCTGAAACATTAGCGGGGTAGCATACCAGCTATGTAGGTCGAACTCGCGCATAATAGCTCGTCGGTAGCGCCGCTTCTTCAGCCATCTTGAACTCTCGCCCGACCCTGATACCAGGTCCGGATCAGAATGGAGCGCGCAAGCGCCCCACGAGTGGCTGTCAGAGTGAAGTTCCGGACCTGCTTGAGGCTCAGCCGAACGTCCGCTTCCTAGTAGCAGGCCAACTTCTGCTCATGTGAAGGGTTTCAGATGCCGGCCGTCGACGCGGGTGCGACCGGGATCACGGCCGGCGTCTGAAAGCCTCCGGGGAAGGAAACCGCGTGCCGGTTGGCCGCACCGCCCGTCCGAGGCACCCGCTATGGGGTTTATGGCCGGCCGAGCACGGGTGTTTGCGATGCGAGGCGGCGGGATCGCGGGAAGCGTTGCGGCGCTCGATGAGACGCAGTCCGCCCAGGGGCCTGATCGAGGGTCCGCGGAGGCTCCCCGCGTGGTGCTGGATTGCGTTCCGGGACGCGTGGGGTCGAGGTCGTCCATGGCGTCGTCGAACGCGAGGGTCGGCCGGGCCGTTCTCCGTCGTGGTTCGGCTCGCACGAGGTCATGAGCTGTCGACCGTGAAGACGGGGCGCGAGCGCGGCGTGAAGCGCCGATCGAAGGTCTCGATCACGAGCATGCGGCCGCCACAGCACGGACATGGTCGAAGCTCTCGCAGCCCGTCCCCGGTCTCGTCCTGCGCTCCACCGCCGGCGCGATCTGGCCGGGGTAGCGTCGCTGCGAGGAATTCACGGGCGCGGGCGACATTGGCCCTGCGGCTGGCGCTGGCCAGCAAGCCGTAGTGCCGGATGCGGTGGAAACCGCCCGGCAGCACGTGGATCAGGAAGCGGCGGATGAACTCGTCCGCCCCGAGCCTCATGGTCTTGATCCAGTCCTGGCCTCCGGCCTTGCCGCGGGCGCGGTAGTCCTTCCAGCGGAACGCCACGCCCTGATCGTCGTCGGCGATCAGGCGGCTGTTGGAGATGGCGACGCGGTGCGTGTAGCGCGACAGATAGGCCAGCACCGCTTCCGGCCCGCCGAAGGGACGCTTGGCGTAGACCACCCTTGCGTCAGGGTAAGTCCTGGAGAGGAGAATGGTGATGTGACCTGAAACCTTTCGTCGTGATCCAGAGGGTTCGACCCCCTCCCGGAAGAGGCGCAGCCCGCCAGCCGGAAGCGAGTCTTGCATGGGCGACGGCAACGTCGCTCGTGAAGCGTAGACAGCGGATGTTGAAGCCCTGCGTCAGCCTCGAGATTATGTACCCGCTGAGGCCTTCGGTTTGGGTAGACCGGGGGCGGTGTCGACAGGACCGTCATGGGCGAGGTCCTGCCGGCTCGGCCGGGGTCTTGGAACAGGGCAAAGGCATAGGATGGATCGCCAGGGAACCTGAGAGATCCCGCACGCGCCCACGGGTGCAGCACGCCGGAAAGAGGGACGCCGGCTGACCAACGCCCCAGGCCTGACGAGCATCCTCCATGCTCGTCAGGAGCGCCTCGGCGAACACGAACACTGGAGGAACGCGTGGAGCCCGGAACCGAAATCATAAGGGACCGGGATCGCGCGGGCGGGAAGTCGTAGCGCCTTCATAGTACCGCTGAAGACGGGGAACCGGGCTCACCGGGACCCGGCCGAGGGAAGGAAGACGCCGCGAGAAGAGAACCGTTGACCTGAAACATGGGAGGGGGCTCTGAACCCCACAAACCTGTCCACGAACCGACAACGGATAGCCAATTTGGCGAGAACGAAACCGGGGACGGCGCTGTGCTCGCTGCACCACGTCATCGACCTGGGTTGGGTGATGGAGGCTTACCGGCTGACCCGAAAAGACGGTGCACCCGGCATCGACGGCGTCACGGGGGTGGACTACGAGGCGAACCTGGAGGCCAATCTTCTGGACCTGCTCGATCGCATCAAGTCCGGCCGCTACCGCGCGCCGCCGGTTCGCCGCGCGTACATCCCGAAAGCGGACGGCTCGCGAAGGACACTCGGCATTCCAACCTTCGAAGACAAAGTGGCGCAACGCGCTGCAGCGATGGTACTGGAGGCGGTCTATGAACAGGATTTCTTGCCCTGTTCCTACGGCTTCCGGCCGGGTCGCTCGGCCCACCAAGCACTCCGCACACTGCAGAACGTGCTTTGGGCCAAGCGGCTCTACTGGGTAGTCGAGATCGACATACGCAAGTACTTCGACTCAATACCCCACCCCGCCCTTCGAGCGTTCCTCGACCGAAGAGTCACGGATGGCGTCATCCGAAAGATGATCGATAAATGGCTGGAGGCGGGAGCCGTCGAAGACGGTCTCCTGCGCCGCTCGATTGAAGGCTCCCCGCAAGGGGGCGTGATCTCACCTTGCCTCTCGAACGTCTTCCTGCATCATGTGCTGGACGAATGGTTTGAGAATGAAGTGCGGCCACGTCTCAAAGGGGATAGCACCCTTGTCCGGTACGCTGACGACGCGCTCATGGCGTTCGACAACATCGTCGACGCCCGGCGTGTTCTCGCCGTGCTGGGCAAGCGTCTTGCTCGGTTCGGGCTCACGCTCCATCCGGACAAGACACGGATCGTCGACTTCCGCCCACCGACGAAAGGGGGCGCCCGCCATCCCGCAACGGATGGAACCACCTTCGACTTCCTCGGCCTGACCCACGTTTGGGGACGGTCGCGGAACGGCAAGCACATGGTTCGGCAGATCACGGCCAAGGACCGTTTCGCCCGGGCGGTTGCCGCAGTGAGCGATTGGTGTCGGAAACACCAACACTGGTCCCTCCGCGAGCAGCACCGTCACCTGTCCTCGATGATGCGGGGCCACTTCGCCTACTACGGCGTCGGCGGCAACACGCGACGGTTGCGATGGTTCGCCAACCAAGTCGGGCGGATCTGGCAAAAGTGGCTGTCTCGGCGAGATCGTCAGGGGTGGGTTCCCTGGACCCGCTTCAACGAGATGCTGAGACGCCACCCGCTGCCTCCCGTCAGGATCCTCCAGGGCTACGCCGCCGTGAGCAAACCTCTCTCGTGAAGAACCGGATGCGGGAAAGCCGCACGTCCGGGTCTGTGGGGGATGGGGGCGGCAACGTCCCCATCTACCCGGCATTCCACCTTGCGCAGCGGCGCGAGATGGGCCGCGAAAGCGTCGCGCCCGGCCAACTCGACGGCCTCGCCGAAGAAGGCGAGACGGCCGGCTTGGTGCAGCGCCACGAGCCCATCGAGGAACAGCCGGCGGAACAGGCGCGACAGCACCCGCACGGGCAGGAAGAAGCCGGGTCGGCAGGCAATCCAGCGCGTCCCGTCGGGCGACAGGCCGCCGCCCGGCACGATCATGTGCACGTGGGGATGGTGCGTCATGGCCGATCCCCAGGTGTGCAGCACGGCGGTGAGCCCGACGCGGGCTCC
>JAABUW010010803.1_pt1 | contig 10058 bp, 7 predicted proteins | sample 5560081 | NCBI WGS metagenome assembly JAABUW01 (sample SAMN10711882, study PRJNA513363) | rock metagenome | isolation source: Antarctica rocks | place: Antarctica: Victoria Land, Knobhead sud | reverse complement strand
CATGTTGTGAGCGGTATCAGGGAGTTTCTCGGGTGTCTTGAGAACGAGTGTGTTGCTCCGCATCAAAGGGAAGGATTTGTTGTGGATCTAAGGACTGGCCGGCCTCGAATGCTACAAACAGACGGCCAAAGGCTTGCTAATGGGGTTGAGCCGCGAGAGATGGAGCAGTACAAGAGGGCGCAGCAGGAGCCGTTGAGTGTCGACGAATGGAGGATCAGGACCTATCATCCCGATGCAAGTCCGCGGTATTGAAGGGATCTTCTGATAAGGAGTGGCAGGGGTGACTGTGGTGGTATTGGCAAGTTTTGGAAGTATCTTCGAAGGCAGACATCAAGTTGAGCTGCTTAGCTTGCGTTTTGCAGTACCATCGCAAGATAGCGCTGCTATGTTCCCAATGGTCCCGGATGATCTCGTCGTGAGCCGAATGCTTTTCCGTAGGTTCCTGATGAAGAAGATGTCGGGTGTATCACGGAGCAGAAGAGATGAAGTCGGATCGGCCGCAATTGCCGATGGGAGAGCTCGCTCCGACCTCGCCCACGGCAATTGAAGAGGCATATCAAGTTGAACAGTATACAATGCCTCTACTTCTCGCGATCGAAGCATATAACCCACTTGAACCGTCAGAGTATCAGCAATTAAAATGGCCACCTTAGCATCGATCAAAAACAATTGCCGTAAGGTGAGTACAGATCCAGCCCAAATGCTTCAACCACAGTACTAACGATGGATGTGGCAGGTCATATGTATAGGTAACTCAACCAACACCACCTCAACCCTCAACCACCCATCCTGACCCAATCTCCAGGCCGCAACTACGCCGACCACGTCAAAGAACTCAACAACCAACGCCCCAAACAACCCTTCTTCTTCCTCAAACCCCCCTCCTCCATCCTCCTCCCCTCCGAAGGCTCCGTGCTCCGCCCCAAGGGCGTAAACCTGCACTTCGAAATCGAGCTCGGCCTCGTCATCGGCAAAACCGTCCGCGACTTGAACGAGAACGACGAATGGCAGTCCGCGATCGAGCAGTACGTCCTCGCGATCGACATGACCGGGCGCAACGTCCAGGAAGAAGCGAAGAAGAAGGGCCTACCATGGAGTATCGCGAAGGGGTATGATACCTTCCTACCGCTTTCGGGCCCGATATCGAGGGAGAAGATCACGGATCCGCATGGGATTGAGCTGTATTTGAAGGTCAATGGGGAGGTGAAGCAGGAGGACAATACAGAGTTGATGTTGTTTCGGATTCCGAGGCAGTTGAGCGATATTAGTAAGGTTATGACGTTGGAGAAGGGGGATATTATCTTGACGGGGACGCCGAAGGGTGTGGGGCCGGTGGTGACGGGCGATGTGATGGAGGCCGGGATTAGGATAGGTGGGAAGGAGGTTGAGGAGGCGAAGATGAGGGTTGAGGTTAAGGATAAGGGGGGCCCGTATGAGTATGCTGAGACTTGAGCTATTTGTACAGAAGCTACGAGTACAGTCGTCTGGTATTTAAAAGCAATTCAGCCGCCAACAGTATTTCTTCCCGTGCAGTACAAGCAATCCAGCAGATGCAATGTCGTTGTTCCATGTCGCTACAATGTTCGCTCTCAATCATCGTCCTGCGGGATCGTCCTCCTGGGCTCAGGCTGAAGGTTAATCGCCGGAGCTTTCGCCTTCGAGCCTCCCACCACCGAGTGAGCGCTGCCGTACGAGTTGAAGACGTTGGGGCGAGCAGACTTCATACCAGGCCTGGCAGCTGGTACAGCAGGGCTCACTCCCTCTTCCTCATCTTCTTCCTCCAGCTTAATCGACTTCTGAGTCTGCCTCTTCGTCCTCATCTGCCGTGTGCCCGAGCCTTTTTCGAGCAAGTCCGCCTCATCAGACCTGAGCGTTGGGAACAGTCGGCGTCGCTTGGTCGGTCTGCCCGAGATCTGCGACTCGTCCTGAGACGGTCCACCATATCTCTTGCGTTCGTGGCGGCCACGCTTGTCGAGTGTGCTGTAGGTCAGTGTTAGTATAGTTTGGTCTGTTGGGAATGTAAAGCAAGACTTACCTATCTCCTTCCTGCTCCGGGCTCTCACTATCCACGACCTCATACCACCCTCTCCCCGACCGCACGATCGCCTTGCCAGCTACCGCCTTACCAGCCTTACTCTTCGGCGGCTCAGGCTCTACCTCGGCAGACCGCTTGCGCTTCCGTCCTTCATCGCCAGATAGTCCAGCCGCGACAATGTCTCTGTCCGCACCGCCACCACCCCATTTGTGAGATTTGCGTACACCTGGAGTGAGCGGAGCCTTGGGTACGGGGCCTTTCCTCGGCTTTGGCTTCTTCGGTGGCACGATCGGAGCTTTCCTGGGAGCTGCATCCTTCTTCGGTGCTGAGGCTTTCGGCAGACGGTCACCGAAAAGAGTGGTGCCCATTTTGACGATGTCTCGATCAGCGCCACCGCCAGACCACTTATGATTCTTCTTCCTGCCAGTCGTGACTTCAGGAGTCGCGCCTTCTGAAGCGTCATCTTCTACAGTACTCGGCCTGTTGATAGCCTGCTTGGGTCGCTCCACTGGCTCGTCGCTGCGCTTCCTCAACTGCTCCTCCAGCCCCTGATTCGCCTTTCTGAGCTCATCATGCGCTTGCTCAAGCTGTTGAATACTCTCCACCAGCAGCTTCATCTGCGAGCCCTCCTTCATCACCCGCTTCGTCAGTCCATCGAGTTGCTCCTTGATCGCCGAGATCTGCTGATCATTGACTTTCCTCCCGACAAGCTCAAGACCCCGCTCGTACTTCTTTAGCCCCTCCTCCACCTCGCCGATCCGGTTGAGAAGCGCCTTGTCTTTATTCAAGGACTTCTTCTTCTCCTCCCTCGCCACCAGATCATCCTTCTGCAGAGCCGCAAGCTGCATAGTTAGAGCTTCTGAGTCCGCTTGAACGTCGTCAATCTTGCGCGGGACATCATCCTCCATGGCGTCGACACATTTGCTAAGTCCGATGTCCTCGAGGTCTTTGATTTGCTTGGCGAGAGAAGCGATTTCGCCACTTGCGACAGCTTTGCCGGCTGCTTCGGCAGTCTTGATGCGGTCTTCGTGCGCTTTGTTTGACGATTCGAGGTCTTGCACGCGCTTCAGGAGGTAGCTGTGCTCTCGCTTCAGCTGGTGGGCCCACAGCAAGGAAGTTGGGGATGACGGCCGTGGCGGTGCCATTCTTTCAGTAAGGACAGTGCTAGCAAGTTGTGAACATCGTATGATCTCCTGCCTATCGAACGATGCGCGGTCGACTTTCTTACAAACCGTCAAACTTGTGTCTGATGTGGGTATGTGCGGTGACAGAAGTTTTAATATGCAGATGCAGACGCAAGGGATGAGGTGAAGTCGGGGACGCGCCACGCGAGGCCGAACACGTGACTGTACCAATTCGCTTTCAAGAAAGAGCACAGAGACATCGAGCATATCACGTTTGCAGTCATTCTAAGTACGTGTGCCTACGTACGAGATCACGATGCCTAGCAGAAAGCAACCCCCGATGACCCAATCTAAGAGATACTCGCATAAAAGATTTTGTGCAGCGGAACAAGCAGTCAATGCCAACTCCCCTGCGCTGCAGATGCATGTCTTCTGCCGTAGCGCACCACTCGCGTTGATTTGCGAGCAATGCACGCGTGTGCTACTCTCAAGAACTTTCGATAATTATGTTGCCCCCCAGCCGACCAGATGTGTGTCGGGTACCACAATGCGGCGTCGGACACGGTCGAGCACGGGACGAAGGTGTTGGTCGAGTCTTGTGCTTAGATGAGATCTGCTACACGTTAGTATGCTTGACTCGTTACATTTAGATGGGTGCTGCAGCTTACCGGCCACGTTCATCGGCATCTCCTCAATCTGGGTGCTGTAGAACTGCTCAATCTCGCGCATCATGCGCACATCATCGGCGGTGACGAAGTTGATAGCCACACCCTTCCGTCCGAATCGGCCGCCACGACCGATACGATGGATGTAGTTCTCACGGTTGGCGGGGAGATCGTAGTTGATGACGAGCGAGACCTGCTGGACGTCGATGCCGCGAGCGAGAAGATCGGTAGCGATGAGGACACGAGACGAACCGGATCGGAACTCCTTCATGATCACGTCACGCTGGCCCTGGTCCATATCGCCGTGCATGGCAGAGACGGTGAAGTCGCGGGCGGTGAGCTTGTCGGTGAGCCAGTCGACCTTCCTGCGGGTGTTGCAGAAGATGACGGCCTGGGTGATGGTGACGGTTTCGTAAAGATCGGACAGAGTATCGAGCTTCCACTCTTCCTTCTCGACGGCGATGTAGAACTGCTTGATACCTTCGAGGGTGAGCTCGTCCTTCTTGACAAGAATACGGACTGGGTCGCGCATGAACTTGGTGGTGACCTCGAGCACATCCTGTGGCATGGTGGCCGAGAGCAAGACGACTTGGGTGGACTGTGGCAGAAGCTGGAAGATGTCGTAGATCTGCTCGGTGAACCCGCGGGACAACATCTCATCGGCCTCGTCAAGAACGAACATCTTCATGCTGTCGGTGCGGAGAACACGGCGCTGGATCATGTCGGCGACACGGCCGGGTGTGCCGACCACGACCTGTGGGCCCTCCTGAAGTGCCTTCATGTCATCTCTTACGCTGGTACCTCCGATGCAGGCGTGGCACTCGATGTTCATGAAGTCGCCGATCGCCACCACGACCTTCTGGATCTGCTGGGCCAACTCGCGGGTTGGTGCAAGGATCAAGGCCTGGCATGACTTGATGTTGGGGTCGATCTTCTGGAGTACGGAGATGGAGAAGGTAGCAGTCTTTCCGGTACCGGACTGCGCCTGAGCGATCACGTCGCTGCCTGTATCACATGTAAGGAGTCGCACTTATGCAGCCTTGCGAGTTCAGCATGTGACATACCCTTGATAACTGGCATGATGGCACGCTGCTGGATCGCAGACGGGCGCTCGAAACCGTAGGCGTAGACTCCGCGCAGGAGCTCGGCCTTCAGGGCCATGGCATCGAAGCTGTCGGTGGTCTCATCGTAGTTGGACTCGATCTGGGCTGAGGGTGGTACAATCGTCAGTCTCTGCCTGTCGCATGCCCCACGTGCTCTTCACATGCCAAACGCGCCGCATGGGTCTTAAGTGTCCTCTAACTTACCGGCATCGATGTCCTCAAGTCCTTTCTCGGCCATGATTGCGGTATTCGATCAGTGCTCACACGCTGTGAGCTGGCGAAGGTTGAGTGGGTGAAAGCGGCGATGATCCGTTGGATTCGCCGGTGAGTCGCTGTGGTGTGCTGAAGAACTAGATACCAGACTCTCGTATAGGAGAGTCGTACAGTTCTAGTTGTGAGTGTTGTATTTGGTTGTGGTGTGTGAAGTTGGGTATGCAAGTTATCGAAGAGGGCGGCGGAGAAATTTTAGATGTAGAATATCGTGCCCCACTAAACAGGACTATTCTAGCGGCAAAATCGAGCCGCCACTTCACCTTTCTGCGGGAGCGTCCTTCATCTGGATTCTTCGAGTCACTGTGTCGCGAGACGACTTGATTCGCTACAATTAACCTTACTCTCGTCGTTGGGACTATGAGTCTTCCTGCTGACTCCCCAGAGCGAAGGCTGAGCAACACTCCTTTCATGGACGAACGTGCAAGCAAGAGACGGAAGACCGATGCCAGTCAACGACAAGCCGATAGTGAGAATGAGAGTACTCTTATCCGACGGCATCCCTTAGGAGTCAGACCAGCTGGAAATGCACTCACATCCAACAAGAATGCGAAAGCATGTGCTGGCGACTTTGCTCGCTTCCCGGACGAGCTCTTGATGCACTTCCTTGAGGTTCTCCAAGTCCCCCACCTGCTAAGGCTCGGAAGCACTTGTAGAGCACTCCATGCTTTCACTCGCAGCGAGGAATTGTGGCGGAATCTCTTTGTGAAGTAAGTTCATCATCTTGGTCTGTCCCAAGTCTCAGCCGTAAGCTGAGCACTGTTTCGGTAGGTCTCCTCCGTCTTATTTCACATGGCGTGCCACCTGGCGTTCTACATATCTCTCGCAGCCGCAGTCTCAAGAGCCTCGAGTTGACTGTTCGTCCGTGTTTTCGGATGTCTTACATCGCCCCTTTTATTGCGCCCATGTTCCTTTGGAGTGGTATGCGCGGAACATACCTCACAAGAACGAAATTACCCGACTCAAGGATCTTTCTAGCGATGAATTTGCACTACACTGGGTCGATAAACCTTTCATCCTCACGGCACCGGTCAAGCAATGGCCTGTCTTCAGGTCATGGTCCTTCCAAAACCTTTTGGATACGTACAGCGACGTTGCATTCCGCGCCGAATCCGTGGACTGGCCGTTCAAAACGTACTTCGAATACCTGCACAATAGCCACGACGAGTCTCCTCTGTATCTCTTCGATCGCGCTTTCGTGGAGAAGATGGACCTGACCGTGTCTCTGGAACCTGACTTGAAAGCGGACTACTGGCAACCCGGCTTCGTAGGTTGGGACGTTTTGTCAGTGCTCGGCGAGCAGCGACCGGATCATCGATGGCTCATTGTCGGGCCTGAGCGGAGCGGAAGCACGTTCCACAAGGATCCCAATGCCACGAGTGCCTGGAATGCTGTGGTTCGGGGGACCAAGTACTGGATCATGTTTCCTTCCTCGCCTTCGCTGCCCCCGCCGCCGGGAGTGTATGTGGTATGTATTAGTCTCTCCCTGCGATTGACATAAAATCGTGAGCGCTTACATCATCTCCAGTCCGCGGATCAAAGCGAGGTCACGAGCCCACTGAGCATCGCAGAGTGGTTGCTCGGTTTCCATGCCGAGGCGAGAAGCACTCCAGGCTGCGTTGAAGGTATCTGCGGCGATGGAGAAGTGCTGCACGTCCCTTCAGGCTGGTGAGCTCCTCCCTCACTGTATATCATCCACGCACAATACTGATCTTACTCGGCAGGTACCATCTCGTGCTCAACCTCGAGCCGAGCGTTGCCATCACACAGAACTTCATCCCAAGACAACGGGTAGGCGCTGTTCTACAGTTCCTGCGAGACCAGAAACAATCTGTATCTGGGTTCCGCGAGGATATTGACGATCCTTATCAGCTGTTCGTGGATCGGCTGGGTGCAGCGGACTCTGAACTGCTTGAAGAGGGTCTAGAAGATGTGCAACGGCAAAGTTGCTGGATGACGAGCAAGGGCAAGTGGGATAGTCTGAAGGAGCCGGATGATGAAGGAGGCTTCTCCTTCGGCTTTGCAGATGATGATGATGACGAGGTGGTGTAGGCACGAGCATTGATAGATCAGGGGCGGAACGATGTAGCATGTATGTAGCATAAAGCAACATTTCCGACTTCCCGGATGTGCGTTACCCATCTTCTGATCCAAATCACCGCCTTCGACATGCGTTAGGTGCTTTGATTCTCTCGAGAGAATTGAACAATTCCATCTCAACCAAGAGCTCGGAGCATGGAGGACTTCGTATCTCTACTTAATTTGCTACCTCTTCCTTCCCCTAACAACCGGCCTAACAACCGCACTCCCCTTACTCACCGCCGCAGGCTTTCCCACCGTAGTCTTCACCAACCCCACCCCATTACCCTCACCCATCACCTTCGCATCCATAACCTTCTGCCTCGCCCTATCCGCCCTAATCTCCTTCTCCAACTCCTCCTTCTTACTCCACTCAATCTCCCGCCTCCCTTTAGCACTAAACCCCTTCTCCTTAACACTGTAGAAAACACCCCCTAGATCCGCCAACCAATGCGGATCCACCGCCGTAACACAGCTCATATATTCTTTGCTAGTAAGGATGAGTTCGTGGTAAACGACGTAATCCGGCGGATCACCACTATTATAAAGCGCACTCGTCGGATGCAGTTGCACCGACACAGAAGTGCGCAGGTTGACGTACTCGCCCAACCCCTTCCGTTTGGCCGCTTGGTGGTAGAAACCAGAGCAAATACATTCCCGCACGACGTCCAGGTCGTAGCCGCAGGAGACCAAGGGCATGGAGTTGGATTTCATGATATCGGAGATTTGGTTTCGGATTTCCTGCGCCCTGCGCAACGCTTTCGGGTGGAGGAAGTGTTTGACGCACCAGCCGTCGCGGCAGCCGTTGGCGGTCCATTGTTGGTACACTGTGAGCAAAGTAAGGTGATCGGAGTCGTGGACGAAGAATTTCTCACGAGCGGCGTCGGATTCCTCGAGCCGTTCTTTGGGCCGGTAGAAGACGGAGGGGACGCTGAGCATGGAGACTATTGTGACCATTTCTTCGCTGCAGCGGTATCGTTGCGCGGACTCGATGACGAGTTTTGCGAGGCTGGGGTCCATGGGGAAGGGGCTCATTTGGCGTCCGAGGTCGGTGAGCTCGCCGAGGTTGGAGAGGGCGCCGAGGGCCCAGAGGTCGAAGAGGGAGGTTGTGATTGTTTCCTGGGAGGGAGGGTCCATGAAGTCGAAGTCTAGCAGGTCTTTGACGCCGAGGCTTTTGAGCATAAGGACGGTGTTTGCGAGGTTCGTGCGTTGGATTTCGGGGATGGTGGCGATGTAGAACTCGTCGCGGAAGGCGCGCTCGGTGTAGAGGTGGAACGCTTTGCCTGGTCCTGTTCGGCCGGCGCGACCGGCTCGTTGGGAAGCGTTGGCTTGGCTGATGGGGGTGATTTGGAGGGTGTCCATGCCCATGCGGGGGTTGTAGACTTTGAGCTTGCTGTAGCCGCAGTCGACGACGTACATGATGCCATCGACTGTTAAGCTAGTCTCTGCAATGTTGGTAGCCACGATAACCTTCCGAACTCCTGGTGCTGCTCTATCGAAGATCTTCGCTTGGAGATCCGCGGGCATCTGTGAGTAGATAGGCAGAATTGAGAGCTTTGGTGGGTCGTTGAGCTGGGCAAGACGTTCTGCGATGAGCTCGCATGTCACCTCAATGTCTTCTTGTCCAGTCATGAACACCAGAATATCGCCGGTCGGCTGGCTGACGTGAATGGCGAGCACTTGTCGCACAGCGCTGTCCACGTAGTCCTCACACGGTGAGCGTGAGTACTGGATATCGACTGGGAATGTTCGTCCTGGGATGAAGAATTCAGGTGCTCCGCCGTAGAATCTCGAGAAGCGTTCTGAATTCATCGTTGCCGACGTAACGATAAGCTTGAGGTCTCGTCTCCGTGTCAAGACCTTCTTGATCAAGCCCATAAGCACATCGGTGTTCAGCGCTCTCTCGTGCGCTTCATCCATGATAATGCAGCTGTACTGATCCAGATCCGTATTCGACAAGCTCTCCCTCAGCAAGACACCATCAGTCATGTATTTGATAACCGTCTCCTTCGAAGTGCAATCCTCAAACCGAATCGCATACCCCACGAGCGCGCCTAACCCAACCTCCATCTCCTCCGACACCCGCTTCGCCACGCTCATCGCAGCCACACGTCTCGGCTGCGTGCACCCAATCAACCCGTCCCTCCCATACCCATCCTCATAAAGAAACTGCGTCAACTGCGTCGTCTTTCCCGAGCCCGTCTGCCCAACCACAATCGTAACCTGATTATCCCGTATAACCCTCAACAACTCCTCCCTCACCGCAAAAGCCGGAAGATACTCCCTCTGCTCCCTCAAACTCTTCGACCGCGAGAAATCGCTCTGCCCGGTATCCTTCTTCATGTGCTCCGCGAACTTGCTACCCGAATTCTTCTCCACCTCCACCGCGCCATTCGCATTCGGCACAGCAGAATCCGTATCATCCTCCTTCACCCCCATAACGTTCCCCAGCGCTGTTCCCGCGAGCCCTGTAGCCTCTTGCGCCTGCTTCTGCCGCTCCTTCTGCTGCCGCTTCTCTTTGACAACTTTACTCCCCTTCCGCGAGAACACAGCCATATCGCTCTGCGGATCCCGAACCGCAGAAATCGGCTCCAGTTGCTTCGTAAACACCGTCTTCCCATCCAGAAACGGCGGCTTTAAATCATGAACCAGCAAATGCACCCGCATGTCCTCGTTATCGTCCTGGAAATCATGGTACTGATCCCTCGTCTGCGCGACATTACTCGCAAGCATGCGATTGGCTTCCCAGGCATCATTGTCCTTTTGTCGTTGCGAGTGCTTC
>JAABUW010010802.1_pt1 | contig 10059 bp, 12 predicted proteins | sample 5560081 | NCBI WGS metagenome assembly JAABUW01 (sample SAMN10711882, study PRJNA513363) | rock metagenome | isolation source: Antarctica rocks | place: Antarctica: Victoria Land, Knobhead sud | reverse complement strand
TTCAGCAGTCAATTTTCCTACGTCAGTTTCAGAGCGCTGTGTCCCAAACGCATGTACCTGTACGATATGTGACAAAGCTCCTGCACTTTTGAGTAACTGCATGTAAACCACTTGCAGTGAGTCGTGCCATCCCTCGAGCAAGCAATTGTGGGATGTTGTCACCACCTGCTGCCTTGCGAGGACACCTTTTGCTATGAGCTGATACGGGAGGCCTTCTTGAAGTTTCCCTGAACATGCGCTTTACGTGGTGCCCATACAAATTTGGCATGCATTTCAGTAAGCCCGTCATGACATTACTGAGACCCTCCTGAACGAAATGGAGACAATGAGTCAATCGATGCAAGCGTGCCAGCTGCAGGCAACCAAACTTTGGTTTTGAAAACACACTACTGTATTCACATAAATCGATACAACCATTGCTACTTTGTGACACATCAGACGGCTCCAAACTCTGCTATCCATCACACATATTGGGACGCTGCTGGAGCAGACTCAAGTTCACAGATCAGATTCTGGAACAAATGAAGTCAAGCAGACGCAACATACGTCTGGTCTTGATTCGAATGATGATCATTGCATGTATCGCACACTGCATGTACACATGATTGAAAGCATCAGATGCTGCTCATGCATGTCACAACAACACTCAACTTGAGTGCCTTGAAGGCAAGAAGCAATCACTGATCATCATTGTCCTCGCTGGTCAAGAAGTCCTGGAACTTTCTAGAAGATGGTCTCACTGATGCATCCAGATCTATGTGAAATCTTCTAGAAGCAATGCTCTCAAAATGTGCAGCGAGCGCTGGCATAACAGTTGCAGCATCCTGCACAAAGCGTCTCATGCTGTGCTCACGACCAGCTTTCTTCAAAGCTCGCAGCCCCAGCTGCATCCAATAGAAAGCAGTCAGCAACAGTCTCAATGCAGACATAGACTGCTAGAGACATGACGCATTCAAGGTCAGCCCAGCCAAGATGTGGCAACACTTTTGATCTGCTTGTGTGCCATGACAGCACATGATGTACGGTATCTGACATGTCTCCAGTTGCATTGGAGATTGTTGGGTGTCACACCTCAACTACATGAACACTGCTTTCCACATCCTCAGCTGCACATTCAGAGCTGCACTTATGTAATCTAGTTCTTTTGAGAGTCTGAATTGCTAAGACCGGCACCTCCCGCTCACGACCTCTGCACAGACAGTCTCAAGCTGTAGGCTGCTGACATCCGTCTGCCAGATGCCATGCAATGATTGTTGTCACCAACAACGAGTTGGGTAAACAGTGAAAGACAATTCAGCGTAGTTAGGCTATGCAACTGCTATGTGGATGTGATATAAACTGCCGCTACATTGCCGCATAAGCAGAATACATGTCAACAACTCATTTAATGGCGCACCTCAAGACTTTGTCAGCCATGCTAGACACCAGGTCACTCATCAATCATGCATGGGCACCATGTAAGGTTGTGATGCAGCGGTTATACTTACCTATTTTGCAAAACTAAGTTTGTCATCAACAGGATTCTTGGAGACAATGCTTCTGGACGCATGCCCATGCAGGTCACCAGTGCACGCTCACCGTCTTCCAAGACACATCGTCGTCCTGCCCTACCTAACAACTACAGCATGGTCATGTTTGAGCTGCCATGGTTGCCAAGACAGCATGCATGTGACTGACAGTGCAGTGTGTACCTGTCCTTCAGGAGCATCCAATGTCCAGTGCTTGCCTTTCTGCAAGGTCCAAGACAGCAGTCAGCAAGCAGCACTGAGCCTAGGGCAACTTGAGGTTGTTATTTTCGCCGCTTGCCAATGCACCTGAAGCAGGTCACTGTATCCATGTGATGACTGCTGGGCGTCCAGTGCAACCTTGGTCTGGACGTGGATCCGTTTTCTGCTTGCTTTGCAGGGGCCAGTGCAAAGAGATGGTTGCCACTGACGTGACGAGCAAGGTGAGTAAAGACTCCAGTCTTGTCTTACAGTTTTTAAAAAGTTGCTGTGGTTACAAGGCAACGTCGTGCTCATCTTCGCTGCAGAAGGCTGGCATGAGGAGTCACACTATGAAGGAAAGCCCAACAGAAAGGTACATTTCATACCGGCGTTTTCAGCATAGGCAGCGATGCAAACTGCCGTTGATCAATTATTGAGCCCATTTGCTTTTCAGCATCGGTGCGCAAGAGCTTGCAGCGAAGCGTTTGTGAAACGCTTGCACTTCCGAAAAGCCCTTCCATTTGCAAATTGCGTTGGCCCTGAAAAGGGCCCTGAAGGCGCATCTCCTGCACAAGCGCGCAAAAGCTCACTGCGAGGGCAACCCCAGCGTAAAATTGATGGCACGCCTGTGCTTTGAGTGAGCAACGGCATGCAATCTTGTTGCTCGAATTTGCCATAAATCAAGCTGGTATACGCATGCTGACCTGCAGATGTCGACAGCAGAGGCTCCTTTTCACTTCAACTTCGGAGCTCCCGATGGTCTTTCATCGGCGACACAGGCTGCTGCTGGTGCTGCTGATCAGCAATCTGACCCTCAAACCTCTGTGGAAGTACGACCGCCGTATCAGGTAGTTCACAAAAGCATCGTGTTTACAGCAACAGCCACTATACTTGATGTGCTTATGCTAACGCATCACGCGTCCCCGCACTTGCAGCTGTCACCATCGTTACAGCTGGATCAAGTGACGCTGACCGACGCTTTGTACCTGCTGAAGGTAACTTGTGATCAGTCATGGAGATCCTCCTGTCTGCTTGTTTGCAAGGCACTGTACAAGCCGGTCACAGCATTGCAAACAAGCTGTAGCTGACAAGTGGTATGCAGGGTCGAGTGAGCAGCGCAGCAGCAGCTTTCCTGGTCAAAGATGCAAATTTGCAAAGCAGTGATCTTGAGCCTGGCAAATATGAAGGTATACACTACAAATGGCTTCTTGCGCCATTATTGCTCATTATCTTGAAGGTGGGCTCTGAAAGCAGTCCATGCGCTGTTGAAGTTGGAGTGTGTTCAGGTGGATTCAAACTCTGGGAGTGCGCAGTAGACCTGGCACAGCACTTGTGTAAAGAGTACAATCTTGACAAGCTCATTTCAAGCAAGACTGATCCAAACCATGACCTGGTTGGCAAACGAGTGCTTGAGCTTGGGTGTGGGCAGGGGCTACCTGGCATAGTACCTTTGTTAGCAGGGGCCGATGTGCACTTTCAGGCAAGCCCTTGCAGGTACTCTCATGATGCTCATGCAGTCCATGTTGTCTGCTGGCAATTCATCCATCATCATGGTCAGCATTGGTCAGAGTTTACAAAAGATTTCACTGCTAGCAGGGCTGCCCTTGCACAAACTTCAAACATTGCCACGACTGATGCTGTCATGACTGACCAGCAGATTGCAAATCAACACACCATGTGCTGTCTTCAGGACTTCAACCAAGAGGTACTGACAAGCTTGACCAGTCAAAATGTGACAGCAAACCGCCAGCGCCTGCCAAAGTCACGGCGTCCTGTCAGCGCACGCTACTTTGGTGGTGACTGGGGCACCCTGGGCAGCTTGATGGCCAGTGAAAACCTGGGAGGCTCATATGACATGATCTTGTCTGCTGAAAGCATATACAACCTGGAGTCACAACAGCAGCTCTTTGACTGCATCAAACAGGTGAGCGTGCGACCACTGCACAGTGTACCTAGCTCTGTGGAAAAACTTCAAGTCATCAGGGCAGCAGCATACCCAATACTCATATGCAATGATTCAACTTGTAAGTCGCAGAGTTAAAGAGTATTGGTGAAACATAATAAAGACATGGGATAAAACGACATGGGCTGTTGTCAGCTGAATTTGTTCACATCAGGATAGTATGGTGGTGTCAGTGTGTCATCATGACATTGTGGCTCTGCCTTTTAAGTGGCAACTTGCTGTTAGTCAGGGAAGCTCATGTCCCTATACATTGCAGTAGCAAGACCTGTCAAATTGCATCAGCAATCATGTGTCAGTCGCACAGAGCTGATGCACATTTGCAATGTAGTTAATGTGTGCATTATGCTTTGGCCCTCAACTTGCAGCAAAATGTTTGTACCACATCAAAATTTCATGCTGCTGTACTACTTGACAAATTAGGTATTGTTAATGGAAGCTTCCGTATGGGTTATTGGGCAGGAATCAAGCAATCGGTGGCTTGATTGTAGGCCATCAAACCACCGACTGGCGTTGCTTATATTGCAGCCAAGACATACTATTTTGGTGTGGGTGGCGGCACAACTTCCTTCAAGAAGATGCTTAAGCGTGATGGTATGCTTGAAGTACATACAGTGGCGACCTTTGATGAGGGTGATGGCAACAAAAGGGAAATCTTGAAACTGAAGTTTCCTGACCACATCATTCCATACTTTTTGTAGACCTTGAGGCTGTTGCTCCCAGGCATCACTTGGCAACAAAAGAACAATGCGGTGCATTGCTGGCTGACTGCAATAAACGAACTGGACAGGGAATGCAATGACTCCAGCAGTTACGCAGCGAACTGCACCATCAGACTTTGGCTGCATGTAGTGAACGTTACTTGCACTCATACTAGATTGCAATGTCTATATTCCTGGTACCTTATCAGGCTTATTGTTTGAATCACCAGTGACGTTTACAAATGAGTGTAAGGTCTGTAGCAGTTGGCGCATGCCCTTCTCAGCACCCTGTGTGCAGGCAGTACATTTTCTGCCTGAACTAATCCCAACTGCAATCACACTGCATCTATCTACCACAGCAGAGCTGTGAAAACTAGCTGTCTAAAATGTCAATTTATCTTCCTCAGACATGCATGGTGCTGGTACCATTGTATACATGTTTGAAGACGGAGCCAAAGTCAAGATCTGCGCCCTCCGCGTCAACAACCTGCACACACAACCAGTGAGTCAATTTGTGATCAGCACTGCGCATGTGACAGTACAGACATTTTGATGACACGTAACACTTACAGCACCCATTACAACATTAACTGTTCAGCAGTTAGCAGACGGAACTTTGCCCATCACCTGCTGATACAACCTGGCAGCTTCTTCACTCATAGGCACCTTTGCATTGCAATGCTGCGCAGCCGCAGCTGCCAGTCCCAGGTCCTTAGACATGAGCTTGCAAGCAAAGCCACCCTTGTAGTCCTTTGAAGCTGGCACACCTTCCATCACACCCTGCAGCCCCAGCACCCGAGTCATGTGAGTGAGGTCAAGCATTCACAGCATGTACTCCATGCCAAGCGGCTTGGGCTGCACACAATGCAATAAAGCTTTGAACAACATTGGATATGCTTCTTGCCATCGTAAGTCGTAAATTCAGCAGTCGATACATATGAGCATCACTATGGCAGAGCAAAGAAGTTGTACCGGGCATGGGTTATAGGAATCTGAGCTCCAGCATCGTGCGCTGGAGCTGTTGAAGATGTCAGAGAGCAGCTTGGGGTCAAGCCCCAATTTGCTGCCCAGGGCTAGCCCTTCTGCCACTGCTGCCATGCTCACTCCCAACACAAGGTTATTGCAAACCTGCAAAAGCTCCAACTCTACACATCACGATCACACACAGCAAGGAGTACAAGACTGCAAGATGCCTTTTACAAGCCCCTGTCTTTACTCATTGCAGGGGTTATGCATTGACGTCGGCTCAATGCATGCAGCAGACCCAGCACAGTTTGTCTCAGCTGCATTGCAAGGCAACCCAGCAATTAAGGCACGTCTAGCAAGTCTATCAATGCATTTGAACACATTGATTGAAGGCTAGGTACAAGGATGCAGGTGGAAACCTTGGCAGCCTGACCATTGCCTGATTGGCCGCAGTTTACTATGTTCTTTCCCATCAGCTTCAGGTAGGGCTCTGCAGCTGCAAGGGCACCCTTCTCACCTCCGCACTGCAGATCATGTATGCAGACACTGTCTGTAGGTTGTGGGATCTGCAGCAGATAATCAGGATGCACAACAAGCAATGTTCATGCTGTGAAAGCCCAAGACATATCTCATACGAGGGCTCAAGAGATGCACTCCGTGTGACACATACTGCTCGGACAGCCTGGCATCACTGGCTGACTGCCAGCGTGCATACAGCAGCCACACCCAGCAACTACAACATCAGACTGGTACAGGTCATGCAACATGGGTGCAAACCCTTGCACGGTTCATGCAGGCTATCTAAGAGCCTGAGAAAGGGGAAGAAAGGCTACGACACAGCAAGGTTGGGCCACATGCAGCATCCACTGACTCAGGGAGACACCCTCGCACGCACCATGAATGTCAATGTAGCTTTAGATGCCCCAGTGATGCCCCCAGAGACAGGGGCATCGATGACAGTTGGGTGTGCAGCGCTGCAGCCAGAGCACGGGCGTGCATCATGGTGAAGAGCGGTAGCTGTCGCAGCAGCGTTGAGCTCCCTCGCTGTTGGGGGATCAATGGTGGAGGAGTCTATGAGCAATGCAGGTCGCACACCCCCTATGCAGGTGTTTGCACTGTCAGCTTCGCAGAGCTGTTGAGTTTTGAGGTGGGTGTCCAAAAAGAATGGCTGGTTTTTGTTGCAAAATGTGTGATGTTGCAAAATGTGTGATGTGCTTGTGCATAGCAGCTGCTTTGAAATCGTGCTTTGGTCATGGCATGTGCCCACAATGCCATCAGCCAAGCTGCCGAAACATTGTGAGTGACATCACGGCTATGCCGAGACTTGAAACTTGGTAGTGTTTTCTTGTGGCACAATAAGCAAATGCATAAGTTGTGCAGTACCTTTTGCCTTCAAAATTCCGTCCTGCCCGCAATAAACTTCCCGTACGTGCTGCGCAGATGGTAGCATGGTAATGATGACATCAACACCTGAGCACAATGACCCCATGCTGTTGTAGAACATAACCACCAAGCCTTGCTTGAAATGGCATGTCACAAGTCCACCAAGCTACGATACCTTCTTGTGAGGCCATGTCAACCGGACTAGATGCTGCCTCTGCACCATCTTTACAAGCTTCTTCCATAGCTGCAATGCTGCGGTCATGGACCACAAGTTGATGTCCCCCTTTTTTTAAATTTGCTGCCATGCGCGAGCCCATGTTACCCAGGCCTATGAAACCTACCTGCACACGTATGGCAGTATAAGAACGAAATCTGACGACTAAGACATCTGTCTGAAGCTGAAACGTTCAAAGCGTGTACTCACGATGCAGCGAGCACACAAACAGACAAAAAGACGGCATCGTGCGACAGATCCGATCGAAAGAAGGGCTTGCCTTCCTTGCTGAGCTCTGTGTCGAGCTGCTGCTGTAAGCAGCGCATTGCGCGAAGACACTGGTGGTGCAACGAGACCAGCTAAGGACGGATGGTAATGCGAACCGTGAAATACTGAACAACATACGGGCAATGACACCCTGGGGTCCTGTTGGCATGTGTCTATGCTCTGCAGAGGCTAAGGTGATGTTGCCAACACCAAATCACCACTACTACTTCACATAGGTCTGGCGGGTGCGCAAGTGTGGCGTCGCAATCGGGCAATAGCTTACTGTTAGCAAAATCTGTGGGCCCACAAGCACAGCTCCAAAACCAGTTCGCTGACTTCCTGCTGCACGGAATATCTTCGACGATCAAGAGGTCTGCCCTGCGAGCAAGTCAGCACGGACTTGCTCTGAAACCATATTCACGTAATCTTGTTGCAGAGAGTCTAGAAGTAGACTGGAGCTGTTGTTGACAATGGAGCTGTTGTTGACAGCACGGACGACAAACAATCTCCGTTCAGTTGTCATTGATGCAGCACCTACAGAACATCACAGTAAGCCGTATTATGATGTACTGCCTCCTACATAGGCCACCGTCCAATGCAGGCGCACGAATTCATAACTGTGCATGGCATGCAATTTGTGGTGCATGCAATGAGAGTAAATGGTCAAGTCTCAGAAAGCAATGATTACTTCAAACGAGCAACATTGATATCACTATGGTACAGTATGCAGTCAAGAAAGGTTGTTTCAGGCTGCGCAATATGTGGAAAAGCATCAAATTGCATCCTGGAGGCTATAAGTAGAGTCAGGGTGAGTAGGACTTGGAAGCTGCTGAGATACATTCGCAGTGTCTGTTGCTGACTGTCAGGTCAAGGCTGACAGTCCTGACGGCCGGCCCGGAGCGCAAGCACAACGCATATAGAGCTGGGATTGGAGATTGTGTCAGTGGTTATACCTCAGGCCCAAAGAAGGCTCCAGACCGGCCCCACTGTTTCATTGTAATGTACACACTGCTGCTGCCTGTGACTGCTTTTGTTACAGCTGCTTAAGCTTTTGTCACTACTGCTTGTGTCACTGCTGCTAGGGCTGCTGTTGCTGTTGCTGTCATTGTTGCTGCAGAAGATGCATAGTATGTTCAGCATGATAAGCAGCAACTCCTGGTTGCTATTACCTAAATCACTGGCTGGTGTGCTGGAGGATGACTACCACCAGTGCAGCATTGACAGCTGGCTGTGCCAGACCCAAAGGTGGTGCATGGCGGCGTGTCATTGTAGACAACCACGGCAGTCTAGTCCATGCCAGTCTTGACATGCCAGGGCAAGGGCAGACATGCTGTGCAAACAGCTGTACAATGATCATTTCCCTGCAAATGTTTTCAATTTAACATGTACCAGCACTAATGATTTAGATTGTGACATTCTTGGCAGCATGCCAAGCCTTGCCTTCCATTGCTTACAGGCTGCTGTGCTGGTTGCTCACCTGAACCCTTGTGTCTTTTTCAGGATGATGGGAAGGGGCCATAGTCTGCCTTGGTCACAGACACAATAGTTGTTACAATGTGTGGGGTGCAGTGACAGGACAGGATCCTGTGCGCTGGTTCTCACTGTCAGCGGACCCTTGCACGTAACTTTGTCTCTCATGTTTACTGCTGCTTTGTAGTGCTGTTCACGACAGGCATCTGCGCAGGTCTCAGCTGCAGACATGGTCGCAGGCATGTCTGCTCTGTATGCTGTTGCCCAGGTGTGCTATAGATATGAACCCAGTGTAATGACTGATTGTTTGTACAGAATATTATGGGCGAGCCAACATGACTTGTATCAATATATGCCTTACTTGCACAGCGTCACATGACGCAGTGTGTGTGCGCTGAAATGCTCAAAACATCAGCTGCACTCGCCAAGACACAGCATGCTTAATAGCCCTGCCTGACTATGATGCTGAGGTAGCAGGTACGATTTGGACAATTACACTAAGATGCCGTGGGTTTTGTGCAGGTTTTGGCTGAGACAGTTGCTCCATGCCCAACATTACCGACAAACTTGCGACATGTCTTAACAACGTTGTACAGTCCAGTGACCAACAACCAGGCTACAGATGAGCAAGGCATGGATTCAGCTATGCAGCCTGCTAGTGTGGCAGCAGGCAGTCGCAACAGCTTACCAATGGAGCCTACTGAGCACGGTGTTGAGCTGGGAGGAGGCCTGGGCCAAAAAGGCGAGGGCAACACAGTATCAAATGCAGCACTAGTGGATGATGCAGCCATGACATTGAGTGCTGTTCCTGATGGTCAGTCAGAGGCAGTCAGCAAGACTCACAGTCTGCCATACAGCAATGCAGTACCATGGACACAACAGACACTGTTCAGTTGGCTCCTGAGGTTGTTACACCTGCCATGCAGAGGTTGAACAGTGAGGAAGTTGAGGTATGTCACAACCATTCCCTGGGTAGTGTAGGCTGTTTGTAATGATGAAACAGTTGCAGGAGACTGCACATGCTGTTTGCTGCAAATGTGTACTGTTTTTGGATCAATGCTTCCTCCTGGACATCTACGAAGCAACTGCTGTGTTGCTTGGTATTGGCTTGACTCATGTATACAAGCAGCACCAGCAGCACCAGCACCAGCACCAGCACTGCACGGCACTGTACACTTGCTTTTGTTGTTTGCCTGCATGCGTACATGTCAGTGTACGTCCTGGTTGGCTGTTATGCAGGTCTATTGTCATGGCAGCCTGTCCATGTGCAGGTGGTGAACGTGAGGAGAATGCTGTGCTTGCCTGCAATGCTGGAGCATCTGATCATCCTGCCTAGCAGATTGACAGCAGATATGCAGCTTAATGATGCCGGCGACGTGATGGTCTATACTG
>JAABUW010010801.1_pt1 | contig 10059 bp, 16 predicted proteins | sample 5560081 | NCBI WGS metagenome assembly JAABUW01 (sample SAMN10711882, study PRJNA513363) | rock metagenome | isolation source: Antarctica rocks | place: Antarctica: Victoria Land, Knobhead sud | reverse complement strand
CCTGGTCAGCATACATCATAGCAATGCATGGGATGGATGGAAACGCATTCATGACTAAGCTGGCAGACAGCAATCATCTCCATTGTGAGTCAGGCACATCATGCCATTGTGGAAGTTTTGGGGCATACTTGTGGAAGGCGCATGAGCAGGAAGCACGCCGCGTTGAACAGCGTGGTGGCAAAGACAGTACGAAAGGGACAGGTTGTGGACTTGTACATCATGTCATAGGCATAGTACAGCTCTGCCTGCTGGTACAGCTGTGCATGCCGGGCCAGTCTGTCATCGTCTGCATCCGCGCCGCTTGTTGATGGTGCCTGCATGCCAACAGAACATGCAAGCATCTTGTCATGTCATTGAACCAAGGTGAGTAGTCAGTATTGTCCCCATGGGTCCTACAAGTTTTGAGATGCTCTCTGGATGAGTCTTGTTGTGGCTAGCACACCTCACATGAGCAGCATGTGGGTTGGTGTCATCCACACCAGGATGTACAGAATGTTAATGGGGATCTTTTGTGACAGCAACACTGGAGATGCCCCTTTACTTTGCCTGCTTTGCGGCACGCCAGGCTGTGCTAGTGACAATTGGGCAAACATACTTGCTGCTGGAGTATGCTGGGAGAGAAGGATTCAATGGTGTTGAGCCATGTGGCATGGCTGCACTCACATGCTGCCCACAAATGCAGAGCCCCAAGCGTGCAACCCAGAAAGTGCCTCACCATGTTGAACTAAGGGTTGCAAGCACAGGAAGAAACACAGTTGGGGGTTGATATTACCAACACCGGCCAGCAGAGGCCGCCAGCAGCTTGAAGCTGTTGGGTTCAGGCATAACAGCTGAAATGGAGCCAGAAAAGCACCTGCTCCTCAGCGTCAGCACAGCAGAAGCACTGGTGAGCAGTACTAGCCTAGGGACATTTGGGAGACAGACAACCCATGCAGCAAGAGCAAGGGCTGCAAGCGCTGCCGTGATCAATGATGGAGTGCATAGCTGATAGCATTGGTGTATAGTGCAAACATTGGCACAGATGTATGTACCTCATCAAGAGCCTCCATGGCAAGCTGTTGATGTAAGCTGGCTGCAAGGGAGTACTGGTGCTGTGTCACAGCATTGTCGACAAGCTGCTGCAGAATGCGTTCACTTTCTTGCCAATGGCCAGCCTGCCTGCAGAAGTTCATGATAGATTCTCAGGTAGACTCTGACCACAAAGCAAAGAAGCTGCATGCAAACAGACCACATGGCCAAATCAAGATCAGCACACAACAGAGCAGTGAGCACTTTGTGTCATGTTTTGTGTGTCGTTGTTCAGGTATGCTGGTCACATTGCATGAGCGCAAGTTAGCCCCGCCAGCAAGCTAGCTACTACTACATTTTGCGCAAGCTGCCAGGAGTTGACAGTAACTCACCATGCTCTCTCACAGGATGCCTATGTACCTCACAAAGCAAATCAGAGACAGCAACAGGCCAAGCTTTGGGAGTGAGCAGTACCTGTAGGCAAGGCGTGCCTCCTGGAAGCTACCTCTGGCAACAAGCCACTCTGCCCAGGGCAGGCACACAGTCTGTGCCAGGTCTGGGTGGTCTGCTGCCAGCTGGCAAGCCTCTTCCCACCTCTCAGCCTCTACTGCAAGCTCTGCCAGTGCCTGCCTCACACGCAATGACCAATGTTTGCTTTGTCACATCCTTGCAACAATATGTTGTTGTCCTGTACTCTGCTACATGATACCCAGATCATCATTGCCAATCATGCACCTGATAATGATGGGCAATGAGAATAAGAAAGGTGACGGGCAGGCAGCATGAGATCCTGCAGGTAAGCCTGCAGCATCTTGCTATGACAGCTTCAGACGGCGTACATTGTTCAAGATGATGAGCTGGACTGTCAAGAAAGGATGCTTGCTTGGCTCGAGGCTTTGCTATTCAGGCAGCCTGCAGTGAAGCCCTGACACAGCACTCTCCACACGCATTTATGGGGCAAGTGTGCAAGCATGTCACCATGTTTGGCTGCAATGAGACCCGTGGGATTTGACCTGGTAATCCTGCAGTTTGACATAAGCTTCCTTGGCGAACTGAGTCTGGCCAGCTCTCCTGAAGAAAGCCGCGCACATGGCTAGGGCTGTTTTCTCTGCAGGCTCCTGCCCTTGCAGCTGCCCTACCACCAGGTTCAGCTTGTCCCACCATTGATTGCGGCCCATGATGGCCACAGCCTTGTCAAACTTCTTGGCCTGCAGTTTGTGGGCTTTGCATGAGACCCGTCTCTGACTTTGCCAAGCAGAGTCAGTACAAAGCCAACGAGCAGTCCAACTGTCAACCAGAAGACATGCGCTGAAGAGTGCAGGTGTCCTATTCTGCTCTACGCCAATGTGGTTTGTGTGCATTGGGACTAAGAGTCAGGCCGTATTAAGCGGCTCAAGGCAGGTGCTAGCGATGTACAAAAGCTTTGATCAAGTAACAACAGCCTGCACAGTTGTTGGGCATCTCTGTCAATCACAAATCACACACGACCTTATATGCAGCTGTGCTCCATATGTGCTCTTAGTGCAACACACTGCACACCCAGTTGCCAGACAGGCGTGAGTTTAACACAAAAGGCATGCAGAGCGGCCATAACCTGCAGGTACATATCAGCAGCAGCCTGGAAATCTTTCATCTCCTCATTCCACTCAGCCTGCCTCTGCACCAGGCTCTGAGAGACCGGCCCTGCTTGCCTTGGTGAGCGGCCTGCTGATGAAGTTGATACCGTTTCCGAGTCTTTGGTGCGTTCCCACTCCTCAGCCCAGGCTTTGGCCTCAGCAAACTGACGCAAGTCGCTGAACATGTCCATGGCCCTGTGCACCGCCCCTGCTTGGGCATACGCACGAGCAGCCTCCTGATACCTTCCCTGTCATGACCACATGATTGTGTAAGACCCAGGCAAACTCCAGCATTGTTAGCCTACAGGCGTGCTTGTGGGGACAAAGACATGGACAACAGTGACAAGGTCCAAGAAGTGGTGCAACATCATCAGCCCAGAAACATGCGTACCCTGTCGTTGTGCATGTCAGCTCTTTCCGTCAAGTTTGATATGTGGAAAGCCAGCGCAGAACATCACAGCAGCAGGGACTACAGATGCGGTCGTACAGATGCAAGCGTGCATTCAGCCTTGACTGTTTGCCAGTAGAGCATGCTCGGTAACGCATTCCACATGCTGCTGACTGCAGATCATGGCAACATTGAATCATACGTCAGTTGATCCAAAGTTGGGGGAGAGTGATTGGCCTGTGTGCCAGCATACCTGATAGGCAAGAACATCTGCCATGAGGATTGCAGCTGGCTGGCCAGCCTTGCGTGCCTGGTCCACTTGGTGCAGCAGGCGCAGGTAGCGGGTGTCCTTGATGCGCCCAAACGCCTTGCTAGCTACCTCTAGCTGCAAGGCTTGCAGAGCTGCATGGCCAAGTGCACTCCACTGTACATCAGGCACTCCAAGACACGCCGCCTGCAGTCAATACTAGCTTGTTGCCCTGGGCAAATCCAGCAGTCAGCTGCAGATGGTGCTGTGCAATGTCTTTGAGTCATGAGCTTGACTGAGATTACAAAGCTGGACTGGTTGTGCTGCTTGACATGGGCATTGGCGTTGTGTGACAGGCTGGACTGATAGCAGACAGCAATAGCATGAAAGCAGCCAAAGAGTCACAGCATGCCTGCGTTCTGAGCAAGGTCTGCTGACAGGTTGATTAAGGTGCAAGCTTTGGACAGGCTGGCTGCACTGTCCACAGCCTGGCACTGGTCTTGCGGCTCAGGTCAGGAAAGCATGCATTGCAGTTTTTTACAAGACGGATCTGCAATTAAGCTATATGCCTGTAGTTGATGTGATGAATGAGGCTGTGTTTTGCTGATTTGCAGCTTGAACAACTGCAGAACTGTCCAAATTGGCTTGCTGAAATAGAGAAGCAGTGCAAATGTAGAGCACAAGCTGCTGTTATGAGAGTTAACAAGGAGGAGAATGGCAACCTTGTAGGCATTCTGCCAGTCTTCTGCAGCGAGATAGCCTTGCATGGAAGCAGACTGGGGCACTTCCAAAGCTTGCATGCTGTTGTAGTGGAGACAGAAGACTTGGGAGCCCTTGAACCCCACAACAAACCCCTGCAAACGCAGGCAGCTTTTCCAAAGCTTCTCCAAAGGATAGTTGGCAAAAGTTTGTAGGTATTTGGAACAAAATTGCAAAGCATGCCTGTAAGATGCTGCTATAGGCGCAAATCTGTTTTGTGTTGCTGTACGGAACATGCACTACATGACTGCACCAGAAACTTGTCCAGCTGAAGCAGTTGCGTTACTGCTGCTGGCATGCTTGTGCACATGCAACAAGTGTTTGCAACAAGTGTTTGTTCCAGGTGATATTTGCGCATTGCAGTGCAGACACACAACTTCCCAGTACGCGCAGCCCATGCTGTTTTGAGCCATGCTTGCTTGCGTGTAAAGCTAGCATAGCATCTCCATGATGCTGTGAAGCACATCCAATGCTTTGGCAGGCTGACCTGCATCTTCTGTTGATGTAGAGGAAAGCTGGCTGTCTTGGTAGACAGCTTGCCTCCACCAGAGAAGCACAGCATGTCCTCAAACTCTGTGTTCCAGGCAACACTGTTGGCATTCTTGTCTTGGGAGAGCAGGGCCTTGGTGTGCATGCTGTAAACCTGCACCGTGTTGTTGTCATCCACCACTGCCAGCTTCCCACGGCTGCTGCTCAGATCCAGACACCTGCAGGCACCAAAGACTTGACCTCAACGGAAAGTCAGGCATGAACATATCTCTTGCAGCACTACCTACGCCAGAGGCAGCACATTTGAGGTGGCTGATGTGAGCGGAAAGCATGCAGAGGCTGTGCTTGGGATGCATCTGCTTGGCGCGTGCATGTCTGCTTGGTGACTGCTCAACAATGGAAACGTAGCTTTGCTGCATTCAACAATACCTGGTCCGTCACAAGTTGTTTCAACCAGCTTCTGCATTGATCAAAAGCACTGTTCAAGAAGGGCAAATGGTGATCAATGCAGGGCATGCCTGCATCTGCGTGTTTGCTGATGGTGACAGTCTCTCACCTGATGGAGGTATGGTGCTTGACCACGGGTATGGGAAAAGGGTTATCGACATAGATGGTGACAACTTGGCCATCCTTGAGGCCTAGCAGAAGTCCCTCCCGGCCGGCTGGTCCCCCCACCACCTTGATGTACCTGTGTGCACAAGTCAGCACTGTCATCATCAAGCACATCTGCATCACTTAACTGCCAGCAATTAGTACCATGTACACTGGGTCATACCTGCACACAGGAATGCACGTATGCAGTACACAGCAGGCTTGGAAAGTAAGCAGCAGATTGGACACTCTGAGACATGCACCAGGCATGCCTGCACATGACATGCATCACCTGATGATACTGTCCATCACCCATTCACGAGCCTTGACGCCTTCAAAGCTATACAGTTGCAGCTTCCTGTCCTGCATACCATGCAGAACATCTGAGGTGGCAACAGATTTGCTGCCAAAAGCCTGTTGAACAGCTTTAAACAACTTCAACACTGGCCACAAGGCCAGAAAAAGCACATGAGCAACTGCTGCAGGAATACAGCGCTGCAGATGCTCTCAGACTCTGAAAAGAGCACAGAACATCTGCGCAGTATCGATAAAGTCTCCTGACAAAGTCTGTCAGTAGTGATGTAGCCCCTTCAACACATGAGAAAGCAGGTGGGATACCTGACAGAGGGTGAGGTGGTGGGCTGTCACCACCAGCAGATTACATTCAAGCTCTTGCTCTATGACGTTCACAGGCTTGTATTGCATGTCAGTTGCATCTGCTCCAGCTTTCAGCTGATACACTGTGATACGCTTTGGCAGCTGTACGGCGAGGCAGTCTTTGTAAACAGCCAGCTTCTTGACGTAGTCGTTGCACTGAATGCGGACCTTCTGTTCTGTTGTCAAATGCTGTATGACCACGTCTGTCATGTGCTCCCTGCAGCATGCACCGAAACCAGCAGGTGTGAGGCAACCTGATACACCCATAATCATGTTTTGCTGAGAACGCAGGATCAAAAGATTCTCAGGAAAGACACAAGACATGCGCACAGAGTCAGGGGCCCAAACTTCCAACTGTGCGTTTGTCAGATGAGGTGCTAACATCTGCAGGCAAAGCGAGTGTCAGGCTGAGTATGTGGAGAATGCAGTGAAGCTGTCACATGCACAGCTACAAATCCAGAAATGCAGCGACAGGTCTATCAGCATCATCAGGAAGTTGATATGCAGTGCATAACAGCAGCAGCCTGTTGACTATCCTGCCTGAAAGCATATCTGTCATGGTAGAGCCCATGCACAGTGGAGAACAGCAGCTGATACACCGCAATGCTGCCATCTTCACTGCCCACAGCCACAAAGTTCTTCTTTGGGTGACCAGACACACACCAGACCCAGCCACCACGAGTTGCAAGCGTTGATAGCATTGTGCCATCGCTTGTGCACAGAGTGGCTTTGCAGTCAGTGCCGCCTATGCATATAAACTCACCTGCATGTCACACTGGCTGTAGAGAGTACAGAGAGCAACCTGCCAGCTTGTAAACTCAGGCAAGCATAGCCGACATGACTTGGCAAGTGTAGTATGCAGCATGCTGCATGCTGACATGGCTATAGCAGCAGATCCCATTGATGCTGGTCATGAGACATTTGGTGAGTTGCACAGTCAATGCATACCGCTTGGCATATAGGAGACGCAACAAGGGTCAAACCCCAACTGCCGCTCTGTGCCAACAGGCTCCCCAGACAACGAGTAGTGAGACAAAGTGCCATCCCAGCAGCCTACTGACAGTACATCAGACTGCTCCCTGCAGATTTGGACACTTTTCGAGTCCGAGCTGACACTGGCCATCATAGCAGTGTCCCATGATGCTTTACAATGCGCTGCACAGAGTCCCACGCTGAAGGGATTGAGAGCATGTTTAATGCCAAGGGCAAATGCACATGAACAGAATGACATGCATGCATATCTTCCCAATGGAATAGTAATGCGTGTGGCTGCGGAACAGGTTATAGGCAAGGAACACACTTGTCTGGGCTCCACGACAGTGTCCATACAGGAGCATTGCGCTGAATGGTGACTGTCTCTTCCCCAACCCTGCTTCTAATGCTTATCTGTCCATCGTAAAGACCTAGAGCAAGGAATTGACCATCATTTGTCCATGCCAGACTGACAACTTTGGATGATACCTGCATCAACAGTCACTTCAGACATGTAAGCATCACAGGCTATAGCATTGCACAAAGCATCTGGCTAGACTGCACATCACAGGATGTGTCATGATTGGACACTCCAGCAGCATACAAGTAAAACAGCTGTGCTGACCTTGTGCTTTGCCACATGCTTGAGCTCTGGTGACCATAGTCCAAAGTCGCTGGCTGTCCCCGAAGCAAGTTGCTGACTAAGTGGATTGTATGCCAGGACTTGAACAGAGTCATTGTGATTGTACTTCACTACACCCTCAGCCTGCAAGGTGTCGTAGCATACAGAGGCGGCAGTGAACAGCAGTGACTCAAACAGCTGTGGCTTACCTTGCTGGTCCATATAATGACAGTCTTGTCAGCACCACCTGATGCAAATCTCTTGCTGTCATGTGAATATGCAACACAGTAGACAGCATCCTGCATGAAGCATTACAAGGGCTAGGCAGTCGAGTTGGCAAGTCACTTGGCTAAAGGGGAAGCTGCAAGGGTTCTGTACTTTGTGACCACGAAGGCTATGCAAGAGGTCTCCTGCTGTGGTCTCGTACACTAGTACGCGACTGCCTATTCCAGTCACAAGCTCAGAGCCATCTGCACCACAACACACAGCATGTAAACAACAACTGTTCCTGCAGTGGCACACAGCTTTACGACGACATACCTGGTTTGAATGCGATATCATAACAGACGCCTTTCAATCCATCCTTTTCAGGCTGCACGTGTCAAACAATTTCACAGCGTTCAAACTCATCTGAATATGCACCAACTGATCACAAGGCGAGTCAGCTTACCGCCTTGTCTGACCAACTCAACTGGGTCCTCATTTGCTTGCCAGATGCAGTGTGTTCCTGTAAGAACGGTCGCACCCCGGTGTAATGTCCGGCGCACAGCCTCTGTCCGGGTCCGGCGCGACTCCTGACTAGCAGTGAGAGCAGAGGAATCTGGCCCGGGCACTAATAGTAAAGAGCTTTGCTCGCACGGGCGCAACACATTGCACTGCAACGCGATTAACGGCCGATCTGATTAATCGATTGTCTGGTAGTCTAGATCTTGCGGTCGTTCGATGCGCATGTTGACACTGTGCCGCACCGACTTGAGGGGGTTACGTATTTAGCAATCCTGCCCGTAGCTTTGTAGCCATGATACCGAGAGATAACCGCAGACAACCTGGAGGTCGTGGTGGCAGAGGAGGCAAGCCGGAAAGGTCTTCCTCCCGCCAGCCCAACCTACCGTCCAGGTCTGCAGGGAACGCACCGGTCATGGGAACAGTTATCGGCTTTGCACCACCAGCAGCGACGACCGCGTCTGCTCTCAACGAACGATTCCTTTTTGCTTTCCAAGTGCTAGTAGGGTACACCGTGGAGGTGCAGGTGCGCGTGGCAGGTTCGATGTTGCTCCGAACGTGCGCAGTGTATTGGCATGGTTTTAAGTGATCGTTCGACTCGTGGCACTGCAGGTAAAAGCCGGTGGTACATACCAGGGCATTTTTCATACAGCCCAGCTCGAAAATTCAGAATTGCACGTGGTGTTGTACATGGCCAAGTTAATAAAGGATGCTGAGCAACAGCCAGTGGATGGCGCAGCAGCAAGAAGGCCTATCAAGGAGCTCATCATCAAATCAGCAGACTTAGTATCCCTAACTGCAAAAGACATTCGCATGGGTGCAGACGATGTCAGCAGGCCTGCAGAGGATGCCTTCAGCACAGACACTGCAATTTCTAGAGGGCGTGGAGGGTACAGCCACTGACTATACACTGCTTGTGCAAATATGTAAACGTCAGACTGTTGGCAGGGCTTTCATCGTCAGCAGCATGACAAGGACTTTGCATTTGCAATTTTGCAGTTCCTGTTAAAGACTCGCAGGCTGCATTGTCCTAATGTCTACAATTCAGCTGCCTCATTGAGTTGCAAATGCATCCTGCAGGTTAGCTGGGAGGGAGTTGCAGAAATGGGCGCCAGAGACTTCAGACGACCTGAGTGGCATGCTGCTTGAGTCTGATGCCGCTTCCAAGGGCAAAGGTTCCACCAAGTGGGACCAGTTTGCAGCCAATCAGCAGCTGTTTGGCACTGCAACCTCCTACAATGAAGACTTATACACCACAAAGCTCGACAAAGGAGCCTCAGCCATTAGTGTTCAGGAAGCAGAGCGCCTTGCTGCTGAGATTCAGGGGGGCACAACATCCAACCGTCATATGGCAGAGGAACGAGGAGCACTCATGGACTCTGGGGTGGGCATCCTCCTGTGAAAGCCATTGTAGTGGTGCATGCACGATCCTGGTGCATCTGCTTTTTCAGACAGGCTGGTAGTTCATGCAGCAGCTACACATTGTACTTCAGGGCAATTCCTAATTGGTCATGTGCAGAATCGTGCAAGACCTGTTCACATTCAGGCTATGTTTGAGGGCAAGTGATAGGATGTTCATCTGTCTATGAGCAATAATGAGCTGTGGCACACATGTTGATGATCAATTGCCAGATTCCAATATCCACTGCAGCCCTGAGATGCTTTTCAATGCTCTGTCTGTGTGCCAGACTAAGAGGAATCTGTGGTGCTGCTATCTCAAGACACAAATGGAATATCTCCCAGCGTTGCCCTTGGCTCAAGACTTGAGTTCATGCTGTGGGACTCATCAACAGCACAGCACAGCACAGCACACGTCGGCAGGGTGAAGCACAGAGATGCTGCAGTTTTAGCTTTGCCACAAACCCTCAGCCAGCTTTGCTGTCACTAAGTAGCATCATCATGGTATGCAGATGGATGAAGAAGACCTGTACTCAGCTGTTGGCAGGCGATCACATGCTGCTGAACCTGATGAACAAGAGGATGCCAC
>JAABUW010010796.1_pt1 | contig 10063 bp, 6 predicted proteins | sample 5560081 | NCBI WGS metagenome assembly JAABUW01 (sample SAMN10711882, study PRJNA513363) | rock metagenome | isolation source: Antarctica rocks | place: Antarctica: Victoria Land, Knobhead sud | reverse complement strand
TGTGCTGCAAAAGCTGTTTGGCAGACCGCTAACCTTGACATTGCTGAGACACAGCTATCTGAATGCAATGGACTGGAACAAACTAACAATAGCAGCTAGGGAGGACTTGGCAGCAGACATGTGTCACAGCACAGAAACTCAAGACACCTACAGGTGGATATCTGGAAAACACCATACTGCACGGAAGCAAAGGTAAGAAATGGCTGTCTGTCAACTGAACAGAGAGTCATAGATGCAAGTCCACCAAAAGCATGTACAGCAATCAAGGGCTTGTGTTGGGATGGGCAACTGATTCTGTAAGTGCTGAGTTCTCCTTGGATGTGTCACCTTTTGCCAACAAAAGCTCCAGGGATGCTCGGACATTTGCTGGAGTCAGAGCCTGTGATGTATGCTCTTGCACTATCTCCTGGGCAAGCTGTTGTAACCAGGCATCAAGGCCTTCAGCCCACACCTGCATAGCTTCCTTGGTGATCTTCACACCTGGATGATTGTCTTGCAGAACTTTGTGCAAGTATGAATCCCAACTGTGGCTGCTGCTACCTGGGACCTTCTTGCGTTTGCTACCTGACAGCCTTGCATTAGGCACTGCTGTAGCTGGTGTTGCTTCAGCCATCGGAACTCAGCAAGAACAAGTGTGTTGCACAGGTTTGCTTGTGGTTGACAGCACTTCAAGATGGCGTTACAATTTTGCAGCCTACAGAGCTGTTACACCAAGCTTTGTGACCTATTGTGACTGCAGGCTTCCAGAGTGCACTGCTGTTTGCAAGACTGACGAGCTGGTGGCATAATTCACTTTCTTTGTGCATAATGCGTTACATGCAGTGCGCCCAAAGACCCTAAAGAACTTTTTTGGACGCTTTTCAGTCGTACCTCAGTCCCGAGAAGAGGGTTGCACTGAGAAGAATTCAGGCTGCAATGCGATGCAAGCAACCTATGGGGTGTTGGCATGAACAACCAGCACAGACGTTATGGAAGCAATCATTGGCCAATTGCAAGCAATGATGTTGAATAGTCGTCGCAATCATCGCTGTATTACTAAGCGTGACAAAGCTACCTATCATGCAATGTACTACAAAAGCCACAGATTCGCAATCAACCGTACAAAAGCTATCAAATGCGGAAATGCTCATGGAAAGCACAGTCTGAAACGTTTCACTATTCAAAAGTAGAACATCAAGTGGGGCGCAAATACGGAAAAGTTTTATTGCAAGTCCAGCTGTGTGCTGAACTGATTGGAAATTCCAACCTTAGCAAAGCTTGCGCTCTAGAGATCTTGTCAAGGCGCTGTGAACTTGTAAACACGGTAACAGTAATGTATTCTAGTCAAGTGCGTGCACTTGCACCGACCTTCTCCGGATTCGGACCAATTACTTGTACTCAATGTCTGCCGTAACTAAGACAAGGAGTCGACCCAACTCTGGAAGCCAATGAATCAAGCTCACCGGTCAAACCGATTAGTCATTTTAATTGTTCAACCCGGCCGGTCGAGCCAGTTGTTCAAGCTGGCTAGTCAAGCCAATTGTTCAGCTCAATTATACTCACAAGGCAAGAGTTTCAAGTGTCAAACACACAACATCAAGATCATTATCAAAGCAACATTTTTGAGTCCCAATTCTCATGAACAAGTTGGGGCTGCTTAAACAAAGAGGCCTTTGTGGCGTAAGTTGTGTGTCAACAAGAGCTTGCAACCCCGCCCCAAAAGTCCCACTTTCTAAAATATTTTGGTTGACTTTTAAATTTGTGCCGGTTATTCAGAAATTCTCGAGAGCATCCCAAGTGATTACCTGTGTTATACAGTCACCTACAACTAAGCCGCTTCAGAGTAGCCAAGCTTGCCATCTCATCTCATTGAGTCTATCTGATGATTCAGCGGAGCCGGAAGTCTTCCTTGCAAACAATTAGTCATGTCAATTGTCCAAAAGCCAATTGATAATGTGCAAGCCGACCGGTCAAGCCAATTGCAACTCAATCGTACTCATAAGGCAAGGTTCAGTCAAACACATACCATCACTTCATCGTCTACTACTCAATCGCAAATTTCCTTACCATAACTTCTCCGGCCAAATGTTTTAAGTATCAACTTCAGCTACAACTTCGGGTCGAAACGTCCTTGCACACCGTTGTGAGATAGGTAAAGGTATAGTTACTTTATACATTACAAGAACACAAGGTCAGTATCAAAGCAACAATTTTGATCAGTTTGCGTGAACAGAGAGGCCTTCGTAGCATAATAGTGTGTCAACAAGAGCTTGCAGCCCCGCCCCAAAAGTTCCACTTTTTAAAGTGTTTTGACTGATTTTCATTTCATGCATCACAAGTGATCAGCTTTTTCCAACTGTTACTATTGCAATCACCTACGGCTTCAACTGATCCAGCAATTGTTTGCAATTTGCAGTATAGCCAAGCTTGCCATCCCATCCCACACTTGAGTCTGTCAATGGAGCCGGAAGTCTTCCTGCAACCCAATTAGTCAAGTCAGCCCGACCGGTCAAGCCAGCTGTTCAAGTTGGACGGTCAAGCCAGTGTTTGAACTCAATTGTACTCATAAGGCAAGAGATTCAACTGTTGAACACATACCATCACTTCATCATCTACTCTTCACGTGGACTCTTCCATACCATAACTACTCCGGCCATACTTTTAAGTATCACCAACTTCTAATACAGCTTCGGGTGCAAATATCCTTGCGCACTGTTGTGAGATAGGTAAAGGTATACTTACTTATATACAATACAAGAACACAAGGCCATTGTCATAGCAACACCTTTGAGTTTGCTTGAACAAATTGCGGCTTAAAAGCCGCACTTCATAAACTATTTTGCTTGAGTTGTGTGCAGGGCATTTGGAACATCTTCAGAGCAGCTCAGCTAGCCATCACATCTCATCTCATACTTGAGTCTATCACTGAGCCGGAAGTCTTCTTGGCAGCTATTGCTTCACGACACTTGATTGTTGAACAAAGGTAACCAAATGCGATGCTCTCGAGATTTTCTGAATGATCATGACCGGCACTCAATCAAAGAACTTGAAAAAGTGGGGCTTTTGGGGCGGGGCTTTAGCCTTCAACTAACAATCAACTTGCGCTACAAGGGCCTCTTTGTTTGAGCAGTCCCAACTTGCTTATGAAAAACTGGGACTCGAATTGCTTTGATCTTATAGTTTGCATCCAGTGCTAGAGAACATTTAGAGAGAATCACAAGTGCTTAACTTTGTTCAACACCTACTTCTTCAGAGCAGCTTCATACTCGAGTCTGTCACCGGAAGCCATAATTCGGAAGCCTCTACGGGAGGGGACCCGGGGGCCCGGCGCTCTCAAGCCAACCTACAAGTTGACCCCACACCGCACATGACTGACCAACAAAATGACTAGTAAATCAAGAATCTTGGTCTTGCCCTTTGCATTATCATGCCAAATTGGGGCTCCTCACACAAAAGCCTTTTGTACGTACTACGCAGGGTATTCTGAAATCTTGGTGAGGACCTCATAAGGCATTACCTTTACTCAACAAGCACCTAGTAACCAAGCAGCTCAGCTTTCATACCCATCTTGGTCCAATCGCTAAAGACATCCTCCTTGCAAAGGCTTGCGGCGCATTCAAGTACGTATGCATCCGAGCCTTATTGTCTTGTTGTCAATTGCCAATTCCTTCATTGTCTTGTTGTCAATTGTCAGTGAAAGGAGTTCAACCGCAATTGCATTCTTGATTGTTCTCAAAGAACTCACACACATCAACTCATGTCCTTCACAACGAAGTCTGATTGTGATGGCATGCGTTCGCTCACGCTTGAAAACTTGTCAATTGTTAGTAGACTAGAGTCAACATGACACTTGAGACCCTAGGAGGTTCAAAAAGCCCGGCAACAACAAAAACTAGGCGCAATTCACAAGAATGCCCACAACATTCATTGCATGAGCTAGCTGGACTTTGTGTGCCCTTAGAATGGTTCAATATGTACAAGAGTAGGCTAGATCAAATGCGGTTGTACAAACAACACAAATACCATAATGATGAGGCTTACAGGAACACAATAATCCATGCCAACAACGCTCGGACAAAAGTGAAGCGACAAGACCCTGAGTATCGAGCACACGAGGCAGCTTTGCAACGCAAGCGCCGTCAAAACGCTAAACAACTTGCACAACAAGCTTGACCTATTTTGACTGTTTAGTAGTGTACACGCATGCACTGCGCAAAAACTGACATTCTAAAATGTGTTGTGTTGTCAGCAGATAACACATCATGGCGTCAAGCAAGGCAATCCTAGACAGACCAAAAAGCTTGCAAGAGAGCCCTTTGCACCGACTCTTGCAAGACTATCAAGTGAGCAAAGGAGAGCCATTCAACTTCACGTACATGGCCAAGCCATTTGGATCGTTCATGGTACCTGAGGACAAGTACGAAGCATTCTACAAGGCGTACACAGACACTCTCAATGCAGGCGTTGTCCCACCGTTGACAGAGAAACAAGGTTTGGCTGGGCCTCTTTTGGTTGATTTGGATTTCAAGTTCTCAAGTGATGTCAAGCAGCGTCGTTACACAGTGGACTTGGTAGACACTGTAGTGAAGACATATTTTGATATTTTGGGCGAGTACATACATTTAAACGAGGATAACAACAAATGTTATGTATTTGAGAGAGCAGATCCATACCTTGAAGACAAGCCGGGCAAAACTGCTATCTTAAAGGATGGAATCCACCTAGTCTTCCCATTCATCAAGTGTTTTGAACAGCTGAAATGGATGGCGCGAGATTATGCCATCAAGGAGTGCAAATCCTTGTTTGAGAAGCTTGGCACTATCAACTCAGTTGATGACATTGTGGACCGGGCCGTGATCAGTAAAAACAACTGGTTTGTTTACCTTAGCTCCAAACCAGGGCGCAAGCCCTACAAGCTCACCAAAGTCTTAAACAATGGACTTACAGATGTTGACTTCAAGCCAAGCCGCAAGTTAGTGCGGCTCCTCAGCGTCGCAGGGGACGTTGAGAATGTTTCATACATCAAAGAGCTACCGTTGAACTCATCCAACAAAAAGGCAACTTCAGCTCAACCCCAGAAGCGGGCAAAGTCACTGCCACAAGCTGAAGACTCAGAAGATGTTGGTGAACAAGATGATGAGTATGAAAACCATGACCAAGTGCAATTCCAGGTCTTGCGACAAGCGGTGTTGGGGCTGCAAGACACCAGGGCCGAAGGCTACGAGGATTGGTTCAAGGTGGTGTGTGGCATTCGTAACATCAGTAGTTCAAATAACTATGAAGACAATGGTCATGAACTCATCCATCAATTTTCGCAAAAGTTTGCGACACGATACAATGCTGATGAGGTGGACAAGAACTTGTCATCGCTATCAATCAAGGGCAAGGGCAGAGGGATTGGGTTTGCAAGCATCAAGCATTGGCTGAAAGAGGACAATCCTATGTTGCACCAGCAGCTATTTGAATTGCAAGACAAGGTGGAGAGTGCCATTGCAAGTGGCGGTCAACATGTGGATATTGCAGAGGTCTTTAGCTTTATGTTCCCCCAACAATTTGTTTGGATCACAACAGGAATCAGAGCTCTTTTTTACAAATTCACTGGCACAATTTGGGAACGTCATGAAGATGATGCTGGAGTCTACAAGCTCTTGGACACCCGGGTTTGCCAGGCATTCCACGACAGGGCAAAGTATTATGAAGGATTGATTCAAGGTGAGCAAGACTTAGCCATCAAAGAAAAGCTTGAGAAGAAGCGCACGATGAGCAGCAAGATTGCGAGAAGTTTGCGAAACATGTCTCATTTGAGGCAAGTATATGCTGCCATCACAAAGATGATGCACAGCATCGACTTTTTGGACCGACTAGACACCAATGTCGACTTGTTCGCCTTCAAGGATGGAGTGTTACACTTGCCAACCAAACAATTTCGCAAAGGTCAACCACAAGACATGCTGAGTGTATATGCACCTTACAACTTCCCGACAACAGATGCTACCAAGAGGGAAGAGCTTCAATTGTTCTTAAGTCAGATCAAGCCCCAAGACGACGAGAGAGACTACCTCATGGACCAGTTTAGCCAATGCTTGTCAGGGCGCGTGCGCAAGCAACTGGTGCACATCTTCGCGGGTCCACTTGCCGGCAATGGAAAGAGTACATTGCTCACACTGCTTCAACGGGCTTTCGGTGGATATTTTTGCACTATGGCTGCTGCATACCTCACTCAAAAGAGCGCACCGGCCAACAACGCCAACTCAATCATACTAGATTGCAAGCGCGCAAGAATTGTTGGGCTATCAGAGCCTGAAGAAGGAGCACGTTTCAATGCCGCTAATCTCAAGGCTTTGAGTGGTGGGGACGAGCAGAAGGCACGTGAGATGTATAGCGGCAAACTAACCAAATATTATCCTCAATTCAGATTGTTCATTCTTTGCAACGACACGCCAGAGATTGATGGAAAGGACCAAGGGCTTGCAAGAAGGATACGGAAGGTCAACTTTTCCAGCCAGTTTACCGATATCAAGGAACCTGATTTGGAGAACCACATCTATCCAATCAATGTCGACATGACTGATAAGCTGACACAATGGGCACCTGAGTTCATGTTGCTATTGTTGGAGCGCTACAGAGCAGACTACAACGACTCATGCCCGGTAAGTGTCCAGCAAGGCACTAATGAGTACATGCAAGAGAATGACCCTATGCGACGCTTCGTCCAAGAAAAGTTGCAACGTGATGATGAAAGTCTCATTACATTGAAGGAAATGAGTCAACTATGCGCTGCATACGGCATTACGAAGAAGAGTGATGTAAAGAAGGGGTTAGAGCGAGTTCTAGCAACCACATGCATAGCAGAAAAAAAGTTGCATGGGCGCAAGTATGTAAACTGCTTTTTAGGGTACAAAGTGTTGCCTCGTGAACCTGACACAGAAGGCTCTTGTGAGGTAGCCTTCTGAAGTGATGGTGTAGCTAGGTTGTATATGATGTCAAGATGGAAGTATCATCGAATGAGTTTAAACAAATTTGGTTAGAAACATTTTGTTAACATCAAAAGTCTGAAAATGGGGCTTTTGAGGCTGGACTCAAAACCCTGATTGGGACAAGGTTAGCCTCTCTAGACAATGTTTACTTGCCAGCCCCAAATGCTGAAGGATGTTTGGGGCCCCTACCAGTCAAGCTCCACATCACAGCGGCCAACATGGTAGAGAACTTCTGTACCATGTTCGGAACAACGCCTCGACAACCTTGACATTCGTATGTGGACAGCACTACCCCGGGCTGCCTCTGGGTGCAGAGGCTCCCGTTATGACGCCTTGCGGCGTAGACTTTTCTTTTCTTGGACAGCACTACCTGCGGGTGTTATGCATCAGCTATGTGCTTTGCTAGAGAAGGCCCCAAAACACACAAGCATGCATTGCTTGCGTGTGTTGGGGCGCATGCTTGATAGCTGATACAATTCACGAGGGCTTCACTCGTTCAAGAGCAACGCCAATGGTTGTTTCAAGGCAAAGGTAACAAGCCTTACACAGCTAAACAGTTTTCAAAATGGGCATGCAAGACCCTAAAACATCTGTTTGGCAAGCCTTTGACTTTGACCGGGTTGCGCCACTCATTCCTGTCCAGTCTTGAGTGGTCTGCGCTATCACGCTTAGACCGTGAAGAAATTGCCAGCAGCATGGCGCACAGCGTTGATCAACAAGAACTGTATAGACTTGTGTCCCTATCAAGCACCCTACCTAATAGGCCATGATAGTTGTTGCAACCGTCCAGAACAACACTCACCACTGCGATGTCCAAGCAAGTCTATATATTGCAACCACCTGATTCTTGGGGCACCTGCAAATGGTGAAGTGGAGTCTTTGTGACAGGCTCATGTAAGCGGCTGTACAGTTGGTTGACACACACCGCTTGTATCATGACATACGTGTGTTGTCACATAAACTGTATGGCGACCAACACTGAATACTGTACACGTAAGAGATGTGTGGGCTGTGACAATGAGTAGGCTGCATTACTTGTACAGTGTGGTGCAACACATGTGCTGTCACATCAACTTTGTTGAAGGCAAATCTACTGCTCTGCAAAGGTGTGTATTGTGAGGTGGACCATTTGTATGGAATAGCTGCAGCACTTGTGCAGTGTGTGTTAGTGTCCTTGCTGTCACACAATAGGCAATACAATATTTTGAGGAGTTGCAAGGTGGGTTGTGTTTGACAGCGACCTAGCTGCAGTACTTGGACATTGTGTGTTAATCATTACACAAATTGTGTCCATAGTGTCACAGAAGTCTTACTGCAGGCAATACTAGTACTCCACTGTGTTGTGTACTGCAAGACGGGATTATGCTTTGAGCTACATCATCTACCCAATTTTGCAAACTGCTTTGCACTAACTCAAGTGACTTGTAAAGTGGACGCAAGACGAGCTGCAAGCAGGAGTTCGTCATCTTCTACGTTCTCACATAAACATGCTACTTAGTTGGATTGCTAAGCCAAGATTCAGCCAGTTTTGTTCGAACAGCAGATGCCATTTCTATGTCCTGCTGAGTCCAGTCTGCAAACCAGCAGCCCGTTTCTCTAGTGTGTTCTGGAGCAGATGGACCGCGCTCACAGGCTCAGGTGAGGTTTGCCTTATCAGATTTGTCAACGAGAGGGCGTGTGGCCCCTTCATCACTGCACGTCAAACATCACAAACCTTCTGAGGTGTCAGTTGGAGCTCTATCTGGACGCATACTCGAGCGCAATACGTTACCACACACCTTACGAAGGCCGAGCACAGAATTGCTCGATCTCGGAAGCGAAATTGCAAAGACCTCCAATGACCTTTGACCTCTAGAGAATTTATCTTGACCTCCAGGCACCTCCAATCCGAAAGACCCCTCGTTGGCCAGGTGGCAGGATTTTGTTTCAAAGCAGGGGCTCAGACACAAGAAGCAAGATGAAGCCAGACATGATGATGGTTGACATTTCAGCTGATGAACGAAGGAACTACTTACCACACGATGCAATACCTTGAGCGAGGCCGAGGATCCTCACCTAACACATGCCCAATGGCAAAGCCAGGCACATCTGGATAGAGGAAGAAAGATACTACTCATAAGCAAGATATGAAGAAGACATTACAAGAGACAGAAGCCCACCACACTACACTAGAAGCAGCTGTAAAGGCCTATGGATATAGTGTCACAACCCTGCTCATCATTTAGGGTTTTGTGGCTCAATCTTTCACAGCAAAAAATGCTCTGAAGCAGCTAGGTATTGAGCATGGACCCTCAAACACTATGACGAGTAAGCTGCGCGGCTTGCATGCATGAACATCACCACTCTACATGCTATAATCTGATCTAGAAGGGCGTGACAAAGTCCAAGATTGACAAGATTTGGGAGGCCTAAGAAGCCACCCCGACGGACATTGATTGGATGTTCCTCTCAGCTAGAACCCGCTGTAGTTGTAGCCCAGGCTGCAATTGGTTGCCCACAATGATGCCTGATGACGTAGAATTTTCTTTTCTGCCTGCAGTCTTTATTGGACAGCCAGCAACAGGTACGCATCAGCTCGTAGCAAAAGCTTCAGCAAAGTATGAACTCATCATGTCATCAACAAGCAAATGGTGTGTTGCGACAAAAGTCCATGCCAAACCAACAAAGGCTAGAGGATGTTCGTACAAGTGTGGCGCTGTGCCTCCAAAGCCTAAGAAGCAACTTTCTGGGGCTTGAAAATCAGAGTCAGGTAGAGTGGAGTTGGGCTTGAAAATCAAATAGTCTCCAGTAACAGTGATCACAGTATCTGAATACTCAGGGTTAGTATAGCTTTGTACAAGCCTCACCGGGCTCCCGTTTTTGGTTGCAGCATATAATGTGGGCACACCATCAAGCATCCCTTTGTAAATGTCACAGGAGATCGTGTTGATCTCCTGGCTTTCTTCGTAGGTCAAATTTGTGACCCAATCAGGCGACTCAATTGCTCCTCTTAGATGGATACACTTGTTGGTTTGGTCAAAGGAGAACAGTGTGTTGTTTCTGTACCCAATCAAAGTTGCGTATGGTTCATTCCCTGCTTGCGCCCAGACCTCGGACTTTTCTCGCCC
>JAABUW010010794.1_pt1 | contig 10065 bp, 4 predicted proteins | sample 5560081 | NCBI WGS metagenome assembly JAABUW01 (sample SAMN10711882, study PRJNA513363) | rock metagenome | isolation source: Antarctica rocks | place: Antarctica: Victoria Land, Knobhead sud | reverse complement strand
ACAACGACTTCATGCACAAGCCCGGCTATGCTAAGATTCAATGTGTCTATTCGACAGACTGGAGAGCAACCGAGCACTACTGGGGGGGCAACAGACCTGCGGCTAATACTGCTCGGCTTGATTATGCCTCCCTGGGCACCTTGTTGCGTGGCGTGAAGAAAATCGCTAAGGGTTACACTCCAGCAATGCAATACCAGCCAGTCAAGCTGGCTGTGCCAGTCGCTCTCGCAAATCCTTCCGGACCGAGCTTCACGCTTCCGCACCCTTCATACGAGCAACAGTTTCGGGTACCAAGTAGACCGCCGAAGACCATCACTTCACCATGCAACATCCCGCAAGTATCCAACATACAACCACGCACTCCAACAGCACAACATCCACCACCGGTGTACTGGAACGAAGAACAGCGGCCACTTTTACCTAGATATAGACGACCTAATCGGGCTCCAAAGCAAAACGATCCAGGGATGAGCTTCATTGAATGGTTGCGCTTCTGCTTGGGCAAGGCATGGATCTGGATCGTGCGAGCGGTGTGCGGGGCCAGCGTCACTGTCAGGGACTGAATGTGGATGAAAGGTCTGATCAACCACCCCGGTTGGACTCACGACAGACAGATACATGCAGTCTTGATATTCATTATGCCCTACCCTGTCTCATGATAAGCGAGCAGGAGCTCAGCACTATTTGACCTCTACCTTCGGGTAGTGCCGCGTTTTATCTCTGTTCACCTCGGAGTTGAAAGCTCTCGATGATGGCTTCCATCAACCTATGAGGTGGCACTCTAGAATATTCCTCATTTTCAATGATTCTCACGTCGGTTCTCCGGCGAATGCTTCCTTCCGCAACGACTATCCGATCATTTCCTCGCTGGACGCCAAGCACTACCTACGGCCAACTGATAGGGTCCGAAGACAAAACGTGGTCTAAGCTCACCTTTTCGCCCCGGTTTTCTACTTCAGTGATACGCGTTCCACTCCTAACGAAAAACGTGAGACCTGAGTGTGCGCAAGGAATCACGCCATGTCTCTTACTCCGCGTGGTGACTAATGTCCAAACGACATGCAGCTTCATCCTTGCTAGACTACTCCTTATCATAACATCAGCCGCACGAAACCGACTCCTGCCAATTACAACCCACCATCTCGACGCAGGCATGCGAAACGAATGGCACCGGCCAAAGTAAGTGCATAATTTGTACGACTCCGGCGGGGTAAACGCATCTTCCACAGGCTTGCTTCCTTTGCTCTCTTCTTTGCACTACTCCCAACAGGAGCGCCAACGACACTTGACGGAGCCGTCCTTGGATCTTCGCACTGAGAGATCGCATACAGGTGCAGTAATGGCGCGTGGCGCGTAGTACGCTTCATTCTTCAGCTATAGCATCCAGCGTCCATACCCGCTTCGCTGGTTCACAGCTATCGCCATCGCTGGGGGCATCACCTTCGCCGTGCTCGTCTCCTTCGCCAACTTCGTCGCGTCTGGCTACGAGCTGACCTCCACATACACCAGCGACCCTAGCACGGTCAATAAGGATCTATGGTTCAAGCACTGGCCCGAATGGCTGCGAAACAACATCGATGCTACATGCCAGCCTGCCCACCTCCTCGTCAACTCACAATTCTTCACAAACCAGACAGCGCTTTCGTATACTTTGACCAGCATCGCTATCACCGAGGATGGCGCTTCATCCACATCGCCTTCACTTCCGTATTTGGACAACGTGATGGGAGATTGCGAGGTGCTCGATATTACCATGGACTTCGACCGCTCCCAGACGCAGAACCCGACACGGCTCGCACACGGCGGGGCATGCGCCATAGACGTTCGGGCGTACTCGACTTGCACAACCCATGGTCCCAATGGCTTGACGAGGTTCAACTTTTCCAGCCTTTACAACCCTGAGCAGGGCTTTGATAGCCCCGGTTCTTCTAGTCTCATCGGTACTAATGCCACCGCAAAAGCAAGCCTCTGGTGGGCGCAGCAACTACTACTGTCGTACTGGTTCGACACGAATATTGCCCTGTACAAGGCTGTGGGAGATCCTTATTCTACGTACAACTCAGGCAGAGGGATTCAACAAGGCGCAGCCAATTTTTACCGTATCGCCTCGCAGCAGGACATCGAGAAGCTGGATTTCTTCGCCTTGTGGTTTGAATTTACTGGCACGGAGGATAAGACTTATTACATGGGCAATCGCCTTTCCGTGCTGTCGTTTCTCGAGGAGCCAAACATGGCCGGAAGCTTTGGTCCCCCGATATGGCTGCAGGCAGACAAATTAGCCAAAGCCATGTACAGCGCTGTCATGACCGATCTCGGCCAGGTCTCACTTCCACGCTCCAGCAATATTGTCGCAGACCCTGGAGTCTTACACACATTTTCCAAAGATCTCGCCTTGATCCACGACACGGCCTACATCATCGGCACTCCATCCGAGCTCCATGGTGTGGTTCTGGACGGTACCTACGAAGACCTTCGCGACAGCATCGGTTCCGGTCCGCTGAAGATTACGCCATCGGTCATCTCGACGAATTACCTTTGCTCTGTCCCCAAACTCAAGTCTACGGGAAACATCTTCATCTCCATCCTGCTGGCCGACCTCGTATTGCTAAACGCTGCATGGGTCGTATACTGCCTGATCGTTGAGCGGTTCTTCGTTCGAAGTCCGACGGCAGGCTACTGCGAGGGCTGCCTAAGAAGCATGCATGAGCTGCAGCCGCTTGGGGCTGTTCACAAAAGCAATGTATCGTCAGCACCGAGTCTACCATCACTTGGGTTTCACGCTGGCTCGTTTGCAACGGGATATGAGCGTGTCCAGCCGAGAGCCACAGAGACCTCGGCACCTGGATTTGAGCCTGTGCAGCTGAGGAGGACTGGTAGCTTGGAAAGAGGATATGACCCCGTTCAGCTCAGGGGAAATGAGAGCTCGGAGAGCCTAGTAGGTCGTGCAGAGCCTCCTGGACGGAGCTGATCACTTGGCGTTCTGTCTGACTTCAACGCTATGCGCTCGTGGGTAGCGAGGCTCGAGACTGTGCCGCCATGCTCCGTAGGGCGACTGGCATCCATTCGATGTAGCTCGAGGTAGGGATGGAAACTATTCCACCATGGCGTCGGCTCTATGCCATTCACCGGCCCGGGACTATTACCTTCCAGTGTCTTTCTTCAACACCAGCCTTGCCGTGTGCCCGGCTTGATTGCCGAAACCCACCCGTGCAGGTACATATATGGCCTCGCTTGCCATTCACACGAGCCACAGTCGTCAGAAGGCGCTAACATATGTAGCTAATCGCGGGGAATAGCAACTAACCCCCATGGGGAGAGCAACTAGACCGGGAAGAGCAACTAGTCAATTACGCTGCAGGAAGACTACATTCCTAGTAAGCGTAGTCTCTTCTCCAGAACAAAGGACGATGGAAGAAGCTCAACTTCAGGCTAAGTCCCGGCGGAGATATTACTCTTGTAACTCGCCTCATCTTTGATCGGTACGAAGCAGAACATCCGGAAATTCAGAACTACTCAGTATGCGGGCTTCGATCGTGCTGTTAGCTTCCGCTCACATGGCCCTTATCGCGGCACTAGCCATTCGCTCACCGGCGGAGATGCTCACAAGCCCTGCACCGGATCTAAAAGTTGGCGGAGTGAGTAGCCATCATAGTTGGACTCCTCGCAATGGGGGGCTAATGTTTGGAGCAAGCTTGTCAACAAACTCTTGGTGGTCTCGATTACCCTGGCTACGCTGGGTTTTGCAAGGTTTCTTGTAATGGGAAGATCAAAAGCGTTACTTGCAAAGAAGGCTCGATCGTAAGTCGCTTGAAATCACTCGCCCCTTTGCGCAAGGATCTTGATAGAGACACGCCTACCTAATGAAAGTTCCAAAGCTAACCACCGACATTCTCTAAACGGTAGTGTCAAGTCCCGCGTCACTATTGTAGCTACGTTTGCGGTAGTGGCGACTTTAATGCGCTTTGCAATGAGTGATGGACGGAGGTGGCCTAAACACCCTACATGCTCGTGCTTGTATTGTATAGGTGCGGCTATACCGTTGAGAAGAGTGGACGGACTCGATTGCGCCGGAAGCCTGTCTTTCCTGCACTATATTGGGCGTACGTAGTATACTATATTACACTATGAACACGCGGACTGGATGAGGTTTTGAACCTGTCGGCTACAAAGAGAGTGAGGTTTCCACTAAGCATCTAGTGAAGTCCTTCCTTTTATCGTCAACACGATATGGGCCCGTACGGTTGAATGGACTGGGGAGCTCGGCAGAGTCCGCCCCAAGACTTGTGTCGCTGATGACCAAGTAATATTAGCTCGTTCACCTAAAGAAGGCGGAGAGATCGGAGAGCCATCTATAGGCCTTCTACGGAAAATCGAACAGCCTGGACGAATCTGACTACTAGACGTTAAGCTTCTCTTAACGTTTGAGCTCGCGCGCGCAAATCTGTTCAGTGGAACTACGAAGCTCCCAGTCAACACTCTCTTCTCAAGCCCAAGCACTCCTTCCAAGAGAAGTGCTCATGACCAGATGAAAGACTTGTATCGCGTCCCAAGGAAGAAGTGCAATACCAAGGACACGGTGCCGTCGCACATGAGCAAGCCCAATGGTGCGACGACGAAGTGCAAAAATAAGATTAATCGTGGAGGAGTCTGGTAGACTCGTTTTAGCGATTAAGCTAAAAAGAACAGATACTACACTTGATCTAAGCCAAAAGGCAAAGAGAGCTGGAGGAAAGGCAATAGGATCACCGAACCGATCAGATTGTAATTCCTCTACTACTGGGACCGTGCGTTTCCTCGATCCGAGGTCGGAGGACTAGGTTCTACGAGTTCTATTACAGTCCTTTACATAGTAATCTTCCTTCGCCGGAAGCGGAGTAGCACCGGTGCAGCGCCAGGCAGCAGCAGGCAGCAACAGGCAGTTCGGCTAATCAATCTACAACGTGCGGATCGTTACGGCCGCTGCACGGGCTGCGAGCCGTGCCTCCTGCTCTAGTTCGTCGCTCAATCAAGCCGCAGAACAGGGTTCCAGGCTTCTCATCCCATTTGTCGATTAGACATACAGACGGCACAGGTCCTATCGTCCGCGATCCGCGATCTAAGATCGAAGTCTCGGCTCCCGGGCCTAGGCCTAAGTAATCCGCGGACCCACATTGATTATTCATTAATCCCTTTCTACCTTTCCACCTTACTACGATACCGGTATGCCTTACTATGAGCCTAGAACTAAGGTCTAGGACGACGGCAAGGATAGTTACTATAGCTCGTTATACTCCGTCTACGGCCTATATACTTACTTTGAAATACATAATACGGCTTCGGTATACGGAGCTTAAGAGCGTAATTCAACTAATAAAGCTATATGTCCGTAACGCTATAGCATCCTACAATCGATACCGCCTTATTAACATCGTACTAAATTTAACCGCGCTAGCTTTACTTATCTTAGTAGATTAAGAATTCTATATTATTACTATTAGTAAAACGATAGATCCTAGTAGGGTATTCCTAGACGTTTAAGTAGTAATAACTACGGACTAGGTACTTATATTTTAGGCCGATTTAAGTATATATACGTATATATTTAAGATTAAATTATAGACCTCTATTATAACTTTTCGTCTTTCTATCCTATAAGGCTACGCGTTACGTACTATTACGATTCTCGTTCTAGTTAGGTATTATAGGTAGATACCTAAAGTACTATTAATTAGATAGGAATAGGAGGCGTAAGCGGTAATACTACTATAGTACGACTAATCCTTATAATACTTAGAGTTACGTAAGTAACTTTCTAAGTAAAACTTACTTAGGACTTACTTAGGACTTACGGCGAGTCTTATATAGGAGCTTAAACTAAAGTAACTTATATAAGTATATAGGAACGTAAGCGATACCTTCTATAAACTTATATTTAACTTATATTATAATCTTACTAAAAGGTTAAATAACTCTTCTTAATATATTCGAGTTATCTTACCTAAATACCTATTCTAGTACTCTTTAAAGAAGCCCTTACGTAATACTACTTTATAGGATCCGTAATAGTAGGCTATATATAGCGTTAGTATTATAGTAAACGCTATTATCTAACTCTATAAGAAAGTTTTATAAGTATACGAGCTAAATCGAAAGCTTCTTACGATTTCGGTTACGTATAATAATAGTATAGTAATACTATTTAGCTATTTTATATATATTATAGATAATAGGGTTACGTTCTTCTAGTATCGTATATATAATACTAACTTCGGAGCTAACTTAGTATATACTATCGCTACTACGTACGATACTATAAACTAGTAGAGAGCGTATAAAGTTATAATAGGAATATATAAATATAGCTTTCCTAAGTACCTTATAAGGATAAAGAGCGGTATTTCTTAGTTACGAGATTAGGTACTAGACTCTTTTACTTCTTAGCTTAGCTTAAATAGTAGTAGAGAAGGAATAGGTTTATAAGAGCTAGAAATAAATATATCGTCTTAGGATAGTAGGGTATTTAAGAAACTTATAAGGGGAGTTATAAATAGGTAGTATCGATATAAGTAAGTAGTAGTTTTAAGTAACTATAAATATTTAAGGAGAAGAGATAGTTATAAAAATAGAGAGCTTATATAGCGGTCGACTCTAAGGGCGGTACTAGTAGGCTAGTAGAGCTAGCTTATTACGTATAGGCTTCCCTAATAACTATCCCCCCTCTCCTAAGGCTTCGTCCTTAGAGCTAGTAACGCGTAGTCCTTATAGGTACTATAGCGCTATAGCGCTAGTTACGCGCTTACTTATCGCGTTACTATATCGCTATAGTAGTAGTCTTTATATACTAGTTCCTACGGTATTACTAGAGCGTTATAAGGGCCTTTTAGTATCGCTCTAGTAGCGATATTATATAGGTAGGGCTATATTAGAGCTTTATTTACTCCTTTAACCTTCTACCTTATATCTATATTACTATAGGGTTTTAAAGCCTTTTAACCTTCTCTTTTATTTAGTACTATTTTATTATATCTAGTAGTAATACGCCTAGTAGCTCTAGTAGTAAGAGAACGATACCTCCCTTTAGTAAACGTCGTTCTTAAACTAACCGTAGCTCTACTCTATCTAATGACCGTCGTAGTAGTACTCCTTATAAGTTCCTTAGCTACTTCTATATTATACCTACTAATTATCGTAGCTAGGCTAAATATAAGTACTATAAATATTAACTACTATCCTTCTAGCTTTATACTAATTAATATACCTACGATAGAGTACCCCTATAGTCGTCTTAGTACGCTATATACTATAACTTAAGGTAGCTAGTATATAGCTACTAAAGGTAGTCCTTAGTCTTTCGCTAATCCTTTAATACTAGAGACTCGTAACCTCTTCGGTATAGGGCTAGCCTCTTAGTAGTTCTCTCCTTAGGCTCTAAATCCGAGCTCCGTTAGTAACCTAAATTCGATAGTAAAAGCTTAGCGTACTCTTAGTCTCGAGTTATTAAAGCCTATATCGGACGCTAAGAAGAAGCTATATTAGGTATATAATCTCGATAAGACTAACGTATCTTTAAAGGACCTTCTCGTCGTCCCTAACCTTCTAGAGTAAATTATACTATAACTAGATCTCCGTCGTTATATCTACCGTAAGTATATCTACTACTAAGGCCTTAATACGCTACTAGCTAGCTCTAGCTACTCTTACGCCTCTTTAAGCGATAAGTATAGTAACTATAAGAGTTCGAAATCGAACCCTAAGTACGATACTAAGTATCTAGCTAAGTTTAATCGTATCCTTAATATAGTAGAGTAGTACTACTAGCGTACTATCTGCGATAACGGAGCTAACTCCTTCTAGGTCGCTACTCGTTAGTCCGAATTCCGTACTTACTATAAGAGCTTTACTACTCGTCTTCGTACGGTTATTAAGGAAGTAGAGAATAACTATAATAATAGTATCTCGAAGTAGTATACTACTCGCCGTACGTCTTTCGAGAAGAATAGTCGTTCTTTTAAGGATTATATAGGTATCTCTAGTAGTATAGAGCTAAGTAATATCGTATCTAACTATAAGATAGAGCTTAGAGTAGTACGTAATATAACGAATTAGGAGAAATATCTAGCGTACTATAGTAGGGTAGCGATATAAGGCTAGTAAGTAAATAGCTCGTATATATAAGTAGTAGAGAGAATAGTATATATCTACTATACCTTTATAGTAAGGTTACTAGTCTTCTCTTAAGAAGAGCCTAGTATAGAATAAAAGCGTATATTTTTCTTCTACTTCTTAACCCTAATCTTTTATAGTACTATATACTTATATAGAGGTAATCTATAATTACGAGAGGCTTACGTAGCTATAAGGTATAAGTAAATAAACTACTATTATACTTCTTAATTATTAAATTACCTTATATAGTCTACCTCTCCGCCTTTTAGTAGGGGGTATAGTCGAAGCTAAGTTCGAGGTACCGCCTTAGTATAGCGTAGCCTCTATAGAAAGGCTAGAGCTTTTACGTATTAAACTATTTACCTTTAGGTATAACTATAGTAATTCGTTTATACTCTTTAGCTTCTCTTTATACTTAAGCTTATCGTACTCCTATAAGTATCCGCTTTAGCGTATTTAGTATAGCCTCTTTCCTTTACTATCTATACTATATATAATAATCTTCTTAACCTCGTATTAGTTACTATTATTATTCTTTAGCTCGTCTACTAGTAGCGGCTAGTACCCTTTCCTAGTCCTATACGGCTTTAGTAAGGAGATATAAAAGGTTAGATATAGTCTCTTTATAGACTATAGTAGATTAAGCTTATATACTTATTTACCTACCTACTTAATAATAGTAAATAGCCTTAGATACTTATTATTAAGCTTCTTATATAGCCTCTTACTCCTAATATTCCGTCCGTTAATAAGTACTTAGTTTCTAATAGGGAATTACTTAGCCTCTATATAGCGATTATAGTACTTAGCCTATAGCTCTACTCTAGCCTTAAGGCTCTTCCTCGCGTTATCGAAGGTAATTTACCTATCTATTAGCTATTATCTAGCCTAATCCGCTAGCTTCTTTAGGCTTCTCTACCCCTCCTCTATATAGTATTCGTCTTAAATACTATTAGGAATAGAAGGCGTTACGCCTATTACTACCTTAATTAGAGTTAAGTCGTAGCTTAAATAGGCTTTAGAGTTATAAGTAAATACCGCTATATATAATAGTTATACCTAGTTATCTTAGTTATAGCTATAGAAGATTCGTAGGTAGCCTTTAAGCTACTAATTTAGCCGTTCTATCTAGCTATTAGTCTATAAGTAGAACGTAGTAGAGAGGTAGCGCTTAACCGCTAGCTAGTAGTATAAGGTACTTTAGAACTTACTAGTATATACTAAGCCTCTATTAGAGAAGATATCGTCTAGTAAACTAGAGGATATAATAATTTTATTATAGATTAGCTCTACTAGCGCTAAAGCGTCTATAGTATCGTTTACTAGGAAGTATCGTACTATCTTTAAGAACCTATCTACGATAATAAGGATAGAATTATAAACCTTACCGTTAAACCCCTTTTATAGCGGTAGGCTAACGATAAAGTCTATAGATAAAGACTTCTAAGGCTTCTATAGAGAGATAAGCGATTAAAGCTCGCTAAAGGGTTTATAGTACTTTAGCTTAGTACGTTAGTAAATATTATACTTATTAACGTACGTACGTACTTTAGTTAAGAGGTATAGTTAGTCGTACTTATAAGTAAGGACCTTTTAAGTCCGGTCGCGTCTATAATAACCGGCTACTAAGTCGTCGTAGTTATACCGTAAGAGCTCCTAACGTAGCGCGGTATAATAAGGGATATATATACGGTTCCTATTACGTAGTAGCCTATTAGGGTCGAAACGGTACTCGGCGTTAGTAGGCTAGTAGCTCTCCTAACCCGGAGCTAGGTCGGAGCTACCTAGTTATACTATATCCCTATTACGGATATCCTATACGAAGGCGTCCCTTAACTAGATATTACGAATAAGAGAAACTAGGCTCTATAGAGGATCTATAAACGTAGACTCGTCTACTATAGCTATAGCTACTATAGC
>JAABUW010010792.1_pt1 | contig 10070 bp, 16 predicted proteins | sample 5560081 | NCBI WGS metagenome assembly JAABUW01 (sample SAMN10711882, study PRJNA513363) | rock metagenome | isolation source: Antarctica rocks | place: Antarctica: Victoria Land, Knobhead sud | reverse complement strand
GCGATAGAAAGCCCTGAATTAAGATGCAAAGTAAGAGAAGAATTTCGCCGTCCGACGAATTCTGAGTCGATTATCGAATCTGCGATCGTCGAGCCGTTCGTCGATCAACCTAGTAATGATAAGTAGGTAGTAATTGTTATCCGTCAATAAGATTTTTATGCGTATTTTATCTCAACTTCTTACCAAAAATCTTTCTTCAGACGACGCTAGAAAAAAACAGGCATCTCGACAAAGCATTGAAATTTATTCCAGAATTGCATCTAGAACTAATATAAACATCAAGATATCTATGAACTATTAGTGCAAACCGTGGTGTAGACCTTCTACATCAAAGTGCACGGTTTGCTAGATGCCGCACTAAACTGCACTAAACGATTTAAACTAATAGTGCACCAATAGTGTGAAACGGTTTGCAAACGCTTGCGAACCCCGTTTTAACATTGTCTTCTTGTTGGGTTGCGAGAAGACAGATGCAAGATCAAGGTGCATAGTAGATTGGAGTCAGCGTAGACATGTAGGAAGATCAAAAGGTTGTTCTGATAAATCCTATAACGCCTATATGTATGAGGGCATGACCACCCCCCCGTATCCTGATCCCAGTGTAATGCCTCATACATTCATTGCATATCATTAGCCAGTAAAGCGCCTATGCGATAGACTATTCAAGAAAAGGCCGTTGTATTGAGGACGGTTAAACCTCAGTGTATCATTTCCCTTCCTCAATATTCTCATCAGTACCGCGGCCGTCTGTTCTCGATTAAACCCACGGTGCGCCAATGTCAGAAATAGCATACATGAAGTAGCCACGAATGGCGCTGTCGACTTCTTCGTCAGTCAGATAGACTGGCTTGCCATCTTTGGAGTGGAAAGCCTGGTGGATTTCGTCGATAGACTTGCCGTGGCTCATGGCCCCAACGATCTCACCCACGTCGTGCAATTATATGTCGCCTACATAAACGTCGAAGGTTGGAGACGGCGCTTGAAGAAGCGCTCCCATTGCCTCTAGTTCAGCATCAGGCGGTAGTGCAGGCTGATGGTCAGAGGCCGCTGCCGTAGTTGAATTCTTGGACACATTGCGATCAGCCTCTTGCCGGTAACGCTGATAAGCATCATGATAAGCTTTTGAGCCGGATGCATCGTCAATTTGGTCTCGTTTGACTAATCTTCCTCCGAGATGATCATCGGCAACGGCATCTATGTCGTGGACTGCACGGATGTAGTCATCGACTATTTTATCAGACGGATTGATTAGTTTGTCGTCTTCGGAGTGAAAGACATTGTAGATATCGTCGAGCGACAGGCCTTCGTGCGCTGCCTTGAAAATGTTCTCGACGGGGTGCATTTCTCCGTCGATTGCATGACCGTTGAATGCTGGAGGAGATGGCGCATCTGCGGCCGCTATCACTGTAGCTACTTGAGCGTCTGTCAGTGGTGTAGGCTGATAGTCAAAGGCCGCTGTAGCAGCTAATGCATCGGATACATTGTGATCGATCATCTGCTGATAATACACATAATCCATGTTATTGCGTTCTGGGTCGCGTGCATCGTCGCCGCGGACTTGGTCTTGTTTGACTGGCCTTCCTGCGGCGGCCGCATGCGCGACGATGGCGTCGCTGATCTCCGTATCAGTCAAATTGATTGGTCTGTCATTATATTTGGAGTGAAATAGCCGGTGGATCTCGTTGAGAGACATCCCAGCGTTCACGGTTTGGTAGATCTGGCCTAACCGATGACTCTCTGAATCGTAATCATACTAAATAGATTCAGTAGAAGAATGCAACGGATCTTCATCAGCCGCTATGATAGCCGCTATCTGTGCATTTGTCAATGATGGGCCAGGGATGGCCTCCGAGCCCGGCGACATATGGGTTGCTGCATGGGCTTGAGCCTCCGTTATGTTGTGACTGTAGAGGTCCACGAATTAGCCGTCCGCCTTTATTTGATCTTCACTAACATAGAACTTGTCACGTTGGGTCAATGTTCCTGCGGCTGCAGCATACTCGGCGATGGCGTCGCCTATTGCACCCACTTGGGCACTGGTCACCTGTTTCGTATAGTTTTTTTCCTGTGGTTTGCTGTTTCCGATCGAAGCACGGACACGATCTGGCTCAATAGCTGGTTCTCCTGAGAGCCGAGTAGTCTTGGTGTGTCCATCGATGGCATAATGTGCCCCTTGGAGGTAAATTCACCAGGAATAGGTGCCGCAGCGACGGAGAATACCACTGCCGCAATGGCAGCTGTTACGAAGGCTGCAAGCATCTTGTGGTATGTATTGAGTGTGAAATATGCTGGCTGTTGAAGTAGATTGATGTAGAGTGTAAGTCAATTTTGAGCCTGGTATGGTGCTTATTTGTTTCTTGTATCTTGGAGAGAAGTTGTGAGAATTAGAGAGTGAGGGGGAAGGAGGGGGAGGATATAAGTATATATCACGACGGAGAGTCAATGTAGACTAAAGTATCCTTCCAAAATGGGGGCTTGAAGGATCGCTTGTAATGTAACTTTCGGGTCTCATAATCTCTCGTTTTGGCTACTAGAGTGAGTCAATTAATTGAGAACCAAGAATAAATGCACTACTTATCCACCCTGCTGCGGAGATCTCGGCAGTCTGCCAGCATGAGTCTTCCGTCTTGCATTATTCTCTCGTCCCAAAGAATCCTTTCGGTAACGGTCCCATAGATGTCAATCAAATTACCCGATACAGCGCTGTGAAGCTCGGATTTCCTACAATCGTGCGGCAGTCTTGTCCATTTGACCCACGTTGGACTTCTGGAGTCGCAATCAGAATCAGAGTAGACACGTACGAATATTGGATGAAATTTGGGTAACCTTCGTAACGCCTTTAGCACCTGAGATATAATTGTTTCCATGTTCCCATCTTATAGTACGCATAGACCACCCATTGTCAATGCCCCTTAGCTACAATCCCTTCTATCCGGAGGTCTATTCAGTGAGTCAACTTAGTACAAGTACTAGCATTTCTCAATGTGAAATTTCTCCGGATCTGGTTAGCTCTCGGGGTCCGCCTTCACTGGGCGTCATTGATATGAGAACTGTCACTTTTGGCCAATTTGGCTGCAGCGGCAACATGAGCGGCAATCGCCGATTCAACTTCCTCGTCGCTCACTCTGATCGGCTTCCCACTCTCTGAGTGAAAGAGCTTGTGGATTTGGCCAAGCGACATCCCTGCGTTCATGGTCGTGAAGATTTGTTTCACACGATGTCTTTCTGAGTCGTAGTAATAATCGTTTTCTTCATATTTCGGCAAAGACGGGTCTCTGTCAGCCGCCACGATTGCTTGCTCTTGTGCTTCCGTCAATGCGCTGCCTCCGCCGTCCTTCTTGTGGGTCGCCGCCATGCTTTGATACCACGATACATTGAAATTGTGAAGTTCCAGATGTTTATCATATGCCTCTGCCTTCGGTATACGAGGTAAAGAGTCCTCAAAGCTTTTGTCACTCCTAGCCTTCTTGGGTGCAGTGGCAGCATGAGTGATGATAGCCGAGTCTACCTTTGCATCGCTTATCTTGATTGGCTTCTCAAGCTTCGAATGGAAGAGGTCATGAATTTCGTCGCGCGACAGGTTCGCATCCATGACCCTGTAGATCTGCTCCACATGCTGTCTGTCCGTTGGATCTCGGTTCAACGCCGCTAGACCACGATTGGGCTCATAGTCGAAAGGTCCATCGGGATCCTCGTCGGCGGCTATGATTGCGTCCATCTGTGCGTGGGTCAATATGACCGGACTGCCGTCTTTTGAATGAGTGACCATGTCTAGATGGAAACCGGATACATTGTGACCGACGAGATTCATCCATTGCGTGGCTCCCTCAGATAATTGTGGCTCAGGTTCCCACCACGAGAAGGGTTCAACAGGGATTGGTGCTGCGACCGCACCCAGTGCCATCGCCGCAATGGCTGTTGTCAACGCTGCGTGCATCTTGTGGTTTGTAGGGGAGGACGCCAAATGTTAGAGATGGATAATTGTCAAGTGCTGGTGGACGAGAAATCTGGTACAGTGCAGGATTCGCTTCTGTTGTCTTTGGGTCCAGAATAATGAGAAATGGAAGAGAACAATCGGGACAAGCGAGGGTTAAGAGCTTTACAGGGAATCGCTACAAAATTCCTTCAGACCGTTGCGTCTATGCCTGGACTTTGAAAACGAATAACGTGCTCAAAATGAGTCAATGTGTGAATAGCTGAGTAACGTTAGCCTACGGTAGTCTCCTACCATTTGCGAAATTTTGAGTAGTCCATCAGCACAGGTATGGATGCGCTACTCGGTTCGAGGTGTTTTTTGTTGGAACAGGGCTCCCTCAGCGAAAATTTTGTGAACATCACCATAGTCGATCACTACAGCACTGTGCAGCTCTTCTTTCCCCAATCATTGCCGAAGTAATATCGAATAACCAAGCTCCTTTACCTCGAAATTCTGTATTCGGAATCCGCGAAGAAAATTCTAGGTATGCCTACATTCCATTCCTATGGACAACATATATGACTTATGGATGAGTCGAGTCATCCACCGTCCGACCTGGGGGCTGCTATTGCCCAGATCCACTTTCGAAGGATTAATGATATCCTGTGGAGTTGGTTGTTCAGCTTTGGTAAATGTTATGACATGTGATGAAGAGTTTTGCGTGCATCTAGATACCTTGTCTTCTGATCATAACACCATAGATGGATCGAACGTGTCTGAAGACCGTGTGGAGGAGTCAATTCCCTTATGCAATACTAAAGTCCTTGTGCCAGGCAGAATCCAAGCCGTCGCATGAGTGCAGGAGGACCGTGGGCCGATGAAATGCCAGATGCGATGCACACCGAAGAGAATTGAAACACGGCCGCATGAAGCGTAGTAAATCGACAGGCTTCCAGGATTAGTCCGAAAGCAGATTAGAAGTCACGTGACTGCGTTCTCTCCGGATTTTGATCTCAATCCGTGCGCTGGCAGAATTCACTTGTCAGCGTTGCATACACGGTACAAAAGTCCGCAAGGCCTTTTTCGAAATGAGTCCCAATATGGAATATTTCATTGGGCAAGACAAAGGTTTGAACGGTTTGCCTTCTCGGTTCCGGGCTCCGACTGGTTCATCAGTTTATCGTCTTCAAGTCATCGCCTTCCTGATAGATGTTAAGCAAAGAGTCACCCATACTTTCTACAGTATGCAAGAGCATTGTTACGCCGTCAATTTCTGTCCGAACTAACAAAGGAGACTCCATGACAGGCTCCAAGCTGTAGATTCTAGCTTTCACAATGCCCTTGATGGTATGTAGGCAGTCTAGACAAGGCCGGGACACTAGCTAGAATATAGTACAGCATTTTTCAACTTCTCGCATGTTTATCCAGCTCAGGTATGATACAACAGTATGGTCTCTATATTTTCTACCTTATCGCCATGAAGATGAGTCAATAACTCTACTTCACGTTTCTACCGTCAGAGCTAGCTATTCAAGCATCACTTAATAAAGAAACATAATGTGTATTAGCGTGGAAAATCCGGAAAAATCTCTCAAGAATTGCTTGTTCAATTGGTCATTTACTATACACAATATGCTCATTGCTCAAGATATGAGAACGATTGCAAAGCGCCATTTCGGACAGTTTCGCCGCAGAGAACTACATTAAGATACATCGTATTCCCCATCCCCATCTATTTATACCAGATACATTACTACAATCAACAGCTCCGCATCCCATGGACAAGCTACTTTTACAATCTTCCTAGATCCGCTGAATACCATCACACTCAGAGCCACATTTGCCTAACACTTCAGGTCTCCAATCACACCGTCTCCTACTGACCCAGGATGCATCTCACCGCACTCTTCGCAGCCTTGGCAGCCACCTCGGCCTATGCATGCTCTAGGCGTAAGGTTTATGGTACATGGCCCAAGCAGAAGCTGATCTAATGGTGTATAGTCGGCGACGCCACGGATTGCATTGAGCCCTTCGTACCTCATTGCGGAAGTCTGCCACCTTCAAAGAAAACCATTGAACTGCGCAATATATGGATGAGAGACGCCCCTGGCAACGTGTCCCAACCAATCACCGTTGAAACCTACTTCCATCTTATTTACTCCAAAGACCGTTCCAAGAAGGATTTCAACAAGAACTATATAGCACAGGTTTGTGTCGTCATTTGGCAGCTTCCAAATCATATGATTCGTTAGCTGACTATATCCTCATAGCTGGACACCTTAAATCGGGACTTTGCCCCTCACGGGATATCTTTCAAATTGAAGGATAAACCTAACTATGTAAAGAACGCCAAATGGGCAGTGGGAAGACCGTGGGCGTCTGATGTTACAAAAATGAGACTGAAGGATCATCCCGAATTCAAGGTACGCACATGCAATTGACATTCGCCAGATCCACCCACTCGTTCGTGAAAGCTGAAACTGTGCTGCTTGAAGCCTCTCTCGGTGTACGCTGACTCGGTTCTACTTCGTAGATGAGATCTAAGCTACGCAAAGGCGACGCTAAGACCATGAATATATACTTCATCCCTGGCCTTATGAAGAATAACAAAGGATTGTGGGGTATGACAATGACGACCGACTGGCTTCGCACTCAGGATTTTCACAACTTTAACCCCAGCTTGGAAGAATCGCAGATCGCGGATGGGGTTGTGGTAGATGCCTATTCGATGCATGGCGCCAGAGACGACCACTTCCGCTACCTAAACGGTACTGTCTACTGCTACAATTGCGACCATAGGGCCGAAAAGGTAGTGACGCACGAAGTCGGACATTGGATGGGCTTGTGGCACACCTTCCAGGGAGGATGCGAGGAAACAGATGGAGGCGATCAAGTCCTCGATACTCCCCCGCAAATGGAGCAGGAAGGGCCACAAACATACGCTCACACTGTGAACACATGCCCAGCCCAATCGGGCTTCGATAGTTTGTACCCACTCTCACACGGTTTTCGCAATACAAAGCCCCGACACTGACTTGATCATCCTGAGTAGGCATACACAACTACATGAATTACCTCCCTGACGAGTGGTCAGTGTGGCCCACTCCTTCATTCCTACCATACTGATGTATCTTAGCCTTACCGAATTTACACCCGGGCAGCAGAGACTCATGCATGATTATTGGAAGCACGAGAGGGTCGGATCCCCAGGCCACCAGTACCGGAATAGGAAGTCTGTCATTGATGGCCCAACGCCAAAACGCCAAAACATTAAATTATAATAGGGATGTCGCCGGAGCTACCAGGGCTTGAGACGGTTCCTATATGTAAATCAGCTAATCTTTTATTGCGTAATGCTCTTGCTCAAGACACAACGCTGCTCATTCAGACAAGTCTGTGTCTCTTCGAAGACTACTAGGGCTCCTCCTGCCTCTTCCTGCTATGCTCGCAACCCTTCGTTAGCGAGTTCTAGACACCTTCGCATCTCTCCTGGAAACCTTTCTTGCTGCTTTTTAAACATTCTATCGATAAAGCTATGTTTGCCAAAATCTCCACACTGGAATTGTAGACTGGATCTTACACTCTAGCAAGATAATCTCATAGTCCTTGAACGTAATGCTATTATGATCGTAGATTATTGCTGGCCTCTTGGTTCCTCGCTATCTCGTAAGTACATTTGTTTGAGTGCAAAAAAATTCGATTTTGCAGGCTCTAGATTGGGTAATTTGCCATCGCATGGCATACATTATATTACTGATAGAATTCTCCGCGCAAGCAGTATCTGGAACTCTTATTCTGTGCTTTATCTCAAGCTCGAACTTCTTCTGGAAGAGATACAGCGCACAGACTCTTGAGTGTACTAATCTTATTGTTTTTACAATCTAGCTGAAGAGATCGAAATATCGATTACAAGCGCAAGTTTTTTTTGACTGCGAGACAGCGAAGGAAGGGTGTAAGAATAGCAGGAGGGAGTGTATATGTCGCATCGACCCTTTCTAATAATCTGTCAGTGTAGCTCTTAGAGTATTCTATGCCCCAGCTTTCCCGATGCTACTCTCTCAAAAGAATGAAGTGCGATTCTATCGACTTACTCAGAATCTGATCAGTAGTAGTTCCTTGAAACATAACTGAATGTCATGACAACCGCAATATTTGGAGGCGAGGGCCAGATGAGAACAGCGACAGACTTATACCTTGGGGTGCATTTAGCAGGGAAACGAGAACAGATAGGGTCAAAGCTTCTGACCTTTCTTATGCAACTGCAATTCCAAGTCAATATCCCAAGCTCGAACGCTGCGGACCGTCGTATGATATTTCTTGAAGATGTATCTACCAGTGCTCTGCTCGGCGGTGATTAAAGCCCGAGAAACTTCCTGACTTCCGTACCTACGCAATCTAGAATTGGGAGTCCGGTCTCGCTTGAGGCTATCACACACTTTTGCACCAGTAGATGCCAACCTGCATCCCCACTCATCTGAAAGCGCGACTCTTTGTGCGTCCAGGAGAGCCTTTCGATGAAGTCATCTATAACGCTGTAACGTTTTGCCACTTTGGCAATAGGCCATCACTGGTCGTTTAGTCTACCGCTATTTCGCCAGCACGTCAAATGGGTGTTAAACAATCGATTCCCTGGAACGTGACAGAGCCGACAGACCTAGTGTGCAGACAATAAATGTCGAGTACGGGACTTAGATGCTCATGCTACGTGTCCATTCCTTCTGCTTTGCCAAGCTCCAACACGGCGTCATCGAGCCAGAGCCCAACCCTCCATCTCCCTAAGCCTGGCCACCAATTGTTATTAGTGTCTCGTTTCGATTCGCGCGACGCACTTTGAGCCAACAGAGAGTCGCCTTCTGTCACTCCACTTCCCTCATCTCGTCCCCGATCCATTTCGGTCCGATGTTGGCTCATGTCCCACCATACCATTCGAGTTTTCCGGCTTCTCAGTCTTGGCTTTGTTTTAATCCAGGCGTCACTCCCGCACTCTGCCATTGTACCCCCACTCGGAAGCGGGGGTTGGGCCAGATGGCTGCTAAAGCCAAAGTAGGTCGCCCAATTGCTATCAAATGGGAAAGAGTAGGAATGCGGAAGATATGATAGCGGCTGGAGGGTAATATTAAAGAATGGCTTCGATGGGGACGAGTCATCTCGATTAGGAGGAAAAACAGCGACGGTAATTGGTGGCTGAGGATGTCTAGAAGACGAGCTGGATGGAGAAGCAGATAGCGGCTTAAACTCGAAGCGCGCTAGATGCCTAAGGCAAGCCCTGTGTCAGACAATGTCGGATCAGAAGCGCAGCAAGACAGTAAGGAAGCACGTCACGGACTTAGGAATATTCCAATTTTTGCGGCCTGGAGCATAGGTCAGCGGTCTATTGAGTGGCTCTTGTACAACTTGGTTATGACTGACCGTTGTAGCACGTATCATCCTGACTGACGTAGATCCTAGTGATTCGCATACTTTGTCCCTGCGACTTGGGCGTAGCGAAGTCTCCTGGCAGCAAAGCCATCTCATCGTATGGACCAACTGGGGTTTCCGTGTACCTGATGATCTGTAGAAAACAAAGACCACCCTTGTAGACGCCCGCTTCTGATTCAGAGCTAAATGCGGGCGAGGCAGCCTCAAGAGGTGCGTAAGCTATGTCCACCGGCAAACCTTTTGAGGCTGAATAGAAGAATGGAAGAACGTAAGCCGTACATTTGCACGACCATGGTGGCGGTGCAAGAACGTAAGGAAGTCCTTGATTACCAGCCATGAGGGTTATAGTGAGCAGTGATCCAGGTGCCGCAAACTAGACGGCTTGAACCAGAGATGCACAATCCCAATATCGAACCTGCGTCGTGTCCATTAAAGCATGAGGTCGGGTGCTGAGTTGAGATCTGATCCAGAATGGGGGTTTAGCCGGACTCGCCGCTCTAAGGAGCCGAGACAAAGCTCAGCCTAGGCGAGGGAGCTCAATGGCTCGGATTGTTGATGGTGGTATAGCATGAAGATCCGGACAGGATTGGGTCGAAGACAAAGATTCAACCCTGCGAGACTTCATCGCCGCCGGTAGCTGAAAGTATCGTCAAGATCATCTGACCCGCCCCACCTTCCAGAGCTTCCGGGAGAGACGTCCGGAAATTTGGTGGTCATACCTTCTTGGGATAGCTTT
>JAABUW010010791.1_pt1 | contig 10070 bp, 16 predicted proteins | sample 5560081 | NCBI WGS metagenome assembly JAABUW01 (sample SAMN10711882, study PRJNA513363) | rock metagenome | isolation source: Antarctica rocks | place: Antarctica: Victoria Land, Knobhead sud | reverse complement strand
GATTCATGATTGATACCCGTGGAGCGCTGCAGGGGCGTTACTGGGGTCATGTATGACCAATGGCAGCCCCTCTATGGCGACAGCACTGTACGACCCAGCCAGACGCCAGCTGCAGCCACGTTGCATGGCAAAAGGCTTGCATGCAACCTCAGATGTCAACATCAATCATCTGCACCTTGGATTGCAGCGTTGCGAAGGCCTCCTCCATAGAAGCCAGCTCCGCGCCGGCGGCGCCCGCCTGGCATCGTGCTTCCGCCAGCTCCGCCTCTGCCGCCGCGGCGCGCTTTCCCGCGGCGGCAGCCGCTGCCTGCAGCGAGTCGCCCGCCGCCGCCCTGGCGCGCAGCGCCGCCGCCTCCCGGTCCCGCTCCTGCATTTGTGCATTCTGCTTTTACCCATGTTCACTGTGAGAGACTCTGTCTCGTTTGCATATCAGGTAAACTGTCAAGTACACAGCGCGGGCGCCCGGATGGGCATGAGCACTGCAGATCTGGAGACGAGCATCAGGGCCGATTTGCCAGCTCAAGCGGCTCGAGGCGTGCTCTGCGCATCCGGCCGCCAGCAGGAGGTGCTATGCGACAGGCTGCAGAGCGTGCCACAGAGTCGAAGGTGATCAGAAGCGAACCACACAGCGACTGTTTTACACAAAGTCAGGCTGCAGCTGCGCAGGCGTCGTCCAGCTTGCCAATGGCAGCCCACGCACGACACCACATGCAAGTGATGCTGCAGCTGCAATCACCTGCAGCTGCGCGCGGACGTCGGCGAGCTCGGAGCGCGTCGCGTCCAGCTCCGACTCTGCGACGCGCGCCCGCTGCTTTGCGACCATGGCCGCGTCCTCGCTTCCGCCCTGCTGGACCGCGCCCCTACAGCAAACACCCGCGCAAACATACGTGGAGTACCAAGTGCGCTTGCCTAGAGATCCCGGGCTCAGGAGGGCCACCCGCAGCACGCGACTTGCCACCGAATATGCGCCAGTCCTGCCAGCTGGTGGCAGATCAGCGACCTAGATACATGCACCGCCATCCACCGAACGAATTGGGCAAACCAATCGTTCACCTGGAGGAAACTGCAGACATGAGCTCTGCCTGCAGTGCCTCTGCGTCCTGTGTGAGCTTGGCCAGCTGCTGCGTCATTGCAGCGTTGTCGGCCGCCGCCGCGCGCGCCGCCGCCAGTTCCCGCGCTGCGGCCGCGTCGCCGGCTGGCACCTGCAGGCAGCACGCCAGCGCTCTCACCAAACATATGTAGAAAGACGTGACACGCAATGCTCACAAAGCCCTTGATTTGGCTAAATTGAGAGTGTGGCGCTTGCCATATAGACATGGACGCTGCCCTGCTGGACTGCCACATAGATGATAGCACCAGCATCATGTCCAAAAGCGATCAAGAGTGATCCCTCGCGTCCTGTCCGCTTGTGCTCGCGGCGTGTCATGACACACCGACTGGCAGCTACACTCGCGTGGACAACACGTGCTGGATCACAATGTGTTTTGTGGTTTTCGAATTGCAGCTTGCCTGCGAGCGCAGCGCCGCCAGCTCGGCCTTGGTTGTCGCCGCCTGCTTGGCAGACTTTGCGGCGTGCTGCCGCAGCATGTCCGCCGTCTCCCGCAGCGCCGCCGACTCCTCCTGTGCCGCCTCCGCAATGTTGCACATCCTCTGCGAAGATTGACACACTTGTGTTGGATGTCCAGTAATCCTTTTCATGTCCGCCGGCTCCTCCTGCGCCACCTCCACTATGGTGCACATCCGCTGCAGGCACAGATAGTTTGTCTGACATTGCGGACTGAGGCACCCCATCTGACTCGCAGCGCGCAACCTTGCTGGCATGCTGTGCAATACTGCGAAAGTGCTCTGTTTCGTTCCTGATTGTTCCCTATGTTCTGTGGCTGTACGGATCCCATGATGACACTGCCCTTCCCCAAATCCTAGTTACTAAGGTTTTATATAGCTTAAGGTATTTTTCACACTTGAGTGTGACATATTACAAAGGCCAGGCAGACCTTCCCGGTGTGCCAGCACAATGCAATGCAAGGTCTGCTGTGAGGATGATACCTCGTACTCCAGGCGGGCGTTGTCGGGATGCTGCTCAGCGACGGCCTCAATCGCTTCGGCTGCGCGGCGGTGGGCGCGCGACACGGCGTGCCCTGTCGCCTCCAGCTCCGCTGCAGCCGTCTGCCAATAGAACGAGAAGTCGTCATACCATGTGCGGTGTCCGGTCGACATCCGTAAAGAATGTTAAGGTTTCCGGCAGACCACAAGCAGAGAAAAGAAACGTACATCTTTCCTAACAATATGTCAGTGCCCCCCACTTGCAATGTCCCTGCAGGCAAATAACTCGTGACAAATTGCAGGTACATGCCTGGCGCTTGGCTTCCGCCTCCGCCAGGGACCGCTTGAGCTGCGCGTTCTCTGCCGCAATGGCTGCGGCGCGGGCGTCTAGCTCCGCCGCCCGTGCGGCGGCACCCTGACTCTCGCTGTCATCACCGTAGCTGCCGCCGCTGGCGGCCGCGCTATCCGCCATGCTGCGGCTGGCCCCCTGCAGCAGGGACGCGCCAGTAGACGCAGCAGTAGACCTCTGCGGCGCGGACTTCGCCGGCGAGTTGACGGCGGAGTTTGCGGCTGACGCCGCCAGCGAGTTGGCGGCTGAGACTGTGCTGCGCCGCAGCCGCGCGTTCTCCCGCTGCAGCTTTGCCAGCTCCGCCGCGAGCGTCGCGGCGCGGGCGCTCGCGGCCGCTGAGGCGCTGCTGACGGCGGAGTCTGCGCCCACAGACTCGGCGGCAGACGCGTAGCCGCCGCCGTCGCTGTCGGCGCTCTCGAAGCCGTCGCCATCGTCGCCGCCGCCGGCAGCCCGGTGCTCGACAGGTGCCGCGGCTGCCGAATCGGCTTCATCAGGGCCCGGGCTGGTTTCTGACTGCTGCTGCTGCGGCTGCTGCTGCCGCCCGGCCATAGGTGCAGCGGCCTCTTGCAGGGGCTGCCTGTCCTCCGTAGCAGGGGTGTCAATGGACTCTGCGGTCATACTGGCAGCGCGCAGTGCCGCCCGGCTGCGCGTTCGCGGCTTGTTGGGAGTCAGCGACTTTGGCGCGTGCCGCGGCGCACCGTTCTCACGCCGGGGCGACGCCGCCAGCAGCCTGTTGCCTGCTGCGTCGCCGAGCGCGGCTGCATCATTTGCTGCGCGGAGCGTTGTTGCAGCACTCTCCGCGCCCGCCGCAGGGAAATGTCGTGCGGCACCGCCATTCTGGTCACTGGCAGCTGTGCTGGCTGCGGACAGATTGCTCGGCGCCCCGGCCGCGGCAAAACCGGCGGCCAAGGACCGCCGCGCGAAGCCTGGCGCCGGCAGCGGGCTCGCTGCCGAGCTGGTGAGGCTGCTTGTCGGCGAAGCCTGTACCAGCATGCTGGCGCAATCAGCAGCGAGCGTGGTTTCTGCAACCAGGCAGCGGCGATTGGCTGGATCAGAAACACACAGTGTCGCGAGGTGCTGTTGTGTCGCCGCGTCGCATTCGCCTCTGGCAGAATGCCGTCCGGCACGCACCTCAGGTGTGCGGGCGCGGCTGCCGGGGCCTACCCGTTTGCGGTTCTTGAATTGCTCCAGCTGCAAGGATTACGAAGCTTTAATCTCCCACTTCTATCAATTGCGTCGTCTGGGACAACAACAGCGTGCTGTGGTTACGGTGCTGCGCGAGCGCCAAGTTCACACAGTATAACAACGCACCCGCTTGAGGCCGGCCTGGCGCAGGTCTTCCCGTCGGGCGTCAGCCATCGAACCGATCTGTCAGATACATACAGCGGCCCAGCGCCCGAGGTTTTGCAGGTTTGACCAGCTGGTTGGCGAGCCAGATGCACGACAGCTGGCACGCTTGATCAGTGAAAGATAGCATGCGTCTCAACATACTCAGGCCTCGGTGGTAGCGTTTGACCAAGAGCCATTCGTGTCGAACGATTGCCTAGCCTGGCAATGATAGTGTAATCTGCACGGTACGAACAGCCGAGGTACCACGATTCGAAGTCAACTCCTGGTATCAGCAAGGTCGCGTTCGCGTCAATACGCTGCAGGGCTACAGAGTGACTTGATGACCTCGAGCTTTGATGCTATGCTTGCTTGCAGTGTGCGTGCAGAATGCAGCAGGTTACCTGTCGCTCTATGCGAACACCTCGCGACCCTTGCCAACAATTCATATTCGACCCGGCGCAGCACGCAAAGCTCAGGCCGCGATGCCGCGAAGATCAGAACTCGGCAGGACCATCAAAAAGCAGGCGCATTCCTGACTGGTTGACGCTGCGCCGGAAGGATTTGGCGTTGCGCTCGGAGGCTGCACACAACTTTTGAACTTCTGCACATCACAGCGAGCATGTCAGGCCCGCAGCGGCCAGTCTGTGAGGTGTACAACGGACCTACTTGCGTTCCTGTCACTCATTCGTACGTCCAGCACCCGGCAGGTCCTGGACACCAGCAGCAGCCCACCCAACAGCAGGCACCCGCGCACGAGCCAACATATGTGCACGAGCCAGCACAGCCACAAAATTGCGAGGTCGCGGCTCAGGAGCGTGCAGTGCAGCCTCAGGATCAGTCTAAGCCGTCGTGCAGAGATGAGCCCATCGATCTGGTCGATCCAAGGGGGGCAGCGATCGCGCTCCTGCGGCAGCAGGGCCTCAGCGCAGAGGCCGCGCAGGAGGCGATGGACGCGACATCGGACGTGTTTGTCAACTCGGATGCTCTGAGGTGACTTGACCTCTGGGAATGAGTCGTACCTCGATTTTCAGCACATGTTGAGCGTATCAAACATGCAAGAACAATCATCGACGACGCACGAAGCAGTGCTGTGCCTAGAGTTTGGCTGTCCCTCTGCCAAGAGTGGCAATCCAAGACAACATCATGCATCACCAGCACAATCACGACACGTCCTAGTCCCCTTGCCACGCCCCGCGCACAAGCGCCGCTCTTGGCTGCTATGTTCGCCAGCACATCACCTCTTGACCTATCATTGTCAGCTTGTATTCACCTGGTTTGGAAAGCAATGCAGCAGGGCGGAAGCCGCGATGGTGTGGGTGGCAGAGGGGTCGGAGCACCGCACGGATTGTAGAAAGCCTCTTTCGAAGTCGCTGCTTGTGAAATTTGAATTACGATTTGCAAACACCAGCTCATGGTTGTTCTCTAGTTGGGCGGAGGCCGCGATGATGTGGGTGGCGGAGGAGTCGGAGCACCGCACGGAGCGCGAAAAACTCGCCAACGCGATGGCGGTCAGTCTCGCGGAGGAGGATGAGCGCAAAACCTCCGCCGTGCCGCTGCAGGACCGCCCCGATGCCGAGCTGCGCCAGCGCTTCGCCGCGTCGCTGCTGATGCCGCAGGTGCGCAAATACATGGACCACAAGATTGCCGGCAGTGGAAAGTGGGGGCGGCAGCAGCAACGGCATGACTGGGATGTGCAGCGGCTCGCAGGCGTCCGCTCTGCTGCCGGACTGCTTTTCTGCGTTCCAGAACTCAATCACCTTAAACGACCTGCATTGCGGTGCTTGCAGTTCGAGGGGACGTCGTTTGGCGGCGCGCTGTTCGCGCTGCCGGCGCTGCGCTCTGCGCTCGTCAGGCTGCTGGAGCTGGAGCGCCAGATCTGCTGCCAGTGGTGCGTCATTGCTCTATGGGAAAACAGTGCCCGGAGTTTGGCATATCAACGAGGCTACCGGGGTAGCCCCATATCCATGCAGGCTCGATTGAGCAGAGCTTGACAGAGGATGGGGTACTTGTGCATCGCTGCCACCTTGCCAAACGCTAAAGACGACGAAGCTGCCGTTTGAACTCCAGGTACCCAGGGCCAGGTGCGCAGCAGTGCTTTCGGGACTTTGGTCAGGAGCTGGTGGCTGCCACTCCAGCAGCACCTTCTGCGGCAGATCCTTCAGATGCAGGTGCAGCTCACCTCCGTCTGCAGCACAGCAAACACATCGCATGATTGTGCAACCACCAGTGCATGCATTTCAGTTACTAGCGTGCGCATTGTAGTACCTGAACTCGATCCGCATCGGGTCCTGCCTCTCGCCAATGTGTGGACACATGTGTTGCAGGCCGCCCAAAGCGGAAACGGTCACTGAGAGCCAGCACGTCCGGCGCAAAACGACAATCTGGCGGCAGCGGTGCAGCGGCGGCAGGCGCTTCGGCGGCGGCCGGCGCTGCGGCGGCTGCGCGCGCAGCGGCAGCGGTCGGCTCAGCGGCCGGCGCGGCAGCAGCGCCTGACAGCTCAGCAGCTGGCGCGTCGGCGGCGCCTGACAGATGGGCTGCAGCGGCTGCCGTCGATCCCGTCGCCGCCGAGGAGTTTGCCGAGGTCCTTGCAGCCAAGGCAAGTTTTCTCCTCAATTTGCGATATGTGCCGTAGGTTCACTCTACAAGTGGATGGCAGCAATGCATCTGAAACTCCTCAGGCTGCCGCACATTCACAGGCTGGATAATGGCTGACGCATCTGTGAATTTACACCCTTCCCCTGCTGCTGGAGACGCAAGGCAATTTCGTCAAACAAGGCGCGTCCTTGTCATGTGAAGAGAGGATAGAGGATATAATCACAAACCGCAGGAAGCGATACCATTGCATCATCTGCGCGTGCTGCAGGTGCAGTTCCTGTGGGAGCGTGCTGTCTGAGATGCTGAGCTTCTGTAGTCGTTCGATCGGCAAAAACTGATTACCCACCTAATTTACGCTTGCCGCAGGTGCAGTTCCTGCGGGAGAAGCTGGCCTGGCTGCCGGAGACGCCCGGAGAACTGCCGCCGTTCCTGCTGCCCTACGCGCACTTGGCGGCCCCCGCGGGTGGCGACGACGACGAAGTCGTGATCTGCTCCTGAGGGCCACCCTGTAGCCTGGGGGTTTGCCGCGACGGCTGCCGCAAGCGCTGTGCGGGGGCCGCAGCGGCGCGGCGCAGCGCCGCGCGGCGGCTGCCGCCAGCAGGCTTTTGCGCCCAGCAGGGGCGACTGATCTGGTGGGCGAGGGGTGATCCACTATAAGGGCTGAGGCAGGACTGAGGCGTTGTGACAACTTATAGCATTGGCATGCACGCATTTGCGACCACAGACCTGGGTGTGGATGCCATTCAACCAGTGGTTGAATAAAGAAAGAAACCAATCATGGCGCTGCTTTGAAATCTGGCACGACAGCCGAGCAAGAGTGTTGGGCTGAGCAGTGCTTCACAGCCGGCAGCAGCACTGACGAAGGCATTGACACATGGCGACGTGCATGCTACTGGCGCATGATGTGTGCAGATCTGGGGCTGCGGACATAGTGATGTCATGTCTCAGTGTTGCTCGTTGACATCACATGTTAAATTGGATGAGATCCAGGCGAGCAAGCACGTTACAGCAACTGGAAGCCAACGCAGGGGCGCCACAGCTCTTTGATGCTGTGCCGCACTACGGCAACGTCCCAACAATGATTCACGAGTGGCAACAAAATAATCGCGGTGCTGAAAGAATGGCGGCGTGCAAGATTGCAGTGCTGAATCATGTCGATGATCATCCCACTGGTCTTGGGGGCGACGAGACTTGTCCACGGCAATGATGCATCATGTATTGTCGCATAGAGATACCCGTGCATGATCATGAAAAAGCTTGGCTGACGTGAGTGCCGCTGATTCCATTCCACGCAGTGACGTCGGCTTGGACGGAGTCGCTCACTTGCCGATTGTGCTGGTGAGCGTCGTGACGCCTCCCAGAGCGTTCTGCGGGCCGGCCTGCTCCGTGCCGGTTGTCGTTGTGCCGCCTGCAGCAGAATGCCGCACAGTGAGTCTAGAAGCACAGCGTTGCTGCTGTTTCCTTACAGGCCGCCATCATAAGGTGGAGTGCCCTGCTGCAGGTGTGCTGAAGCGTCACGCAGATGCTGGTTGCCAGTGGGCCATCAAATGGGGCGCGATGCACGCCTGCACGCAATGCAATCTATGGGACATGCCCATCACCTGCTGGTCACAGCAAGCTTGTTGCGCAGCTGGCACAGCTCAAATTTCTTTTTCTGGTCACAGCAAGGCATTCAACGCAAACGGCAGGGTGACTCACCGAGGTCGAAGATGACGCCGCCGAGGAGGCCCTGGACGTTGGGCAGCGCGCCGCCGAGGCCGTTGACGCCGGTGACGCCGCCGATGTTGGTGCCGCCGGTCAGGCCGCCCAGCAGGCCGGACGTCGCTTGGTCGATACCCAGGTCCGACACCGGCGCCTCAGTCTTCACCCGGCCGCTCTCGTCGGCGGCCTTGATGTCCTGCCCTATTCATGGCATCACCGGCACACACTCACACAAGTTGTGACAGTCTACTTACTGCAAGACCTGCCTCACACAGGCTCAGACTTGATACACCAGCCCGCCATGGTTCAATAAGCATGCTGACACGTAGTTCAAGCCTTGGCTTCGGGAAGCAAGGCAGGGGCGGCACAGCGAATGTGCAAGGAATGAAACAGTAGCAGTGCAGGCAGGTGTGTCGGCGCCATTAGCCTTCGCGATTCTCGCATCGTGCCGGCACGCACCCTGAGAGGACGTGATGGCCGTGCCCATTAGCTTGCGGCCGAACACGCCACCCAGGCCGCTGGTCAGGCCGCCGAGGCCGCCGGAGCCGGCTGCGCCGTCGGCGCTGCCGCCCGTCAGGCCGCCGGTGAGGCCGCCAGTCAGGTCGCCAAGGCCGCCAGAGCCGGAGGCAGACGAGCCATCACCGCCGCCGCCGGTGAGGCCGGCTGTGAGTCCGCCGGTCAGGCCGGTGACAGTGCCGACGACATCGCCGAGGCCGCCAGCGCCGCCGTCGGCGCCGCCGCCTGTCAGGCCGCCAGTCAGGCCGCTCAGGGTGGACGTCACACCGCCCAGAGGGTCCGAGCCGGCTGCAGAGCCAGAGCCAGTGAGGCCGCTGGTGAGGTCGCTTGCCAGGTCGTTCAGCTTGCGACGGCCCAGGATGCCGGTGAGCTTCGTGGCGCCCCCCAGCGCGTTTTGCAAGCCGGCCTGCTCTGTGCCCGTCGTTGTCGTGCCGCCTGCACATGGACTGCGTGAAATGTGAGTATTATGTCTGCCGCGGTATTGTACCGGAATTAAAGGCTGCAGCTGGTTTGTGCTACTGATGAAGAGGTAACACACACAGGTGCCTAGCGACTGAATGCGACATGCAGGCTTGGACAGCAACACTGCCCGCGCAGTGCAACGCTTTGCCAGGCGCCCTATTGAGATCTGAGAGGTAGCTCAAATGCAATTTGGTCTCACCGAGGTCCTTGATGACGCCGCCACTCCGAGAATGAGATGATGTCACGGGGGTCCAAGAAGTGTCATGGTGCATGTCAATGTAGTGTCATGGTAGTGTCACGGATCTGTCAATGCTTGACGCTGCCGTGACACTGCCTTGACATGAAGTTGACACATTCGTGACATGCTGCCGTGACACGCAGGCTGTCATGCAGAAGTGTCACGAGGATGTCATCCCATGTCATGGAGCTGTCACGGCAGCCTCATCGTGACATGTCACGTGTGCATGTCATGCGTCTGTCAAGAATGGGCCGAGTGCTGTGTCATTGAGTGTCACGGCGAGGGGAGTGTGACAGAGGCGTGGGTTGTCATGAGAGTGCTGTCATGAAGCTGTAAAAGCACAGTCAACACATAAACCTACAACAAAAGTCCTTCGCGCAGCGGCAAGGCGGCGGACAGCTCCAGCGCGTCGGCCCAGACCACGGGCTCACTCCATGCGACATCGCCAACCCCAACCCCCCACCCCTGCCGCCATGGAGACCCTGCCACCTCGTCATGTGGTCGCCGCCTGCGCGGCGGGGTGCGGGCGGCGGGGGGGCCGCCTCTGCCGACGATGACGACGATGACGGCCCCCCTCGCAGCAAGGACCGCCCATACTTTCTCAGCGAGCTCTCCGACCTCACCATCGCCCCCGACATCTACACCTACCACCGAGACGGGCACAACCTCATGCAGTATCAGGTGTCCCTCGGCACCGAGAAGCTGCTCGTCTCAGCAACAACCGCCTCACCCTCGCCGCCAGGCAGCCCGCCGCCATCCCCCGCTGGTTCGTGCCCGGTTATGGCAGCAAAGAAGCCGCCGAGCGCGCCGTCATCGCTGAAGCTCAACGCCTCCGCA
>JAABUW010010789.1_pt1 | contig 10073 bp, 8 predicted proteins | sample 5560081 | NCBI WGS metagenome assembly JAABUW01 (sample SAMN10711882, study PRJNA513363) | rock metagenome | isolation source: Antarctica rocks | place: Antarctica: Victoria Land, Knobhead sud | reverse complement strand
CCCCCGAGCGGCGCTCGTCGAGGATGAGGTCGTGACCGAGCCGGTCACGCTTGGCCCGCAGGTAGGCCGCGTTGTCCCGCTGCGGAGCGAAGCTGAGACCTTCGACGGACGCGACCCGGATGCCGATGGCGCGCATCGCCTCGACCTTGCGCGGGTTGTTCGTCAGGAGCCGGATGTCACCAAGACCGAGGTCGGCGATGATGGCCGCGCCGACGGCGTACTCGCGGGCATCGACCGGCAGGCCGAGCTCCAGCTGGGCATCGACGGTGTCGATCCCCTTGTCCTGCAACGCGTAGGCGCGCAGCTTGTTGACCAGGCCGACCCCCCGGCCCTCGTGGCCACGGAGGTAGACCACGGCCCCGCCCTCGGCCGCCACCCGGGCGAGGGACCGGTCGAGCTGGGGTCCGCAGTCGCACCGCAGCGAGCCGAACGCGTCGCCGGTCAGGCACTCGGAGTGAAGCCGGACCAACGCCGGAGCGTCGCCGGGTGCGTGTGGACGGACGAGCGCGATGTGCTCGACCCCAGTGACCACGTCGCGGTAGCCGACAGCGTCGAAGGTCCCGTGGCGCGTGGGGATGCTTGTCTCGGTGAGCCGCTCGACCCGGTCGTGCACCTGGCGCCAGGCGACGAGCGCCTCGATGGTGACCACGGGGAGCCGGTGCTCACGCCCGAGGGCCAGGACCGCGTCACGGCGCATCATCGCGCCGCCGTCGTGGACGAGCTCGGCGATCGCACCAACCGGCTCCAGTCCGGCGAGACGGCAGAGGTCGACTGTTGCCTCCGTATGGCCGGGGCGTTCGAGCACTCCACCGTCCCGCGCCCTCAGGGGAAGGACGTGCCCGGGCCGGACGAACTCGCCCGGGCCCGAACGGTGGTCGCCAAGGAGGCGGATGGTGTGTGCGCGGTCCGCCGCGCTGATACCCGTCGTGACGCCGTGGGCCGCATCGACCGAGACCGCGTATGCCGTGCGACGCGGGTCACGGTTCGCCGTCACCATGGGCGGCAGGTCGAGCCGGTCAGCCAGCCCGGCCGGCATCGGCGCGCAGACGTAGCCCGACGTATGCCGGACCGTCCACGCCATCCACGCGTCCGTGAGCGTCTGGGCCGCAAGGACGACATCCCCCTCGTTCTCGCGGTCGGTGGCGTCGAGGACGAGCACCGGCCTCCCGGCACGCAGGGAGTCGAGAGCCTCCTCCACGGTGCCGAGCCCCGGCACGTCCTCTCCCGTCGCGGCGCTCATCCGGTCGGCACCGCCTCCGGCTCCCGGTCGGGGCGCTCGACCCGCGAGGCCTTGAGCCAGACGGTGAAGCCGTAGAGGACGAGGACGGCGTACACGGCATACAGGACCGCCGAGGGGTAGAAGTGCGAGCTGACCAGCAGCGGTACTCCGACCAAATCAACGGCGATCCAGGCGAGCCAGAAGTCGTTCCAGCCGCGCGCCATGGCGTACGTCGCGACGATCGAGCCGACGAAGATCCACGCGTCGCACCAGTAGTACCAACGGGGTGCCGGGAAGCCGGCGCCGACCGAGGCGAAGATCCACTGGCACAGGAGCACGCCGCCGACCCAGAACCCGACGTAGCCGAGCCGTTCACGGGCCGTGGCCCAGCGCGGCGTGATCGCCGGCTGCTGGCCCTCGTGGTGGTTGATCCGGCGGACCTGGTTCCAGCGGTACCACCCGTAGATGCTCGTGATGATGAAGAAGACCTGTCGGGCAGCCTGTCCAAAGAGGGTCTCGCCCTGCGGGTTGGCGAAGGCAACGCCGAAGAAGACGGTGAAGAGCAGCGCGTTGCCGATGATGCCGACCGGCCACGCCCAGATCCGGCGTCGCAGGCCGCCTATGGCGGAGGCGAAGCCGAAGACGTTGCCGACGATCTCGCGCCAGAGGATGGGCTGGCCGAAGACGTCCAGCTGGGCCTCGAAGAGGTGCTCGAGCCAGTTCATGCGGGGGACTCCTTGCTGTTCTCGCCGTCCCGGTGGAGGTATTTGCGAGCGCTAGACGGCTCGCTCATACCTCCGCCCATGGAGGCGGGGCGTTGATGGGGGCGTTGGTGGGGACGGTCTGAGTGGTGGGTGTGGGAACGGGGCGGGAGATCGGCGGGGCGAGTGCCGTGGTGGCGAGCAGGCGCTCGACGTACTTGGCGAGAACGTCGACCTCGAGGTTGACCGGGTCGCCGACACCCTTGTGCCCGAGGGTCGTCAGGGCGAGCGTCGTCGGGATGAGCGAGACCTCGAAGCCGCTGTCACTGACGGCCGAGACGGTCAGGGACACGCCGTCGACGGCGATCGAGCCCTTCTCGACGACGTAGCGGGACAGCTCGTCCGGCAGGGAAATCTCGACGACCTCCCACCGGTCGCCGGGGGTCCGGCCGAGGATCGTCCCCGTCCCGTCGACGTGTCCTTGGACGAGGTGGCCGCCGAACCGGCTGGACGCGGCCATGGCGCGCTCGAGGTTGACCCGGTCACCGGCCCGAAGCACTCCGAGGCTGCTCCGCCTCAGGGTCTCGGCCATGACGTCGACGTGGAACGTCTCCTCGTCATGGTCGACGACGGTGAGGCAGACGCCGTTGACGCAGATCGAGGCACCATGGGTTGCGTCACTGACCACGATGCGGCCGCGCACGCGCAGGACCGCGGACTCGGGTCCCTGCTCGAGGCCGACAACGGAGCCGAGCTCCTCGACGATTCCCGTGAACATCAGAAGGTCTCCTTGCTGGTGGCGAAAGTGGGCTGGGCGGCAGTGGAACGTGGCCGCACGGTGGCGCGGATCCGCACGTCGGACCCGAGGCTCGTGGCGTCGTCGACGTCAAGGCGCATGGCGTCCGCGATGGTCCTGATCTCGAGGTCGCCGATGCTGGCGGCGCCGGATCCGAGCAGCGCCGGCGCGACGTAGGCCACGACCTCGTCGACGAGGCCGGCGCAAAAGAAGGCCGCGGCGACCGTGGGACCGCCTTCGAGCAGGACGTGCCGGATGTCCTTGTCCACAGGGATGCCAGCGCGACCGAGGGTTCCCGGGTGGCGAGCTGGACGGTCGGCGAGCTGCCGTCAAGGACCCTCGCACCTGCGGGGACGGCCCGAGTGCCCAGCACGACGCGCAGCGGCTGGGTGGGTCGCAGGGACCCGTCGGGATGGCGGGCGGTCAGCGACGGGTCGTCCGCGAGGATGGTCCCTGTGCCGACGACGATCGCGTCGCACGACGCCCGCAGCTCGTGCACGTCGGCCCGGGACGCCTCCCCGGTGATCCACCGGCTCGTCCCGTCGGCGGCCGCGGACCGCCCGTCGAGGGTCGTCGCCACCTTCCAGGTCACCAGGGGGCGGCCGTTGACGAAGGCAGACGTCCAGGCCCGGTTGAGGGACTCGGCCTCGACGGCGAGGAGACCGCCGACGACGTCCACGCCAACCGCGCGCAGCAGGTCGGCTCCTCCCCCGGCCCGCGGGTTGGGGTCGGCCTGGGCGAAGACGACCCGGGTGATGCCGGCAGCGAGGAGGGCAGCGGTGCAGGGTCCGGTCAGCCCGGTGTGCGAGCGGGGCTCCAGCGTCACGTATGCCGTGGCGCCCGCGGCTGCCTCACCGGCCTCCGCGAGCGCGACGACCTCGGCATGCGGCGTTCCTGCGCCTGCGTGGAAGCCGGCTCCCACCGTCAGCCCCGAGGCATCGACGATGACGGCGCCGACGCGCGGGTTCACGTCAGCAAGGGGACCGCCCGCGGCGAGCTCGAGGGCAGCGGACATGGGCGCGATATCGCGCTGGTCGTCTGCGAAGCGGCGCCCCATGATCCTCATCCCTCGTGCTCGAGCCTGTGGCGAGCTCCGGGATGACGCGAGGCGACGCGGGAGGTGACCGGACGGCATACTCCAGAGCTCTCCCGTGACGGGTAAAGCACCGAGCGCCTGCCGAGCCACCGACGCGAACGCCGGCGAGGCCTGTCAAGGGCCTCGCACGTGCTGCCTACCATCCGGACTTTCACCGTCGGTCCTGGAGTTTCACCAGGTCAACCGGCCGCTGGCTGCGGCCGGGTCGCGGACTGTCACCGCCGGTTCGGAGTTACACCGACCCCGGAGCACGTTCCCCCCAGTATGACAGCAGTCGGCGGGGCGAGGGGAACGGCCCTGGGGTGACCCCCGCCACCCGGCCTCCGGGTGACGCCTGCAGCTCACCGGAGGGAGTGCCGGCGCGGCGGCCCGGCGATACGATGCCGACGTGGCCGAAGGAGACTTGACGGAGGAGGCGCCCGCGGCGCAGTCCGCCCGGGAGGAGCCCGTCGGCGACGAGCTGCGGAGTGACGAGCTGCAGATCCATGCCAACGACCTCGGCGACGTCCTGACGCTCAAGGTCGGCCCGCTGTTCCTCCTGACCCAGAGGTCTGGCGACATTCCGGCACCCTCCGTGCGGACCGGCCGTCACGGCCTTGGCCTCTACTTCCGCGACACCCGCTACCTCGACGAGCGGCGGCTGCATCTCAACGGGCGGCCGATGACCTTGCTGCTCGCCTCCGCGGACGTCGGCGACCGGGGCACTCGCGAGCTGACCAACCCGGAGCTCAGACTCGAGGGCGGAGGGGTGCTGCACAAGGAGACGATCGGACTGCACGTGGACACGACCCTCGACGGCACCGTGCGGGAGGTCCTGACCTTCCGCAACTTCGGCCGCGTGCCGGTCACGGTGACGCTGACGCTCGCCTACGGCTCGAACTTCGACGACATCTTCACCGTGCGTGGTCTGCCGCCCGGTCGCCGGGGAAAGCTCCACACGCCGGAGAACCGGCGCGGCAGCCTGCGCCTGCGCTATGACGGCGCTGACGACCGCCGGCGCTCGACGAGGATCACGTTCGACCCACGACCCGCGCACCTCGACGCCAGCTGTGCCAGGTTTCCTCTCACCCTCAAGCCGGGCGAGAGCACCGTGGTCACCGTGACGATCATCATCGCCGACGAGCCTCTCGGCGCGGACCCCGGTCCCCCGACAGCCGGTCCGGCCCGCCGTCCGCTCGCCGGGCCGGACGTCGCCCCGGGCGGGACCGGGCTGACCCCTGGCGGGGCGCAGGTGGAGACGAGCAACGAGCTGTTCAACCGGGTGCTGCGACGGTCGTTCCTCGACCTGGCGATGCTCGAGACCCAGCACGGCGACGACCGGTTCTTCGCGGCCGGGGTGCCGTGGTACGTCGCGCTCTTCGGGCGCGACTCGATCATCACCGCCCTCGAGACGCTGGCCTTCGCACCGGAGGTCGGGCGCACGACGCTCGACCTGCTCGCTCGCTACCAGGGCACGGAGTCGCGCCCCGAGAGGGACGAGGAGCCGGGCAAGATCCTCCACGAGCTGAGGGTGGGCGAGCGCGCCCGACTGGGCGAGGTGCCGTTCACTCCCTACTACGGCACCATCGACTCGACCCCCCTGTTCCTCATCCTCGTCGGGGAGTACCTGCAGTGGACCGGTGACCTCGAGTACTTCGCGACGTTGCAGCCCAACGTGGAGGCGGCCCTGACCTGGCTCGAGCGGTACGGCGACCGCGATGGTGACGGGTGGCTCGAGTATGCCGCGCGGGCAAGTCAGGGCTTGTTCAACCAGGGGTGGAAGGACTCGCAGAACGCGATCGTCAACGCCGACGGTTCGCTCGCCGAGCCGCCGATCGCCCTGGTCGAGGTACAGGGATATGTCTACCGCGCCTACCGCACCATGGCCCGTGCCTACCGCGTCTCTGGAGATTCAGCGCGGGCAGCCCGGCTCCAGGAGCGCGCGGACGCCCTCCGGGCGGCGTTCGGCGAGCAGTTCTGGGTGCCCGAGCTGGGAAACTACGCGCTCGCCCTCCAGGGCCAGCCCGGATCCAAGCGCCCGGCCGCCGTGGAGGCCTCGAACCAGGGGCAGGCGCTCTGGGGCGGGATCGTCTCAGCCGGCCGCGCCGGCCTGGTACGGGACAGCCTCATGGACCCCGAGCGTCTCTTTGCAGGGTGGGGTTTGCGAACCCTTTCCAAGGCGGCCGCGTCGTACAACCCGTTCGACTACCAGACCGGGGCCGTCTGGCCCCACGACAGCGCGCTCGTCGCCGTCGGACTGCGGTCGTACGGGTTCGACGAGGAGGCGCTGCGGATCTTCACCGGGATGTATGAGGCGGCCACCCGTTTCGAGCTCTACCGGCTCCCGGAGCTCTTCGCCGGCTTCGGGCGCGAGCGCTACGGCATACCGGTGCGCTACCCCGTGGCCTGCGCTCCCCAGGCCTGGGCTGCCGGCAGCCTGCCGTACCTGCTGACCGCCGTGCTCGGGCTCGTGCCCGATGCCCTCGGGGAAAGGCTCGACGTGGTGCGTCCGTGTCTGCCCGAGTGGCTCGACTGGGTGGTCCTGACCGGTGTCCGGGTGGGCGCAGGTGAGGTCGATCTGCGCTACGAGCGGCTCGGAACCACTACTCTGGCGGCAGCCACCCGCAAGACCGGCAACGTGCGGGTGATGATCGAGAACTGAGGGAGTCGGCGAACGACCCGGGGAGGTTCGCGTATCGGAGGGTGGTGGTGGCGCTGAGGATCGCCCAGGTCGCGCCCTTGACGGAGCGAGTGCCACCCCAGCTGTACGGGGGGACCGAGCGCGTGGTCTCCGTGCTCACCGAGGAGCTCGTGAGGCGGGGACACCACGTGACGCTCTTCGCCAGCGGAGACTCCGTGACCAAAGCGCATCTCGTTCCCGTGACGGGAGGTTCGCTGCGGCTCAGCGGTAGTGCGGCAGACCCGCTCGTGCACACGATGGTGCAGCTGGGCATGGTCTTCGAGCACGCCGGCGAGTTCGACGTGATCCACAACCACCTGGACTACATGGCACTGCCCTTCACGCGGCTCGTCCGAACTCCCGTCGTCACGACGATGCACGGAAGGCTCGACCTGCCCGACCTCCCGGCGGTCATGCGGGCCTACCCCGAGGCTCACCTCGTCTCGGTCAGCGACAGGCAAAGACAGCCCCTGCCGGAGGCCGGCTGGGTGGCAACGGTCTACAACGGGCTGGACCTCTCGCTCTTCCGGTTCGAGGACCGGGTCGGCGACTACTTCACGTTCGTCGGCCGGATCTCCCCGGAGAAGAACCTCGAGGGAGCGATCGCCATCTCCCGCCACACCGGGATCCCGTTGCGGATCGCTGCGAAGGTGGACCGGGAGGACGTCGACTACTACGAGTCCGTGATCGCCCCGCTCATCGACGGTCGGCACGTCGAGTACCTGGGGGAGCTGGGCGACGAGGACAAGAGCGTCCTCCTGGGAGGAGCCCGCGCCCTGCTCTTCCCGGTGGCCTGGCCCGAACCCTTCGGGCTGGCGATGACCGAGGCGATGGCGTGCGGGACACCCGTCCTGGCGCTCGACGTGGGCTCGATCCCCGAGGTCGTGGCCGACGGCGTGACCGGCTTCATCCGCGCCAGCGTGGACGAGCTCGTCCAGGTGGCTGACCGGGTCGAGCAGCTCGACCGTCAGGCCTGTCGCACACGGGTGGAGGACTGCTTCAGCTCAGGTGCCATGGCGGACGGATACGAGGCGGTGTACCGCGCGCTCGCGCCCCCCCGGGTCCGGTTCGACGACCCGCTCCCGGACCGGTCCCCGGTGGTTGTCTCCCTGCTGCCAGCAGACTCGGCCTGAAGACGGGGAGGGCTGGCGTCGCGGCCGAGCCCTGCGCCGCCCCGACGGGCCAGCCCCAGCCACCCCGACGACGGGGTCACGAGCTGGTGCCGGGGCCGCGTCGAGCTCAGTGCCGGTGCGGGACGGCGAGGTCGCGCAGCTCGTCGATCGCCGTTGCCGCGTCCGCGGCCCCATAGACCGCCGAGCCCGCGACGAAGACGTCGGCGCCCGCCTCGGCGCACTGCTCGATGGTGCTCATGCTGACTCCCCCGTCGACCTGGACCCAGATCTCGCCCCCGTGGCGGCGCACCGACTCCCGCACGGCGCGGACCTTGGGCAGCTGCTCGACCATGAACGACTGCCCGCCGAAGCCGGGCTCGACGGTCATCACGAGGACCATGTCGACCTCGGGCAGCAGCTCCTCGTAGGGCTCCCACGGCGTCCCCGGTTTGAGGGCGATCCCCGACCTGGCGCCTGCAGCTCGCAGCGTCATGGCCAGCGCTCGGGGGTCGACGGCCGCCTCGACGTGAAAGGTCACGGACTGGACCCCTGCCTCGGCGTACTGCGGCGCCCAGCGGTCAGGGTCCTCGATCATGAGGTGGCAGTCGAGGGGGATGGGGCTGACCCGGAGCAGCGCCTCGACGACCGGCAGCCCGAGGGTGAGGTTGGGCACGAAGTGGTTGTCCATGACGTCCACGTGGGCCCAGTCCGCGTTCCGGACGGCATGGAGCTCGGCCTCGAGGTTGGCGAAGTCGGCGGAGAGGATGCTCGGGGAGATCTGCACGCACGGAGCCTAACCAGCCGCCCGAAGCAGACACCGGGAGTTCGCACGAGGTGGGGTCAAAGCTTGCGCAGCAGGGCGAAGAACATCGCGTCGGTGCCGTGCCGGTGCGGCCAGAGCTGGACGAAGGGACCGTCGCCGAGGTCGTGGATCTGCTCGCGCATGACGTCGACGAACAGCCCCCGGGCGTCGACGAGCTCGACGTTGTCGCGCTTCTTGACGACGTCGGACACGACGAAGCGGGTCTCGTTGAGGTGGGGGCTGCAGGTCGCGTAGCCGATGACGCCACCCGGGCGCGTCGCCCCGATCCCGCTGGCGAGTAAGTCCCGCTGCAGCGTCGCCAGCCCGGTGACGTCGGCCTGGGTCCTGCGCCAGCGCGCCTCCGGGCGCCGACGCAGGGCGCCGAGGCCGGAGCAGGGAGCGTCCAGGAGGACACGGTCGTAGGACCCCTGCTCCTCCTCGCCGACCTCGCGACCGTCCCCGGTGCAGACCGTGATCTGTCCGCGCGCACCTCGCGCGATGGCCACAGCTAGGGTCTTGCGGACGAGGTCGGTGCGGTGCGCGCTCACATCGTTGGCAGTCAGCGATGCACCGTCCTCGAGGGCGAGGCCGGCGAGGAGCCCAGCCTTGCCCCCCGGTCCCGCGCAGAGGTCGAGCCAGCGCTCCGGCGCACGGCCGCTTCCGTGCTCGACCTCAGCGGCGGCCAGGGCGAGGGCGACGAGCTGGGATCCCTCGTCCTGGACGGCCGCCCGACCCTCGCGGACCGCCCGGAACGCCCCGGGGTCGCCCTGGTCGAGCACCGCCGCGGTCCGGGCCAGCCGCGCCGGCTCGACCCCGTCGCCGAGCAGCTCCTCGACCGTGGCCAGCCCGGGACGAGCGACGAGAGTGACCTTGGCCGCAGCGTTGTCGCTCTCGAGCAGGGCTCCGAGCTCGGCGCCGACCGTCGCCGCCGTCGCGGCGCCATGACCGATGAGCGCGGCTCGCAGGGCGCGGACGACCCACTCCGGGTGGCTCGTGCGGATCGCGATGGCGGCGATGGGGTCCATGGTCTCCGGCGCAACGGCGTCGAGCCACTCCTCCCGCCCCCGCTCGGAGATCCGGCGCATGACGGCGTTGACGAACCCCGAGGCCCCGATGCCGTTGACCTGCCGGGCCAGCGCCACGGTCTCGTCAACCGCGGCATGGGTGGCCACCCGCATGCCAAGCACCTGGTGCGCCCCGAGGCGCAGGGTGTCGAGGACGTTGTCGTCGATGAGGGCCGGGTCCCGCCTTGCCGCCGTGGCGATGACTGGGTCGTAGAGGCCACGCATGCGGGTCGCGCCGTAGACCAGCTCGGTGGCAAAGCCCGCGTCGCGGCCGTTGATCCCCTTCTCGCGCAATACCTTCGGCAGCTCGAGGTTGGCGTACGCTCCCTCCGCCACAGCGCGCATGACGGTGTATGCCGCGAGCCTGGCTGGGTCGGTCCGTCTCGCCCGCTCGGCCGGACGCTGCACCGACCGGGCCGGCTGTGCGGGTCGTCGCCGCTTCGGGGCGCCCCGGCGACCGCCTGGCTGCTCAGCCATCACCGACCTGTTCGCCCGGTGAGATGCGCACACCACGCGCCCAGTCGGCAGCAGCCATGGGCTTCCTGCCGAAAGCCTGCACGAGTCCGAGCCGGACCGGACCCGAACCGGTCCCGACCAACACGGCACGCTTCGTCACCACGACCT
>JAABUW010010788.1_pt1 | contig 10077 bp, 9 predicted proteins | sample 5560081 | NCBI WGS metagenome assembly JAABUW01 (sample SAMN10711882, study PRJNA513363) | rock metagenome | isolation source: Antarctica rocks | place: Antarctica: Victoria Land, Knobhead sud | reverse complement strand
CCCGTTACCAGCAGCTCCCACTCACGACTCCAGGCAAGGAGACTTCAGAACTAAGGCGCTGCCGCCCTCTATTTATACCCTGCACGCCTAGCATCCGTTGCCAGCACCTCCCACTCACGACTCCAAACAAGAAGACTTCAGTACTAAGGCGCTGTCGCCCTCTACCCATCCTCTGCACGCCCAGCACCTATTGCCAGCGCCTACCATCCACTACTTGGGGCAAGAAGTCTTTCGAGAGGAACACGCTATATCCCTATACCTATCCACTGCACGCCTAGCGCCCGTTGCCAGCGCCTACCATCCACTACTCCGGGGGAGGAGTCTTTCGAGAAGAATACGCTGCATCCTTATACCTATCCACTGCACGCTTGGTGCGCGTGACACACTTGGCACGTCTGGCACCTATCGCCAGCACCTCCTGTTCCACAACTCGAGACACAGGGCCTTTGGAGGAAAACGGGCTGGCTTTACGGCTTCGTACGAAAACGTTCTGTCTATCCGGTGGGTTCTAGACCAGTGAACCCTCCTAGCAGTCGTACAAGAGCTCTGCATGCTTGTACAAGCATTCTGCAGCTTGAGTAGGGTTCACGAGCCCTGCCCTATTTCCTAATTCAGAAAGGTCCAGTCGGCGAGTTGACACGCGGTGCTGTTACGTCTTAACGGATTAGCTTTGCCCTTCTACTAGCATTGCGCTCAACGTCGCTACCGCGGTAGACAGGCTCTCGTTGTTGATCTGGAAAGGTTGCTGATTTTGACAGATTATCGAATTTCGCAATATTTGCAGCATTATTTTTACGATGTGTCTGCACATCAAGATCCGCTACAAAGCTTGTGGCACCACCAAGACTGAGGCTACAATATGGCCAGAGTGCTTAGATAAAGGGCATTGTATCGTTAGAAAGGATAGGAACGAGGAAGATAACGGTCCCTGCAATAATTGTCCAGTCTGTCGAGAAAATGAGCACCAGCGGCAAGCTAATCTACTCGAAGGGGCAAATACACAGCAGAAGTGAACATATGGGTATTAGCAAGGCGTTGGAAGCTTCTATATGTGTACGAGCATAGCTTGCAGCATAGTGTTGGCGGCTAGGTCCACAATTTGAGCAAGCGAGCATGCAGGATTTTGATAGAATTTGATTGCATGCAATAATCGAGGTGACTACTACTGAACGAAACGAGGATTTGAACATCCTAATTCGATATCCATTGGATCTCTAAGTCGACCCCTAGACCATATGAGATACCACCCAAGAAAGAACCGATTCCTGGCCCAAATCTGGCCCAAATCTGGCCTAAATGGAGGCGTTACCTCTCGCCTCCCTGTCACCGCCGTATGTCGCCGTCGTCGCCGCGTATTGCATGTTCATCGGCATAGTCCGCGTAGTCACCGTCCTCCTCCGCCATAGCCGCCATGGTCGCCAACCTGAGGCAGGGGGTTACAATTACCGAAAATTGGGGTTGTCATTACCAAACAAGAGGGTGTCTAGAGTGGTTTCCTTATTGGAACATATGCTTGCTCGCTTGACGACGCTCATTATCGACTTTTAGCAGATCTGCAAGACTATAGATGTACCGAGTCAGGCCCTGCAAAGGATGCGCTAAAGCTGAATCGATACTTGTCTTGACCACTGAATCCCAGGTTTGGGGTAAAATCATTAGCTCCGGCGAGCGATCATCAATAAGAAACACCAGCTGAATCTGTGGACAACGGGCGTTTCCCAGTACTACGACTGGATCGACGTCCACGAGATAATTAGGCAGGATATGTTTGAGCAGAACTACCTCGTTGTGTAGGCCTGCATCGTTGACACTTAAGATAAAGCGTCCGTCCTGATTGTAACCATGCAGGAAGACCTCATCATCACCCCACATTGAGGAATGGAGGACTCGTGACGGATAGAGGACTCGAGGCATTTGTTGCTCGGCGACGCGTCCGAGGCAGCGTGGTGGAAGAGTCCACGGTGGGTATACTGGGTAGCCGTAACGATCGCGCAGTGAGATAAATGTACCACAATAGGAATAGCAGCCGCTGTCGATCAAATCGATTTCGTGACGCACAGCTGATAAATCTTGAGTTCTGTAAATCAGCCACTGCTATTGGTGAAGCCGTAGCTACTGAAGAACCTTACCTTCGCTGTTGCTTGCGGTTTCACCTGCATCAATCCAGGACCTGGAATCGTCCAAGTCCAATATAGAGCAACATAATGTCACAATATGATTTGTTTCTTGACGTAAGATGCTCCACGATACAACGGCCAGCAATGGCAAGGTTGGATGCATGAGGAATTTTGCGTAGTATAGTGTATCGAGCTTGAGGCTTACTGGCAGGTCCACGCGTAACACAGCGTCTGCTGCAATACGATACACTTCGAGTCGCGGTGGTTGAGATGTTTGCGGCAAACCAGTATCCGAGTATACAACATACCGGCTACAAGCACTGAATTGAGGTACAAGGTTGATTCGTGAGCTGGGTGTTTCTTGGTCGTCCTTTGTGTCGCAGCACCGGTTCGTAAGTGGCAAAGCTTTAGATTCCATAGCTTCAGTATCCTGAAGTGGGCCGTATATGGTATCGTCAATGGCAAGAAGCGTCAAATTTTGGTTGAAGCAAACCCGAGGTACCCAAGAAGCAGTGTTTGAAGGGAGCTGCAGGTCGATTCTTTGAATAGGATGGGGTCCTGGCAGGCGGAAGAGCTCAATCTGACTCCTGTGAGAAACAGCAGAATTAGCTTCCAGAGACCTAAACAAGCAGCAACCATTCCCTTTCTAGCCACTCGACCAAACAGTCTTGCTGTAAACCCACCTTTTAGGTCCCACAGATAAGATCGACACTTGAGTTCCGTCTTGGGATACCTGGCATTTTACCGATGAGCGTTCATGAATCTGTTTAACGTTACCAACGAGCAAATCTAGACGCATCGGGTCGACTGTAAGCCACCTGTCCCCTACTGCAAGGTATGCCGGATCCCTTCGCGATGAGAAGTGAACGCCATGAACTCTCGGCAGTTGTTGCGAGCACGTCTGACGCACTGCCTGGGAGAACGAATCCCAAATAGCAATATAAGAAGGGCTTCTATCAGATGTTGCAGAAGTTGACATGATACCAAGTAAACATTCCTCATCTTTGGAAAAAATGAGGTTGAGGTTGGCTGGAAACGCGAGGTGCTCTGATCCAAATAGTGGCTCGGACTTCTCCGTGACTAAGTCTTGAAGAAAGAAGATTCTGCTGGTCACCGTAGTGTCTCGCCATACCACGTAGCGACCCGTATGACTAATACAATAGGCCATGGCAGATGACGCTGTTAGGGTAATCGCGGAGTCAAGGGACATATTCTTGACCCTCAATCGCATGAGGCTCTTTTTGTGATCATGGTAGACAATCAACGATTGACAGTCGTTACTATACCCAAACGCTCGGAGCTCTCCGAGTGATCCAAAATTGGCTTGCGATACTGGACTTAGCTCATAAAATGGCTTGCCTTGAACATTCGTCCCTATCTTGATGCGGTTACACAGGCAGTGGAGCGTATCATCGGATTCAAACACTAGAGGTTGAGCACAGATTCCAATGAAATGGCTCTCAAAAGATAGCGACACTGCGACGGTGCACCATGCTCTGCTGAGGTCTGAAGAATTCGACCGCTCCGGAATATCGTAAACAGTAAGCTCGTATCGGTGCGGACCATCAAAGGTATTATTCATGTAATTTCGGTAAAGCGTTGCAAGAGACCTACCGTTTTTGCTGATGCTGAAACCCTCAAAGTAGTACCTCATGCCAATGTTGCTCCCGGGATCAGCCCTCACTGGCACCAGGGAACTGTTAGTCCGTATATCGTGGCAGAGAAGCTCAGGAGCCTTTGACTCATAGCTGGCCATGAATATCGCACCACGCGAGCCGTCGACGTAGAAGAGTCCGAAGAAGCGCTGACCGTAACGAGGCAGCTCCAATCTATGGGTGGTAGATAAGTATTGAGCACCCTTTGCAAAGTGTTGGTCACCGAAAGCTGCTGAACGTAAAAGAACATGTTGTGTACGAAAGCTGGCTTCCAGAGGAGGACCTTCCTGAGAAGAGTCCATTGCGTGTGGACCTTGTTGCCATGGATCCGAGTCAATGAAGTGTATCGACGAGGGTTCCTCCTGCAGCGCTGCGCCATACATTCCGACGAGCTGCAACGCATGTTGTGCCCATTTGGAAATAGAGTAGGTGGGTGTGGGCCCGCATGGTCGTCTTTAATTGAGTCGTTGCACCAGCTGGACAGCCTTTCAACGTGCTGTGCGAGACCCCAACTTTCCTGAGCGCGAAGGACAAACCAAAACTCGATCCAGTATAGCCATCTATCACCCCAGAAAAACAATGAGCTTACACGCGCATGGTTGCATCCTTCACGGAAATCAAGGCTCATGAGGTGATGTGTCCAACAGAATACAGCATATTCCAGAAAGGCGTACCTGCTTCTCAGGTAATAATCAGATAGCGTTCTCATCTTGATGTTTGGGTTTATCCCAAGCTGCTCGATTGCAGTATCCATGTAACCAAGACAAAGAGCCAGATTGCGGAAGTGCGCATCGGAAACATCTACAGAAAATTCCGCAATGCTTGAGCCCAGCTTGGTTTCTCGTAGGTGCTTGCACAAGAACTCGGCCAGTGATTGATGTGCTAGATGCATCTTTCCGTTTTCTATGACCACGAGAGAGCCACACGCGCATTCGATCTCGCGCTGAGAGGCAAGAAAGTCGCCATCTCGCCCAACAAGCTCAATGCTGAGTGCTTGCCACATCTCGGAAACGGATAGCGGCGTGTATGCACATGCAAGCCATCTTAGAATAGGGCGACACAGTCCTCTCTTGCTAGCAGGTATCTTATGCAAAACCAGGGCATATACTTCAGCGAGCCCTGAAGGGAGCTCGTCCACTGTCCGCAAGAGGTCCTCCATCGTTATTTGCATTTCCAGCTCCTTGAGTGCTAGTGAGACCCATAGGAATAATCCATTTGCACGATGCAGCAAATAATCCGGCAAGTCCATGTTGAAGCGTTCAATGACACGATTGGATACAATCGGCTTTGATAGTTTTGGACTGTTCGAGATCTCATGGGTCAAATAACGATATATGTCCTGCTGGTTCTCTTTTGCTCCGAAGTTGAGCGACAGGTGGTTGTCTAAGAGCGACGACAGACTCGCTTCTCGTCTACTCGTGATCAAGACTTTGACCTGAGCAGCTTGCGATAGCTTCAGGAGACAAGCACAGAGAGTGGAATCCTCCTCGCACTCGTCAAGTGCGTCCACAACAACGATCGCTGAAGACAACTTGACGATGTGTTCCGAGAACAAATCCCAGAGCGACTGAAAATCGTTTGGTTGAGGGCTGCCACTCCTGTTGCGGTGTTGAACCAGTGCTTCGAATAGAGAATCAGTTTGGAATTTGAGGCTCTTAAGTAATTGGTAGGTAAGCGTGCGGGCAGCAGCGATAGGAGCACGTTTTCCGAGGTGTCTAGCTTGAAACATAACGAAAAGCACCGGTGACGCACTGGCTCCTGGGACAGTGCGCAAGTGATGAATCAAGAAGGCGCTAAGTATCGTTTTCCCTGCACCGGGAACAGCGCTGATCCAGAGAAGTTTCTCGTAAGAGTCGGCGGGACAAGAAGCCCAGGTCTTGTACTGCTGAGTACCCAGTATCCAATGACACGAGCTTTTGTGAACTTTGTGACGGTGAATTTCCAGATCTTGTTCATAGTACTCAATCTCAAGATGTGATGGTGTAAGCGATTCAATGACGCGTGCCATCTGGCTCTCATCGGTACGGCGAGCAATCGCTTCCAGCATCAGCAAACGCAATATATAGGTTTAGTCGGACGTCTCACCTCGGACAATTCTGCCTTGATTCTTCGTCTCTGACTCATGGAGGGCCATGGAACACTCTTTTATATGCGAATATTGCTTGTCCATTGTTTCTTCCAGAGCCTTGAATTCGATATCGTAGTTCGACCAAATCGAATGATAAAAGCCCCGAAACCTCTTGCGCCTGTAGAATATAAGAGCTTGGCTCCAGAATCTGATCATAGACTTATAGTAGTTGATAAGAATATCCCGAAATAGCGGCGACTCGTAAGATGCTTCCGAGTAGAGCTCAACAATTGGAAGGCGGTCGCCCATCATCACTAGGGCTTTGAGCAGTTGCTCGAACGCTTTCGCATAGCCTTTAACGGTCTACAATACGTTTTCAGTCATGCTCCAAAAATTCGTACTCGGTTGCCTCGAGTGATCCTTCAACAATGCAGCAACAAAAAATTGATTTCATTGACCTGGAACAAGATAGGCAACATGTTGCGGACGTCCTTCTTGCGATCATCCGGCCATGTAGGACTCAAGCCGGAAAGCTCACTGGACAGGCATAGAAAAGGCCAGTTACGAACCTCAAGGACCAGCCTGATCGAACCCCACAGTAGACACCCAGGCTGCGGCGTTCCCTGGCTTATAACATCCAAGGCCGATTGAAACCTATCTAAGACATCCGCCATTGTGCTGATCTTACCCAAAAGCTTGCTGAATTTGCTTCTGGACTCTTTCTCCTGCCTCTGCTGGATGTAGTCGAGCAAGTGCCCGGGCTTGGTCTCTTGCATTATCAATTTGCCAACGACATCGGAACCGCAATCCTGTTCCACTTGTTCTAAAGCCGATCGCCAGGCTTGGACAGCGAAGGGGTCTGAAGGTGATGCTGCCGCCATGGATGTTGCTTTGCACAGTTACGTAGACTTCTTCTGCGTCCAAATCGGATGAGAGAAGTATGAAGCTGATGATATGACGGACCTTGAGTGGGGTTCAATGCATTGTGACATGAAAGCATATTCATCCGCCTCGAAGTTTGCTCCACGTCCTGCACTAGGAGCATCTGCTGCTGATCATAGGATGATGAGATGCAGTGCAACACAAACTTTCTTCATTATTGCGAGCGAAATGCCGGTAGCCGTAGGTGCTAATACGACCATCGTCCAGAACACCAGAACGGGCACCGTTGAGCACCACGCTCATTGCCAGTGGAAGATCGCCAGTATTTTTGCCAATTGATTCATTCGGCAGGCCTCAGCAGCTGCTTGATTTGAGGGGAGAGATATCGTGATTGCATGGATAGCTAGCGGTAACAATTCAATAAAAATTCGTAAAGTATTTGGGCTGTCAACCGTGTGGGTAATGTCGATTGGGCTAGTATCAAACACATGAGGATGTTTGCTTCTGATTCCGACCTCCGATAGGCTGCTCATGCATCGCTGCTGCATGCATTCCAGGTCATTCTCGATGCAGCACTATTCGCCAAAGCCCAATGATTGACCCTGGAACTGTGGTGGGAAATTTTCTTCAGCGCAAGCCTGTTCCTACCCCAGGGAGCGCAGTAACACTATCCATCACTGAATGGTATGGCATCACCCTCCAGCTGATCCACTTAGTAGATATATTAATAAGTTCTGATCCCGCAAACAGTCCTGCAGTAAATCTTGAGATTTCGGATAAAAGGAGCACATGCTGCGAAGCCTCGGCGGATTGGCTACAAGAAAATCCAATGGAGAAAGGTGCGAGACTTAGGCAAACGGTCACTTGATGATCCTTTCAGCTTCCCGACGCACTAAGAGTTTTAGTACTATACCGGAGCTATAGAATGAAGTCGGATAAGTATGCTATTGTATGGTCAAGCACTAGCTGGAGATCGCGATACTGTCCCACTGACTTGTCACTTTGGAAACACATTACCTTGAGATAATGCTTCGCGTAGCTAAGAGTGTAACGGTACAGACTTCATCTCGTACGTATCGAATGCTGCGACCATGCTAAAATTTGCATGTTGTTAGAGAAAAAACAGGTCACATTTGCCAATGTTTCTCGAAGTGAGTGGTGGCATCAGATCCCGCCGGCGTCTCTTCCGAATCTAGGGTTAAGATAGGGCCTAGATGAGGCCAATGAGTGGAGAGGACGGTTTCGCACCACTTGACAGACGGGTAGTGGACTAAGGTAGACACAGAAAGGGAACCCACAGCTAAGCACCTTCGGAAAGCAAATCACCGAATTCTAGGACCTTGGTCGTATCCCTGACATTTTCTTTAGGAGGTCTTCGTGGGATCTCAACGATCCAGGGACCATCTGTACAATTTCCAGAATTCTACATGTCGAAGCTTGATAATCCCGTACGTCGTCTCCTCGAACACCAAATCGTCAAGGATTGTATACGTATGCGGTTACTTTAATGTTTTGTGTTGTGCAGTGCGCCAGCGACATGCCAGCCTGCACAGTGCGGAATACTAATTGCCTCGCTTGACCAGCCAACCAGGATTTCGTGGATACATGCTAGTTATATCCACGAAATCCTGATTGGCTAGATCTAGCGAGCTAGACCGCATCGTACCTAGCTCAGGGGCCGTGTTCTCGCAGGCTCGCAGTTCATACCCCGTATCTTCCAACGTATAATGTACATATACCTGGAACCCTTAGACACTTCATCAAAGAACGTTTGGACTTAATAGTAGTGGTCTCCACAGCCAATAAAACTTCTCAGCCAAAACGGCAAAGCGTCAAAGTATTTGGTCTTCACAGCCACCGAGAGCTCCGATGAGATAGAACAAAATCTTACCAGACACCCATGAGCGTGTACCACACGGAGGACGAGGACTATTTGTGCAGAACTTCGCAAGCAGCACGGCTGGTCTGAACAACACAGAATTCATCAATATATACGTCGTTTATCAGATCATAAGTACATCCCCCTCAAACGCCTTGTAAACCGACTTTTTAGCCTCAATACTTCGGCTGCGACGGGGTATTCTTCCCTTCAGAAAGTGACATGTAAGGCGCCTAATCATAGCTTTAGTCTCTCGACATTCCTAGAAATAACATAAAACTTACCAGAACCTTTTTGGCGTTGCATATTCGCCATGCTATGTTGCGTACATTACCGTCCGCCTGCACGACTTCCGGAGCGAACTCGATGCCGAACCTGTCATCCGCTAAGCCTATAATGCTCTTTCGAACAAAGGGAAGGATGTGAGAGTGAAGGGGATGAAGAAACGCCTACATTCGGTGAACAGCGTAGACCACGCGTTTGGCGTATTTGCCCTCCCGTTCGATCAAGCCGCCGAATGCGTCGTCGACAGTACTATTTGATGTATCAGCTTCCAAATCCACTATATCAACGACGGAAGTACGCACTTCGGGGCAATATCCGGATCTCGATCAAAGCAATCCCTCACGAGCCGTAGCACCGCCTTCTGTACCGCGGCCCTCACCAGCCCATTCTCATCTACCTCAACATCATCCTCATCGAATTTATCAATACGGACCTCGAATGGAAGCGAGATGGCCATGACGTTGTGCTTTCCATGGTGATGGTATCGAAACTCAAAGACACCGGTCGTCCACCAAAGCTTGCTGTCACTGAACTCCATCTCACCAGACAAGAAATCCTTGGATTCCCCGTCTTTGCGCTTCGTCCCTGAGACGCGGACGTTGCTGACGAGAATGCCTTTGTCGGAGATGATAGAGTCGTACTGATCTTTGTTGGTGGCAACCCAGCGACCTTGGGAGCTGATCCTGGTGATCTCACGGGATGCGTTGTCAGCGACCATGTACAGGCCGACCCAGTCATTCTTGCTGTGGTTGAGTGGTGCTGTCCAGCGGATCTTGATAGGGGCGCCGTAGTCAAAGACAAGGGTTCTGAACTCGCTCGTTTGGTGCGAGGATGCGGCTGACGAAGCGTTCAGGATCTCGAGGGAGTAGTCCTTCGGATCATAGCCTGCGAGGTCTGGAGCGAGCCTTGTAATGCTGATACGGGCGGGATGTTTGAACAGCGCGGTGGAGTCTTTTACGAACACGCTCATGCCGGCGGCGATTTTTGGCCGCGCGGCATCGACATAGTCCTCGAGTGAATCTAGTGTCTCGGTTAGGACCTTGTCAACGTTACCTCGCAATTGACAAAGAGGTTGTGGGAGCGATCGGCGGAAGTTCTTCGAGACACCGGATTCCTGTCTCAAGCTTTGCCCATAGAGCTTCTGCATATGAGGACGCTCAACGAACTGGATGAAAAGTAGCGCAAGCGCAT